>Ga0224722_1002002_pt1 | contig 11009 bp, 8 predicted proteins | sample Balambano_FR1_Me_FD_161646 | JGI IMG/M metagenome (GOLD analysis project Ga0224722, IMG submission 161646) | Freshwater sediment microbial communities from Lake Towuti, South Sulawesi, Indonesia - Balambano_FR1_MetaG | ecosystem: Environmental > Aquatic > Freshwater > Lake > Sediment | place...
GGGACGGCACCGAAGCCACCTGGAACAGTGAGGCCGGGGTACAGGCTGCCCAATGGCTGCTGGATGCACAGGCCGCTTACTCTGAACCCAACCTGGAAGTGGATGCGGAACTGAACTCGTTCAAAGGCGGCACAGTGGGCATGATCTGGAATGGGATCTGGCAGACCACCAATGTAACCGGCGAAGGCGTTTTCTTCACCGGCATTGCCACTGCCGTGCCGCAGATCGGCCCCTCGCCTGCCGTGTGGGCAGGCTCGCACCAGTTGGCACTGCCGGTGCGCGCTGACGAAGACCCCTGCCGCGACACTGCGGCTGGCATCTTCATCGGCTACCTGCTGGATAATTCGGTGACGTGGTCACGCGCGGGGCAGCTTCCTGCCAGCAGCGTTGTCCGTGCCAGCGAAGAATTCGCTGAGGTGCAGCCGCAGTTCGACATCGCCATGGGATCAGCCGACTATGTCTTCTTCCCGCCATCGGTGCCCGGCATTACCGATGCCTACGGACCGCTGGATGAAGCAATCGGCGCGCTGATGTCTGGCAACGCGACCGATATCCAGGCAGAACTGAACAACGCCGCCGAGCGTGCCAACAGCATCCTGGAACAGAATCGCGCCACATACGGCACGAACTAGGTTTTTCGTCTGGGGCAGCGCTAGCCGCTGCCCCTGCTGGCAACCTGTCGGCTTCGCACAACTCCTATCGACGGGGAAAGGCAGACCCAATTATGACCACGGCAAATCCTGTACTTAAAACATCGGCAGCATCGGCAAAACGGCGCTTTGACTGGGTTCCATACCTGTTCATCCTGCCACACTTAATGTTCTTCGCTGTTTTCGCTGGCTTTCCGTTTTTTCTGGGGCTGGTGATCAGCCTGTTCGAATATGACTTCTTACGGCCAGAGGCAACGCGTTTTGTAGGCGCGCTGAACTACACCAACCTCTTTACCAGCACCAGTGTTGAATTCCCGGTATTCTGGAATGCGCTGGGCAACACGTTTGAGTTTGTGCTCATCAGCGTGCCGCTGCTGGTGGTGATTCCGCTGGGTCTGGCGCTGCTGCTGAACATCAATCTGGCGGGCAAGAACGTTTACCGGGCCATCTACTTCGCACCGTGGGTGTTATCCTCAGCCGTGGTAGGCCTGCTGGGGTTCTGGATCTTTCAAAGCCAGGGCGGCCTGCTGAACTATTACCTGAAGGATCTGGGGTGGTTTACCCCACGCTGGCTCTCCTCGATGCCCTGGGCATGGTATGCCATTCTCATTGTTACCGTGTGGTGGACCAGCGGCTTCAACATGATTATCATTCTGGCTGCACTTCAGAACATCCCGGCGACGTTGTACGAATCGGCCTCTATTGATGGTGCAAACAGCTGGCAGCGCTTCGTTTACATCACCATCCCCATGCTGCGCCCAGTGCTGGTCTTCATCGTCATCATCACCATCATCGCGTCGTTCAACCTGTTTGCACAACCCCTGTTCATGACCAACGGCGGCGGCCCTGCCCAGTCTGGTGGCGGTGGCGCCACAGAACCGATCATGATTCGCATCTACAACGAGAGCTTTGTGCGCAACCGCATGGGCAGCGGCGCCGCTATGTCGTTTGTGGTGGCAGGCATCATGATGGTCATCTCCTACTTTAACTTCCGCATCTTCAGAACCCGCGAGTAACCCAGGATGACAACCATGACACCTATCCCTTTTCTAAGGCGTCAGCTCAGAAACCCCCGGCTCACAGCTCAGAGGCTGATACTTTACATCATCCTCACCGCCATCGCGCTACTGATCATACTGCCGCTGCTGTGGATGCTGTCCACCTCGCTGAAACCAAAATCAGAGTGGTTCCTGCCGCAGATTTACTGGGTGCCGCGCACTTTCACGCTGGACAACTACCAGAAAATTCTGGATAACCCCACCCTGCCCATCGCCCGCTGGTTCCTCAACAGCATCTTCGTCTCCAGCATGACTACCTTTCTCATCCTGGTGGTGGATTCAGCGGCGGCCTACGCCTATGCCCGCATGGAATTCCCTGGCAAGCGCATCCTTTACGGGCTTCTGCTGGCGACGCTGTTCCTGCCTGGGATCATGTTCCTGGTGCCAAACTTCCTGACAGTGGCCAATCTGGGGCTGCTTAACAGCTATGTAGGGGTCATCGTGCCCGGCCTGGCGGGTGTGTTCGGCCTGTTCTTTATGCGGCAGTTTTTTGAATCGCTTCCCAAAGAGCTTGAGGAAGCGGCCTATATCGACGGAGCAACGCGCCTGCAGACGTTCCTGTATATCGCCCTGCCGTTGTCAAAGCCAGCGCTGGCAACGCTGGGGATCATCACCTTCCTGGGTTCATGGAACGACTTCCTGTGGCCCCTGCTCATCCTGCGTGATCGCGAACTGCTGACGCTGCCACCTGGTCTTCGCACCCTTCAGGGTGCCTACACATCAGAATATGGCCAGATGATGGCGGGTGCCGTGATCACATCTATTCCGGTACTGGTGCTGTATGTCATGCTTCAGCGGTATGTGGTGGAAAGCGTGCAGACAGCAGGGCTGAAAGGATGATCATGATGCGGCTGACAAGTGCCTTACGGCTGGCTGTTGTGTTAATGATCCTGGCAACTTTCTTCAGGAGTGGGGCAATGGCAAAGACAATGCAGCCCATGCTGCAAAATCCGGTGATCCAGACGAACTTTCCCGACCCGTTCATTTTAAAGGTAGACACAACCTACTACGCCTACTCGACCAATTCAAACAGCCGCAACGTGCCCGTTGCAACCTCTGAAGATCTGGTGAACTGGTCACTGGGGCGGGATGTGCTGCCAGGGCTACCGCGCTGGGTCAACATCAGCCGGCCCGATGTGTGGGCGCCTGAAGTGCTGCGCATCGGCGACGAATACCTGATGTACTACACCGCGCGTGATCGCGCTTCAGGTCGGCAGTGTCTTGGTCTGGCTGTGAGCGATTCACCCACTGGCCCGTTCAGAGACCGCAGCGAAACGCCGTTCATCTGCCAGGTTGATGAAGGCGGTTCCATTGATGCCAGCCCGTTCCGGGATGCTGATGGCACCCTGTACCTGTACTGGAAGAACGATGGCAACTGCTGCATGATGCCCACCTATCTTTACGGTCAGCAGCTTTCTGAGGATGGTCGTACCCTCATCGGCGAACCTGTGCGGCTGATTCGCAACGAAAAGCAGTGGCATGGCCCGGTCGTAGAAGCCCCTACCATGTGGCTGCACGATGAGCGCTACTACCTCTTCTATTCAGGTAATGTGTATTCCGGCGAGGCATACGCGGTGGGTTACGCTGTCTGCGAGACACCGCTGGGCCCATGCCAGGACGCCCCGGAAAACCCCATTCTGGCCAGCGATATGACAAGCCAGCCGCTGGTTGTTGGGCCGGGGCACCAAACGATCATCCAGGATGAAGCCGGCGACGCCTGGATCGTTTACCATGTCTGGCAGTTAACGGCCAGCGGTTCACTGACCAGCAACCGGCAGATGTGGATGGATCGCCTGGTGTGGGAGAACGGACGGCCTGTTGTTAAGGGCCCGACGCGGGCTGCGCAGCCAGGGCCGGTTACAGGGCTTCCTTAACCCGCAGTGCCTGTGTTCAGCCGGCGGCTTTCACCGCCGGTTGGCTATGGCGTGTCGTCAGCGCTTTACACAGCCGCCTGAGAAAGGTTTTGAAAGATGGCAATCCCTCGTCCTGAATATCCGCGCCCACAGTGTGTTCGCAGTGCGTGGATGAACCTGAATGGTGCATGGCGTTTCGCCTACGATGATGACAACCGTGGCCTGGCAGAACGCTGGTATATGGGCCACACGTATGATCGCAGCATTACGGTGCCCTATGCGTATCAATCGCTTTTAAGCGGCATCGCAGAAACAGACTTTCACGATGTGGTATGGTATGAACGCGATTTTGAGCTGCCCGATGACTGGGCCCAGCAGCAGCTTCTGCTGCACTTTGGGGCGGTGGATTACCAGGCCCAGGTGTGGGTGAATGGCGTATTCGTCCGGCAGCATGAAGGCGGCCATGTGCCCTTTCATGCGGATATTACCCACGCGCTTCAGCCTGGCCCCAACCGCATCACTGTTCGCGCACAAGATATCACATCAGACCTGGAACAGCCGCGCGGCAAACAGTACTGGGAGCGTGAATCGGCTTCCATCTTCTACACGCGCACCACGGGTATATGGCAGACGGTGTGGCTGGAGCCTGTCCACAGGACGCACATAGCCTCCTTCAGGCTGGTTGCTGATATTGACCAGGCGCAGTTGACGGTGCACTGTAAGGTGGCAAACCCGTGCGACGATCTGATGCTGGAAGTGCGTGTATCCTACGACGGCGCGCTGGTGGCTGAGCAGGTGCTGGCAGTTGAAGCAGCCCGCGCCAGCCTCGTGGTGCCCATTAATCCTCTTTACCTGTGGAGTCCGGAAACACCTCACCTCTATGACCTTCGTCTCAGGCTGCTGCGCCACGCTCATGTCCTCGACAGCGTGGACAGCTACGCTGGCATGCGCAGGATTGCCGTCGATAACAACCAGATCACGCTCAACAACCAGCCATACTACATGCGGCTTGTGCTTGATCAGGGTTATCATCCACAGGGGCTTCTTACGTTCCCATCCGATGAGGCTATCCGGCGAGACGTGGAACTGACCAAAGCAATGGGGTTTAACGGGGCACGCAAGCACCAGAAAGCTGAAGAGCCGCGCTACCTTTACTGGGCTGATCGTCTGGGGCTGGTGGTGTGGGGGGAAATGGCCAACGCCTACCAGTACTCTGAGGACGCCGTCCAGCGCATCACCCAGGAATGGCAGGAGGTTATCGCGCGTGATTTCAACCATCCCTGCATTGTGGCCTGGGTTCCCATCAACGAGAGCTGGGGAGTGCCAGACCTGAAGGGAGACCCACGACAGAGGCAGCACCTGCTGGCGCTTTACCACCTGGTGCGTTCGCTGGATACCACGCGACTCGTCATCTCTAACGATGGGTGGGAACACGCGCTGACGGATCTGCTGACGATTCATGACTATGAGGGCCGGGGCGACGTGCTTCGTCAGCGTTATGCCAGCCTTGAGAACATTCTGGCGGCGCAACCGGCCAACCGTGACCTTTACGTTGCCGGTTACAGCCACCGGGGCGAGCCTGTTCTGGTTACAGAGTTTGGGGGCATTGCCTACCAGAAAAACAGTCAGAACGGCTGGGGCTATACCATGGCATCAGCAGACGATGACTTCATCCAGCGGTACCGGGATGTGGTAGCAGGCATTCTTTCATCCCCGGTGGTACAGGGTTTCTGCTACACCCAACTTACTGATGTTGAACAGGAAATTAACGGTCTGCTGACTTATGATCGCCAGCCGAAGGTTGATCTGGCGGTTATTTGCAGTATCACCACGGGCGATCCTGCCAGTATGCGGGAACGCCAGGCGTAACGAGACAGCATACGCCTGGCGTCGCAGGCGCTGAAGCACCTGCCGATCGCACGGTGCAGGGCCAGGCGCTGTAAGTGGATTATCACAGCCTGCTAGCTGGCGCCGCACCACTCAACCGCGATATTGGCCAGAACCTTCGCGCACTTTATCACTTCTTCAAACTCAACGTACTCATCGGTGCTGTGAATCATGGCACCCGCCGGGCCGAAAAGCACCGCAGGGGTGCTGCCATAAAGAATCGGCAACCGCAGATCAGAACCACCGCCGCCGCCTGGCACTGGCATAATGCCTGTGACGTCCTGTGTAACCTGGACGATAGTGCTGATCAGGGGATGCTGTGGCGGTATTTCGGCTGCATCGAACCATAAGCCAAACCACTCCAGCCTGAGGGGGTGTTCCTTCAGCCATGCATCCTTACCAGACCATTCCATCAGATATTTTCTGAAGTTCTCCTTCACGGCGTGAATATCTTCACCTGGCAGGCACTCAATCGTTCCCTCCAGGACTGCCTGCGATGCAATAGTGGATGGCCACTCACCACAGTGAAATTTGCAGATGCCAGTAGGGACCCTGGTGTGATGATCATCATAAAGGGGATGAGATGCCTGGGACTCGCGCATGATGGCATACGCCTCTACTGCCTGAAAAACTTCCAGCCCTTTGGTGATAGGGTTCACCAGTTGATACTTGTACTCTGTTCCACCTTCCTGCCCAGCCACAATAATGCGAAAGTATTGTGCGCCACGATTGGACACCGCGATCCTGTGCAGCCCGGTGGGTTCGGTGAAGATGCAGCCATCGGCGGTGTAGCCGCGCATGATGGCCGCCAGTGTGCCGTTCCCCCCGGCTTCCTCATCCACCACGATCTCAACAATCAGATCACCCTTCAGACGAATTCCAGCAGTTTTCAACGCCTGCGCCGTAAGGATGTTAGCAACAACACCACCCTTCATATCCGCCGATCCACGCCCGTAGACGCGCCCGTTGATAAACTCGCCACCAAATGGATCAACCGACCAGGTTTGCGCAGGCCCGGTGGGCACTACATCCACATGCCCGTTTAGTTTTAGGGAGCGTCCGCCACCTGTTCCGCGCCAAATGCCGATCACATTGGGGCGATCAGCGTAGGATTTACCCGTTGGCACATACGCGGGGTGCGCCGCCAGTTCAGCGTCCAGCGGCTCCCACATATCCACTTCCATCCCTGACGCGCGCAGGTGCCGTGCAGCAATTTCCTGGCACTGCTTCTCATTTCCCTCCAGTGAGGGAGCACGCACCAGCGCTTGCAGCAGGGCCAGCGCTTCCTCACGATGCTGTTCAACAGCCTGTTCAATCCGTGTTCGGACATCCATGATGATGGCTCCAGCTCGCAACAATCGGGGCATAGCAGGCCCGGAGTAGGGCCGGTGAATTCCTGGATGAGGGATGCCAGCCGTTCATTTACTTACAGAGCGTAACAAAGTGGCCCTGATTTGTCGAGAGACTGCCCGATCAAGACCGGTTGATGCCAGGGCACAACGCCATCTGTTGAACAGAAAGGGGCGCGGCACACCCCCTTTACACATTCTTCGGCTGCCTGGCGGCCACTGAATAAGACCCGTATTGGTGAACTTTACTGGTTATAACGCCAGGAAAATGGTTATCGTAACCTATAGACAAGCCCATATAACTTTGTTACTATCTGTAAGTAATCTTGAGTGAATGCCGCTTAGGATCTCAGTAAAATTGTTTTTGGAGAAGAAGATATGAAACTAAAGCGTTTTTGGGGCCCAGTACTTGTTTTGCTGCTGCTGTCTTCTGGTCTTGTGGCATCCCAGGAGAACCTGGTGATTCGCTACTGGTCGCACGACAGCACACCGCGTATACCCATTGACAGGGACATGATAGCCAGGTTTGAAGCAGATAACCCTGGCATCACCGTTGAATACACCGTGGGTCCTGGCGATGACCCCTTGTATGTTGAGCAACTGCTGGTAGCGCTGGCCAGCGGGTCTGGCCCACACTGTTTCAACGTGGTCGCCACACGTGTGCCTGATCTGGTACCATCGGGCGCTGTGGTGCCTGTGGATGCTGTGGCGATGGGATATGCCAACCAGCAGGAAGTCGTTGATCTCTATCTGGACGGCACCCTCAATATCTTCATCAAGGACGATGTACTGTATGCCGTGCCAACAGAAGTTGGCAACTACTCGTTGTTTATCAACGGCGATCTGTTCGAAGCGGCGGGGCTGGACCCAGTGGCAGATGCCCCACAGACATGGGAAAACCTGATGGAACTGGCACCCAAACTCACCATCCGTGATGCCAGTGGCAACATTACACAGCGTGCCTTCGATTTTGCCTATCCGATACCTGATGAGATCGTTTCCGGTCGTGTGACATATGGTGGCATGGCCTTCCAGCTTGGCGCAACCTACTTTAACGAGGAACTGACGGCTGGCAATGTAACTCATCCCGGCTGGGTGAAAACCTTTGAGTTCATTCGTGATTACGCCCGTGAATTCGGCGGACCAGCCTATACGCCATCCTCCATTGGTTTCTACGAAGGCAATGTTGCTATGGTTGTCTCTGGCGCGTGGTATCTGCCGTATATCCAGGAAGCCAACCCTGATCTGACGGGCAACATCTTCGCCGCGCCACTTCCGCGTTTTGAGGATGCTGTCAATGACACAGGCAGTCACCTCTATGCCTATGGCATTTACACCAGCAGCCAGGCCACCCCAGAAGAACAGGAAGCCTGCTGGAAACTGACAACCTACCTGACAAGCCTGGAAGCAGCCGAACGTTACCTGACGGATGTTCTCACCCTGCAGCCGCGCAAGGATCTGGCAGCTAACACAGAGCTGATGGAGGGCAATTTCATCGCTACTTTCCTCAACGACATGACAGGGAACGATTATCTGCCGGCGATCAGCGGCGGTGGCGGCATGCCTGGCATTATGTCGCGCGCGCTGGAACGCATCTTGCTTGAGGACATGGATCCGCTTGAATCGCTGACCATCGCCAATGACGAGATCAATGAGATCTTCGCAAATCAGGGCAGCTAAGTTCCCTGAGAAACTGGCACCGTAGCCACAAGGGCGGGTTGATCTGTGCAATTTCAATGCAATTTCAATCCGCCCTGTGCTGTTGATGCCAGGGAAACTGCTGATCAGTCAAATACCCCATGGTGCGCAAAATGAGACTTACCATTTATCAGAAACGATCCCTTTGGGGATTCCTGTTCGCGCTCCCGGCTATCCTTTTTTTCATCGTCTTTGCATACTACCCGATGTTTAATGCAGCCCGCACCAGCCTGTACGATTGGAACCTTGTGAGCGCGCCTGTTTATGTGGGACTGCGGAACTACGAACAGATCTTTGCAGATGCGCGTTTTCAGACAGCCCTGACAAACACGTTCCGCTTTGTGGCGTCCTATACCGTCCCTATGTGGATTATCGCGCTGTCAATGGCGCTGATCTTCACACAGGATTTTAAAGGCCGGGGGCTGTTTCGCACCCTGTATTTTGTGCCTATTGTGCTGTCGGAAACAGTGATCTCCATTGTATGGCGACTGCTCTATCACCCGCAGGGTGCGGTGAACAGCCTGCTCGCGCCCTTCACTGATGGCCAGTCAATCCCGTGGCTAACCAATGGCAGTTACGCCTTTACGGCGCTGATTATTGTGGCGATCTGGCGCGTGTTTGGCTACTACATGGTCATCTTCATCGCTGGCCTGCAAAACATCCCGCAGGAATATTACGAGGCTGCCCGCATTGATGGCGGGGGGCGTTTTCAGATCTTCCGCTACATTACCATGCCGCTGCTGCGCCCTACGACTGCGTTTGTCATCATCATTTCGCTGCTGAACGGGTTCCAGGCGTTCGTCTACCAGTATCTCATCACGCGTGGGGGGCCCAATGACAGCACGAATGTTCTCGCCTATCTGATCTACCAGGAAGGCTTCACCAACTTAAGCATGGGACGTGCATCCGCAATTTCTATGGTACTTTTCGCCATACTGATCACCCTCACAGCGTTACAGCTTTACTTGCTGCGGAACAGGGAGAATTAGCGATGTCTTTTGCACCTGTTGATTTACTGGAACCCCCAAAGCCTGCCATCGGTGAAGGCAGATGGGCAAAAACCCTGCGCACCTTCAGCTTTTACGTGCTGCTGTCAATCGGGGCGGTATGTGTGTGCCTGCCATTGCTGTGGATGATTGTCAGCTCTGTCAAACCAGCCAATCAGTTGTTTACCATACCGATCCAATGGATACCCAGTGAGATTCGCTTAAGCAATTACGAACAGGCATGGAATACCGCGCCCTTCGGCAGGTACTTTGTGAACAGCATCTTCGTCAGCACGACCACCACGCTGCTGAATCTGTTCTTTTGTAGTCTCACAGGGTATGCGTTTGCCAAGTACAGCTTTCCTGGCAAGAATTTTTTCTTTCTGCTGATTATTGCCACCCTGATGATCCCCTTTACCGTCGTGGTGGTGCCGCTTTTCATACTTGTCAGGGATCTGCAATGGGTTAATTCCTATGCCGCGCTGATTATCCCCGGCGCCATCAGCGCCTTCGGGATTTTCCTGATGCGGCAGTTTATCTCTACCATACCCGATGAATTGTTTGACGCGGCGCGAATAGATGGCGCGAGCGAAATAGGCACGTTTTTTCGCATTGTGCTGCCACTTTCGACAGCCCCACTGGCAGCCCTCGCGGTGTACATTTTCCTGGATAACTGGAACAGCCTTTTCTGGCCGCTGGTTGTCACCACCCGCGATGAATTCCGCACTGTGGCAGTGGGCTTAACGCAGTTCCAGACAGTTCATGGAACCAAGTATCACCTGATGATGGCGGCGTCTACGCTGGTTGCAGTGCCGATGATTATTGTGTTCTTCTTCCTTCAGCGCTACTTCATTCGTGGAATAGCCCTCTCAGGAATCAAGGGGTAGCCAGGCTGGGCGGCGCGTGCTTCACGGTAATGGGCGCAAACGCGCGCTTAAGGACAACGCGCAGGTGATGGCACGACCTGAGGATCTGGCTTTGTCGGCTGTCAGCCACTGGCTCAGGAGATTCTGCGAACCACATAATAGTCCAGGATCTGATGCAGCGAGCTGGTAATGGTACCCAGCACTGTAGCGCGAGCGCCCAGGTCAGAAGCCACAATACGAGGCACTGATGGAATCACGCCTGTGATACGCTGCTGAATCTGCTCAATAAACAGATTAGCGCGACCGCCGCTCTCTGATATATCCCCACCCAGGACGATAACCTCTGGATCAAGCAGGGCGCCTACCGCTGCCAGCGCCAGCGCCAGGTAGTCAGCAGCCTCTTCAACGACCAGTTGTGCCCAGTCCAGTCCTTGCGCATAGGCAGACAGCACATAGTCAAAACTCATCGCCTCCAGTTCCTGGGGACTAAGGCGATCAGCCAGCATACGCCTGGCGCGCTCTACAATAGCTGAACTGGACGCGCGGCTTTCCAGGGGGCCAAAGCCTTCATAACGGCGTCCCAGAAAACTGCGATCCGGGGGCAGGTACCCCACTTCGCCAGAGGTCTCGTGATGGCCGCGATAAAGCACCCCGTCAATGAT
>Ga0224722_1002003_pt1 | contig 11004 bp, 9 predicted proteins | sample Balambano_FR1_Me_FD_161646 | JGI IMG/M metagenome (GOLD analysis project Ga0224722, IMG submission 161646) | Freshwater sediment microbial communities from Lake Towuti, South Sulawesi, Indonesia - Balambano_FR1_MetaG | ecosystem: Environmental > Aquatic > Freshwater > Lake > Sediment | place...
ACATTACCTGGCGCGATGGCGATAATCAGGTTTATCACGTCGTCCTGCCACACGAACTGACAGGTGTGGATGCGGAAATCGTCGTCATGTTCGGCAAGAAATTTCCGTCGGGCAGCCATAAAGTCGGCGCGGCGTACTCGGTGCTGCTGGAAAAGGAATTGTTTGGCGAAGTGGATCCGTCGAACCATACGCTGGTGTGGCCCTCAACGGGCAATTATGGGATTGGCGGGGCGTGGGTCGGCGGGCGGATGGGCTGTAAAAGCCTGGTCGTGCTGCCTGAAGGCATGAGCCGTGAGCGCTTTGAGCGGATCGAGAGCTACGGCGCAAGCGTGATCAAGACGGTTGGCTCGGAAAGCAACGTCAAGGAAATATACGACGAAACCCATCGCCTGCGTAACAGCGACCCGAATATTCGCATTCTCAACCAGTTCTCGGAAATGGGGAATTATCGCTTTCATTATCATGTGACGGGAAACACGATTTGCGAACTCGTCGCCGATCTCCATAAGCAAGGGATCGGCAACGGCAAGGTCGCGGCGTTCACTTGGGCGATGGGCAGCGGTGGCACAAACGCGGCGGGAGATCGCATTAAGCAGGTGTTCCCGAATGCCAAAAATGTCGGTTTGGAGCCAACGCAATGCCCGACGCTGTTTAACAATGGCTATGGGTCACACGATATTCAGGGCATTGGTGACAAGCATGTGACGTGGATTCATAACGTCTGGAATACCGACGCGATTTTTTGCATTGACGACACGGCATGTAAAAAAGGATTGCAGGCGCTGACGGAAGACGCGGGCAAACAGGCGTTGGTGCGACGTTATGAAGTGGATCCTGAACTGGTTGAAAACCTAAGTACCCTGTTTGGGATTAGCGGTATCTGCAATATGCTCGGCGCAATCAAAGCCGCCAAGTATTATGGCTTGGGCAAAGAGGAAGTCGTCGTCACGGCGGCGGCGGACAGCCTTGATCGCTACTATTCAGTCATGGATGATATGCGCTATCGGTATGGGGCGCTGGATGAAGCTGCCGCCGTCGGGCGGTTTGAAGGCATTTTCCACAGTGCGACGACGGACTGGATTCTCGAAGGTACACAAGCAGTCCGTGAGCGCTGGCATAATCTCAAGTATTACACATGGGTGGAACAGCAGGGCAAGACCGTACAGGAATTGGACGCGCAGCGCAATCCCGCGTGGTGGCGAGCGCATCAGGCGCGGGTTGCCGAAATTGATTCCCGTCTGAACGCGCTGCGCCAGACACAACCCGCCTGAGACACCGCCCCAATGTATGCGGAAGACCGTGTGCTGGTCAGTGTGATCAACCGCCAGCGCGACTGGCAATTGGCGCAGGATGAACACTGGTATCGCATCCCTGTAGAGCGGTTAGGGCGGGCATTTACGTTTGACTATGTGGCGTTCTTCTTCAGCCGCGCTTTCAATGATCTGAACGGCGGAGTCCACTATTTCGCGCTTGTCCGTGGTTTGGAGCTTGCCTATCGCCGTGACCTGCTGCCAGCGGAACTTACTCACCCTCGCGCTAACTCCGTTTATTATCGCGTCGCGCTTGGCGAAATTATTCCGAAAATGCCCGCAATTCTGAATCCACGCGGGCGGCGCATCAGCTTCATTTTCACGACGTGGGATCGGTTCAGCGCCGCGCAAACGATTAGCGATCTGTACAGCAAATCGGCATACTACGTGGATCGCGTGTACTACGCCCTCTAGGACTTTCTGATGCTGCTCCTCAACGGCAAAATTGTTACTTACAACCCGAACAACAATATTCTCGACAACCACGCGCTTCTGATCGAGGACGGCGTGATCGCGGCGCTTGCCCCGCAGCGCGAACTGCTTGAGCGTTATCCATCTGTTGAGCGAATTGACGCGGGCGGACAACTGATCATGCCGGGCAACATCTGCGCCCATACCCACTTTTACGGCGCGTATGCACGGGGGATGGCGATCCCTGGCGAGCCACCGCGCGATTTTCCCGAAATACTGACTCGGTTATGGTGGAATCTGGATCGGGCGCTGGATAAGGACAGCGTTCGTGCCAGCGCCAACGTCTGCCTGCTGGATGCGATCCGTCACGGGACAACAACGCTACTCGATCATCATGCCAGCCCGAACTTTATTGAGGGCAGCCTTGACGTGATTGCCGATGCGGTTGAACAGTCAGGCTTACGGGCGGTGTTATGCTATGAAGTTACGGATCGAAACGGGCGCGAGGGTGCCGATGCGGGCATTGCCGAAAATGTGCGCTTTATGCAGGCGGCGAAACAGTCTCCACGCCTGCGCGGTACGTTCGGCTTACACGCCAGCCTGAGCCTGAGCGATAGTACGCTCCGTGCCTGCGCTGATGCCCACCCGACAGGCGAAGGCTATCATGTTCATGTCGCCGAACATGAAGCGGATGAACTGGACTGTCAGAACAAACATGGTAAACGCATTGTTTATCGTCTGCATGAATTTGGTATGTTGGGGCGTAAAACGATTGCTGCTCACTGCGTCCATGTTGACGTAAGCGAGGCGGCGCTGTTGCAATCCACTGGCACGGTGATCAGTCATCAGCCGCGTTCCAATATGAACAATGCTGTTGGCGCAATGCACTTTGATGAGTTTACCGAACGAGACATGCGTGTTGCGATTGGCAATGATGGGTTTAGCAATGCCATGTGGGATGAGTGGAAAGCGGCATATTTTCTGCACAAAGTCGCCCATCGTGACCCGCGCCGCGCCAACGGTGCGAAAATCTATCATGCGGCGACAACAACAAATGCCAGTCTCGTCCATGAGTTCTTTCCTGAACGGCAGATCGGTCAGTTGATTGAGGGCGCACAGGCGGATATGATTCTGGTGGATTATCACCCGTTCACGCCTTTGACCAGTGGTAATTTGCCGTGGCATATCCTGTTCGGATTTGAGTCGTCCATGGTGACGGCGACGATGGTAGACGGGCGCTTTCTGATGCGAGATCGCCAGTTATTGACGCTGGATGAACAGGCAATCATTCAGGAAGCATTGGAACTTGCCCCCCAGGTGTGGGCGCGATATGCACAGTACGCCGCCGAATAATGTTTGGGATGCGGCGTTTGCTTTATGACATCATGAAATGAGGCTATATGTCGGATACGGATAATACGCTGGTTACGTTAGGGATTCTCGGCGGAACGGGTAAAGAAGGGTCGGGGTTGGCGCTGCGCTGGGCGCTGCACGGCTATCGCGTCATCATCGGCTCGCGGGACGCAGAGAAGGCGCAGGCTCGCGCTGCTGAACTGAATGAGATGCTTGGTGGTGACTATCTGACGGGCGCAGATAATGTCTCAGCGGCGGCACAGGCGGATATAGTCGCCCTGACGGTGCCATACGCGGCACATCATGTGACACTCGAAGGTGTACGTGATCAGCTTGAGGGCAAAATTCTGATTGACATCACCGTGCCGTTGATGCCGCCGAAGGTGCGGACGGTGTTTATTCCGCCCGGCGGCGCTGCGGCATTAGAGGCTCAGGCATTTTTGGGGGACTCAGTAAGAGTGGTTTCGGCATTTCAGAATGTCAGTTCCGAGAAAATGATCCAACCGGATATTGAGGTCGCCTGTGATGTCCTCATTACGGGTAATGACGAAGCCGCCAAGCAGGAAGTAATTCAACTTGTTCAGGCAGCGGGAATGCGCGGTTTTGATGCGGGTCCGCTGGAAAATGCGGTTGCCGCTGAAGCGCTGACGCCCGTCTTACTGTATGTGGGTCGAAAACAAGGCGTCAAAGGGGTGGGGTTGCGGCTGACGGGCGTGTGATCTTATGCTTCCTTCCGTAACGCTCACGCCGCTTCCTGGCATTCCGTTAATAGAAGCGGGAGATGATCTCGCCGCGCTGATTATCGAATCGCTCAAGAGAGCGGGTGTGGTGTTGCAAGGCGGCGACGTGCTGGTCGTCACGTCGAAGATCGTTTCCAAAGCTGAAAATCGCACGATCCACCTTGATACGATTGAACCGAGCGCAGAGGCGCACCGACTCGCCGCAGTTACGGGCAAAGACCCGCGCATTGTTGAAGTTGTTTTACGGGAAAGTGTGTCTGTATCCCGTGCAGCGCCGGGCATTCTGGTGGTACGTCACCGGTTAGGGTTTGTCTCTGCAAATGCGGGGATTGACCAGTCGAATATTGCGGACGGCGATAACCGTGTTTTACTGCTGCCGATTGACCCTGATCGATCAGCGCGGGAACTGCAAGAGGCGATTACGACGATAGCAGGTGTGCCTGTCGGTATTGTCATCAGCGATTCGCACGGGCGACCTTTTCGCATGGGCAATGTCGGCGTGGCAATCGGCGTCGCCGGGCTGCCCGCTGTGCTCGATCTGCGCGGTCAGACTGATCTGTACGGACGGACGCTCAGAATCACCGTGCAAGGTTATGCTGATATGATCGCTTCGGCGGCGGGCTTGGTCACAGGCGAAGGCGCGGAAGGTAAGCCGGTTGTGTTGGTTCGCGGTCTGGGATTTCCAGCCCATCATGGGACGGCGCAAGACCTGATACGCCCGCCTGAACAGGATTTATACAGGAATTCGCCATAAATTGAACCAACCAGACGTTTCCAGCAAACTGACATTATTTACAGAACGGCGCTCGATACGGCGGTATACGGCTAAACCTGTGCCGCGCGAACTGATCGAACACCTACTGACGGCGGCGATCTGGTCGCCTTCGGCACATAACCGCCAGCCATTTCGTTTTTGCGTGATCACGGACGCGCCCATGAAAGAGCAGTTGGCGGTGCAGATGGGTGAACAACTGCGCCTCGATCTGGAGGCGGATGGGGTATCACAGGATGTGATTGACGCGGATACGGGGCGCTCGTATGCCCGTATCACCCAGTCGCCTGTCCTGATCGCATTGTGCCTGACGATGAGCGATATGGACTCGTACCCTGATGAACGACGGACGCAAAATGAATATCTGATGGCGGTGCAAAGTGCAGCCATGGCGGGGCAAAATCTGCTGCTCGCCGCGCATCAACTTGGCTTGGGTGCGTGCTGGATGTGTGCGCCGTTGTTCTGTCCGCATGTCGTGGTGGATGTGTTGGCGCTCCCTCACGACTGGCAACCGCATGGACTTATCACGGTGGGCTATCCTGCCGAAACCAGAGCTAAAACGCGCAAGTCGTTAGCGGAAAGTGTATTGTGGCGTTAACCTCGAAGAAGATTGTCGCGCTCGTTGGTGGCGTCGGCGGCGCAAAACTCGCGCATGGTCTGGCGCAAATCGTCCCGCCTGAAAACCTGACGATCATCGTCAATACAGGAGATGACTTCTGGCATTACGGGCTGCGAATCTGCCCCGATCTTGATACCGTGATGTATACGCTCGGCGGGATTGTGGACAGGGTGAATGGGTGGGGAATCGCGGGCGATACAACAATCATGCTGGATGCACTGAGGCGCTTTGGGGAAGCGACGTGGTTTCGGCTCGGCGATCAGGATATTGCCACGCACCTGCTTCGGACGGATGTGCTGCATACAGGCAAATCACTTACGGAAATTACTTCACGTTTGACGAAAAATCTGGGGATTTCTCAGCGTATCTTACCCATGACCGACGGCACGATTGCCACGATGATAGAGACGGTTGAGTATGGCGAACTGGAATTTCAGACCTACTTTGTGCGCTATCGCTGGCAGCCAACCGTGAGAAATGTGCGATTTGCAGGTTCAGAAGTGGCACAAGCCAGCCCGCAGGTGATTGAAGCACTGGAAACAGCGGATGTCATTTTGATCGCGCCGTCGAATCCGTGGTTGAGTATTGCGCCAATTTTTGCGACAACGCCCATCCGTGAACTTATCTTGTCGCTGGACATTCCCCGCGTCGCCGTCAGCCCTATTGTGGCGGGGCAGGCAATCAAGGGACCAGCGGCGAAACTGATGGATGAACTTGGTCTGGAAGTTTCGCCACACGCCGTCGCCGAGTATTATGGGGGTGTGATCAACGGATTTGTCTATGACCAGCGCGATTCGGAGGTAGTCGTTAACGTTCCACATACCGCGTTATTTGATACGATTATGAAAACAGAAACGGATCGAGCGACATTGGCAGCACAGGTGCTTACATGGATCGAAGCTGAGGACTGGTCATGACGGCTTGGGCGATTATCCCGTTGAAGCCGCTGGCGAGAGCTAAAAGCCGCCTCGCGGATGTCCTGAGCGCGGATGAGCGCCAGCAGCTTGCCGAGTCGCTGATGCGCCATGTGGTCATGACCGTCAAAGACGTACCTGGAATAGCGGGGGTACTGGTCATCAGCCGCGATACAAAAGCGCTGGCTATGGTGCGCGATCTCGGCGCACATACTGTGCAGGAAAGCGGCACACCTGAACTGAATAATGCGCTTATGCGGGCGACCAAGGTGATCACTGCATGGCGTGGTCAGGCGGTGCTTGTCCTGCCCGCCGATCTTCCGCTGCTGACTACCGAAGATGTCAGCGCGATTTTACGTTTGGGTGACGAGCCGAACAGCGTTGTGATTGCGACAGATCGTAATGAAGATGGTACGAATGCTCTGCTCACGCGCCCGCCCGGACTCATCCCCTATTCGTATGGTGCGGGCAGCTTTCAGCGCCATCTCTCGCTCGCACACGCGGCACAGGCTCAGGTACAGGTTTATCAATCGGATACGATCAGCCTCGATATTGATTTTCCAACCGACCTTGAACTGCTGCGCGGTATCAACTCCGAAGTAGTCGATCTTTGAATTTTGCCACGATCCGTAGACAATACGGGTCTTAACTGATGCGTTCATATCCCTATCAGACAGGGTAGATCATTATGGCAGACCGTGTAGCACTGTATTTGCAAGATGCCCATTCGTTGCAAGATGCTATGAATTATGTGCAGTACGCCGAGAAACGCGGTTTTGAAGCGGTGTGGCAGGCGGAAAGCCGCCTTGTGCGCGATGCGATAGTGCCGATGGCGGCATTCGCGGCGACGACCAGCCGTATCAAGATCGGTTCGGGTGTAATCAACAACTGGACGCGCAATGCGGCGGTGATCGCGGCGACCTATCTCACGCTGGATGATCTGGCACAGGATCGGATTATCTGTGGGATTGGCGCATGGTGGGATCCGCTGGCGGCGAAAGTCGGCATTCAGCGAACCAAACCGCTGCTGGCAATGCGCGAGACGGTTACGGTGGTGCGGGCGCTGCTCAACCGCGAGCGTGTGACGTTTCACGGCGAGTTCGTTAACCTGGATGACGTGGAACTTGATGTGGTGCATGGGCGGAAAGAACCGCGCAATGTACCGATCTATATTGGCGCGACCGGTCCACAGATGATGGCGCTCACGGGTGAAATTGCCGACGGCGCGGTGCTGAATTATCTCGTTTCGCCCAAGTACAACGAAGGCGCGCTGGAGCAGTTGGCGATTGGCGCGAAAAAAGCAGGGCGCAGCCTCGATCAGATTGATCGTCCTCAGCTTGTCGTCTGCTCGGTGGATAATGATCGCAGGCAGGCGCTTGACGCCGCCCGCAAGCTGGTGACGCAGTATCTTGGGCAGCAGCCACATATCATGAAAGCCAGCGGCGTCAGCCAGGATTTGCTCGACGAAATCGGGCAGGTCCTAACGTGGCCCGCGACGGAAGAACAAATCCTTGAAGCCATGCGTCTCGTCCCGGATGATGTCGTCCAGATGATCACTGCCAGTGGGACTCCTGAAGAAGTGCGCCGCAAAGTGCGTGAATACGTCAGCTATGGAGCGACCTGCCCGATCCTGTATCCGCTGGGCAATGACGTGCGCCTGATGATTGATGTGTTTGCAGACGGGTTTTCCAACTAGGTGTATGACGGTTTTACCGTCCTCATGAAATTCACTCGTCAGCAAAATCTCATTGCGTGGGCGCTGTTCTGCATCCTTGCCGGAGCAGCGCTCATCGTCTTTACGGGCATGAGCGTTTCAGCAGGGCAGGGGCTGCTGATGCCGCTTGATGACGCCTATATTCATTTTCAGTACGCGCATCAGATTTCAGTCGGGCAGCCATACATCTATAATCCCGGTTTGCCGCCGACCAGTGGAGCAACCAGTTTTTTGTATCCCTATCTGCTGGCAATTGGCGATTTTATCGGCTTTAACGGGCAGACACTCGGCGCATGGGCAATGGGCATTGGCGCACTGGCATTGGCGTTATGTGCCTGGCTGATGTTTCGGCTTGGGGAAGCCGTTAATACGCCTTTCTGGGTGGCGCTGGCGTTTGGATTGTGCTTTCAGTTGGCGGGCGTATTCCTCTGGCACTCGTTCAGCGGCATGGAAACGATGCTGGCAGCGTTATTTCTCCTCTGGCTATTTTATGCGCTGATTACGGATCGATTCTGGCAAGCCATCGGCGCGGCGGCGCTGTGCGCGGTGATTCGTCCGGAAGGCGCATTTCCCGCCGTGCTGGGGGTTGGTGTGCTGGCATGGCGGGAGGTCGCGGATACAGAACCAATGCCACTATACAAGCGGCTAAGGACATCGTTAAGGCAGAATTCACGCCACTGGCTGGCATTCCTGATCCCGTTTGCGGCAATCGCGCTGCAACCCATCGTCAATCGTGTTCTGACGGGTTCGTTTGTCGCATCGGGCAACGCGGCAAAGTCGCTGTTCGGCATGATCCCGTTTGAGCTAAGCGTAGTAACGGGTCGGATCATCGAGAACTTCAGCCGCATGTGGCGCGAATTTTTCAGCGCATCCGAACTTTTCATCTATGTCGCGCCTGCGTTATTTGTGCTGGCAGTTATTGGCATCCTCGCATTATGGTCAGCGCGGCGGCGGGCGGTGGCGGTTTGGGTTGTGCTGACGCTGCTTGGTGGGACACTGGCGATCAGCACATTGGACACCGCGTTCTGGCATTTCAAGCGTTATCAGATACCGCTGATCGCGCTGTTATGGGCGCTGGCGCTCATCGGGGCGGTGTTTCTGGCACAACTCATCAGTCGAAGATTTAGCCCGCGCTTTGCGAAGTGGGCGTATGCCGGGATCATCCCACTCGTCGTGCTGACGAGTATTCGCATGGTCAACTTTCTGCCTGCCTACAGCGCGAATGTCAGTTATATTGCCGAACAACCGTATCAGATGGCGCTGTGGCTGCGCGAAAATGCGCCACAGGATGCCATTGTCGCCGTGCATGATGTGGGCGAGATGCGCTACTTTGGTGAGCGAACAACGCTTGATATGGTCGGACTGACCACACTCGGCGCGGCGGACTACTGGCGGAATGGTCCCGGCGCGGTCGGTGAATTGTTGGACGCGCAGCGCCCCGATTTGATCGCGTCCTATGGCGAAGGGCATGGCTTAGGGCTGGGGTATCTGGCGGATACCGACCTGTACGCCGATGCCCTAGCTGAATATCGCGTGGACTATGATCCCGCCGTGAATGTCGCCCTTGCAGCGCCGCTTCAGGGGATCTATCAAGCGGATTATGCGGCAGCGGACAATGCCACAACCGTTCATGCCTTGCCTGACATCACGCCTTATCTCAACAACATGACGCTGGTTGATACGGTGGATGTCGCCGATATTCTCAGCGAACAGGCGCATGATTATGCCTGGCATAACGATGAAGACCCCGACGGCTTCCCCTCCGAGTATTATCAGTTTGACACGCTTGGTTGTAATGTGAACTGTAATGTGATGGATGGCGGGCGGCGTATCAATGGCGAAGAAACGTTCACGCTCGACACACAAGCTGGACAAGACTTGATTCTGGTGACACGGCTGCATCCCGCAAATGTGGGCAGCTACGCGGTGTATGTCAATGATACGTTGATTGCTGAGCGCGTGATACCCTCGTTACCCGGCGCGTGGCTGGAAGTGCCAACGCTGATTCCGGCGGAATTTGTGACCGAGCAGACCGTGATACGGATTGTGCCGTTAACGGCGGGCAACAGTTATATGCCTTACACTCATTGGGCATATCAGGGGGATTATGCTCCGCAGACCTTCGACGAATCCCCTGTGACCTCGTTTCAGGATGGGGCTATCGTGCTGCAATCCGTAGAGACCGAACTCACTGATCGAAGACTTGATCTGACCCTGACCTGGGCGCAGCCGGCGGATACGCCGCTTCCAAAGGGGGATTACAAGCTGTTTGTGCATGTGGTGGATCAGGATGGAAATATCGTCGCGCAGGCGGATACGCGACCCGGCAGCGGTGCTTTGCCTCCCGGCAATTTGCTGCCCGGCGCTTTTACAGATGCGCTGACGATAGACCTGACGGAGGCTGCGAATGGCGACTATCAACTGATGATCGGGCTGTATGATCCCATCACCAATGAACGTCTTATGCCTCTAAACGGGGATGAATATGGGCGCTTCCTGCTGGGAACGATAGAATTGAACTAAGGCTGCATTACGGAGCAGACATTCAACGATGGATGAGTCGCGGGCGGTGTTTGAAGCTGTCGTTACAGCACAGACAAATGGTGAGGCGGCTGCGCTTGCAACGGTCGTCAGTGTGCAGGGGTCGGTGCCGCGTCATGAGGGTAGCAAAATGCTGATTCATGCTGATGGTTCGTTTGTTGGCACTGTTGGCGGCGGTGCCATGGAGGCGCTGGTCATCAAAGAGGCGCAGGCAGCGCTGAACGATGGCAAAACACGGATGGTCGGTTATACGCTCAACGACCTTGCGGCGGGCGATCCGGGCATCTGCGGCGGTACGGTGCAGCTGTTTATTGAACCACTGAATGTCGCGCCGGTGCTGCTGGTCATCGGGATCGGGCATGTGGGCAAGGCGCTGGCTGAACTGGGGAAATGGATGGGCTACCGCGTCATTGTCTCTGATGACCGGTCGGACTATTGTAATCCCAATTATCTACCGAAGATGGATGGTTACATTGTCTGTAAACCTGGCGAGGTCGCGCAGAAAACGACGATTAACGCAAATACCTATGTGGCTGCCGTCACACGCGGGCTTCCCGTAGATATTCACTTGATCCCCGAACTGCTCAAAACTGACGCGGCATATATCGGCTTGATCGGCAGCCACATAGG
>Ga0224722_1002004_pt1 | contig 11003 bp, 10 predicted proteins | sample Balambano_FR1_Me_FD_161646 | JGI IMG/M metagenome (GOLD analysis project Ga0224722, IMG submission 161646) | Freshwater sediment microbial communities from Lake Towuti, South Sulawesi, Indonesia - Balambano_FR1_MetaG | ecosystem: Environmental > Aquatic > Freshwater > Lake > Sediment | place...
CCGGGCTTACGTCCACACCCATCGTTTCCAATTGGGGCATTTTCTTTTGCAAGGTAATGGGGATGCAGCCGCTGCCTGTGCCGATGTCGAGGATTGTTAAAGCCGTGCGTTTAATTTCTTGTTGAATCGTTTCGAGTATCCAAAACACGAGTTCCTCGGTTTCCTGCCGGGGTATCAGCACGTTGCGATCCACTTTAAATTTCAAACCATAAAAATCTGCCTGACCGAGGATGTACTGAATGGGTTCGTGTTGTAATAGACGGTTTTTAATATTTTGCAATAACTCGATCTGCACGTCAAACAGCGGTGCCCGACTTTGGAAATCGTACAGGCGCAACGCATCTTCAAACACCATTCGGGCAATGCTGCGCGCCTCGCCGGGGTCGTAGATGGTGCTTAGGGTTTGAATAAATGCCTGGTGTGCTTCGGCTACGTTCAAAGTGTTATGGTATTATGGTGCGATGGCATTACAATAACACCATAGTACAATACTACTATCGCACCGTCAAGAAAGGCGGTTTTTATAATCTTCGTAATCAAAGCGGCGCACGATTTCCAGGGTATCGTCTTCGTGCCAGATGGCAATGTCCGGGTGACGAACGCCGTTGAAGGTAGTTGTTTTTACCATGGTGTAATGAATCATGTCTTCCAATATAATTTTATCGCCGATTTGTAAGGGCTGATTGAATGAATATTCCGTCATATAATCGCCTGCCAGACAGCTTACCCCGCCCATGCGGTACGCGGGTTTGCCGGGTACAGGCTCGCGGTCGGCACCGGTGATGCGCGGTCGGTAGGGCATTTCCAGTGTGTCGGGCATATGCGCGGTGAAGGACACGTCGAGGATGGCGGTTTTTACACCTCTGTTTTCGATAATGTCTAACACGGTGGAGACCAACACCCCTGTTTCCCAGGCGATGGCACTGCCGGGCTCCAGAATGACTTCGAGGTGCGGATAGCGTTGGCGGAAGTTTTGTAATAATTGTACTAAATGATTGGTATCATAATCAGATCGTGTCATTAAATGCCCGCCGCCAAAATTGACCCATTTCAATTGCGGGAAAAACGCTGAAAACTTGGCTTCAAACGATTGCAAGACCTTTTCCAACTCCAACGAACTTGATTCGCACAGGGTGTGAAAATGCAATCCCTCCACGCCTTCGGGTAGTTTTCCGTTGAAATTATCCACCACTTCGCCGAGGCGCGAACCGGGTGCGGCGGGGTTGTACAAATCGGTTTCCACCTCCGAATATTCAGGATTCACGCGGATGCCGGGGGAAATTTGCGTCGGATGATTATTTACCTGATCTTTATACCGATGATATTCATTGATCGAATTGAACGTGATATGACTGCTGTATTGCAAAATAGCGTAAAAATCGCCGGGCAGGTACGCCGGAGCATAGGTGTGCGCCTGCACGCCCATTTCTTCGAAAATGAGTTGCGCCTCCCAGAGCGAACTCGCCGTGGCACCTTTCAAATACTGCGCCACGAGCGGAAACACGCGCCACATGGCAAAACCTTTGAGTGCCAGAATGATGGATACGCCCGCCCGATCTTGCACGCTTTTAATCAATTCGAGGTTTCTTTTCAGCAACTTCATATCCAGCACGTAGGCGGGCGAAGGGATTTGGGTAATGTTCAAGGTTGAAAAAGTTTAATGTGGTCTGAATCAGAATTTACAGAATGATAGAATTTACAAAATCGCCACTCCCGCTCGCTTTCACTCGGTCACTTGGTCACTTCGTCACATTCTATCCGGCATTTCAATTCCTAATAAATCCATGCCAAATCTTAACACGTTTGCAATAGCCTGACATAATTTCAAACGAAATGCCACCGCTTCTTCCGTTTCCGCGCGCAAAATGGAATAATCATGATAAAATTTATGATACGATTTAGCCAGGGTATAACAAAAGTTGGCGATGGCAGAAGGATCATACGCGGCAGCGGCTTCCTGAATGATGATCGGGAAAGTGTAGAGTTGCGCGATTAAATCTTTCTCATCGGTTTCCAGTTGTTGGTACGCAGCACTTACCGAGAGCCGGTCGTTGTCCCAGCCTTCCATCTCAGCTTTGCGCAGCACCGACTGGATGCGCACGTAGGCGTTTTGCACATACGGACCGGTTTGCCCCTGCAAATCCACCGATTCCCGGGGGTCGAAAATCATGCGCTTTTGCGGGTGGACTTTTACAATAAAAAATTTGAGTGCTGCCAAGCCGATTTTGCGCAGGATGTCTTCCTGTTCCGCCGCAGGCAAATCCGCCAGGGTGTCGCGCTCCTGCGAGTTGTTGCGGGCTTCTTCGATCACTTCCGTCACCAGATCGTCGGCATCCACCACCGTACCCTCGCGGGATTTCATTTTGCCCGATGGTAAATCCACCATGCCGTAGGACAAGTGGTACAAGCCCGGTGCGTAGGGTTCGCCGAGGTGTTTTAAAATTTCGAACAGCACCTGGAAGTGGTAATTCTGTTCGTCTGCCACCACGTACACCGCCCGGTCCATCCCAAAATCTTCATATCTAAGTCTTGCAGTTCCAAGGTCTTGGGTGATATAAACCGAAGTGCCATCGCTGCGCAGCACGAGTTTGTGATCGAGTTTGGCTGCCGTCAGGTCAATCCACACGGAACGATCGGGCTTTTGGTAGAATATACCGCGTTTCAAACCATCTTCTACAATATCTTTGCCGAGTAAATAAGTATCCGATTCGTAATATAATTTATCAAATTCTACCCCCAGTTTATGATATGTCTCCGCAAAACCCTGATATACCCAGCTGTTCATTTGTTGCCACAATGCCACCGTTTCTGTGTCGCCCGCTTCCCAGCGCAGCAGCATTTCGCGGGCTTCCCGACCGAGCGGGCTGTATTCATTAAAATACGCGTTTTTATATTCTTTAAAAAATTCAGATTCAGTCAGTTCAGTTTTTTTACGATTTTCAAAAAGGTTTTTTGCTTCGTCGGTTTGTTGCCAATTTTTATACGCTTCCTGAAATTTTTGTTCAAACAGCACATAATAATCGCCCACAAAATGATCGCTTTTCACGCCCGTTGATTCCGGGGTCGCGCCGTTGCCAAAGCGTTGCCAGGCGAGCATACTTTTACAAATCGCAATACCCCGGTCATTCACAATTTGCACTCTTTTTACCTCATAACCGGCGGCTTGTAAAATTTTATAACACGACCAGCCCAGTAAAATATTGCGAATATGCCCCAGATGTAAAGGCTTGTTGGTGTTGGGCGAAGAGAATTCCACCAGCACTTTTTCACCGTTGGGAAACTGTTGCCCGTAATGGGTTTCCGAATAAATATCTTCTAAAAAGTTAATCCAATAATGGTCGCTTACCGACAGATTCAAAAAACCTTTGATGACGTTGAATGCTTGAATTTCCGGTACTTGCGCTACTAAAAAACCACCCAATTGTTCCCCGATCTCCTCCGGTTTTTTACCTGCCAGCTTGGTAAACGGAAAGGTAACAATGGTGTAATCGCCCTCAAATTCCTTGCGCGTGGGGCTGATTTGTACCTGCGCCGGAGAAACGGACTGCCCATACAGCTCGTGTACTGCCTGGATGACGCTGTCTTGAATAATGGTAGTGATATGTGCTGCTGCAAAAACCATGATGATGTGCTAATATGCTGATTTGCCAATGTGCCAGTACACTTGAACTTCCACTCAGGCGCAAAGGTAGAAATGTAAAATGTAAAACCGTAAAACTCAAAATGTAAAAGTATCGGGTCGGTCAAATTTTATTGTTTGCTTGTTTTTACACGCGGGGAATGGATTTTTTCAAATAAATTTTGCCGGGAATGCAGGGACCGAAAGAGGTGTTACCCGTCCAGGGACCTTCGAGTTTCCAGACGCTGCCTGCTTTGAGTACATTCAAAACGGCACCTTTCAGGCACCACTCCATGCCGTCGAGGCGTTTGTAGGCAGTGATTTTAGTTTCTTTAAACTGTAGAATTTTGCCGTCTTGCAGCGTACCCTCGAGACTCATTTCGGCATACACTTTGTCAAAATAAACAAAAGAACGCCCGGTGATGGTGCTGCCTTTCTGGGTGAGGTAGAGTTCGATGCTGTATTCGGGGCGGATGCCGCCTTTGTTTTGGGTGATTTTGCCGCACCAGTAGCCGGTGAGATTTACGGCGGTTTTCTTTTGAGCGTGAGCGGCGGTAAGAAAGCTGAAAAAGGTCAGGAGTAAGAGTAATCTCATATTTGTCATTTTCATTAAAAACTGGTTTTTGGGTGGGGTGTTGTGTGAATCGAGTGTTTTTTGTGACGTTGCTGAGTTAAAGCGAAAGTTTAAAGATTTTGAAATGAATGTTGCCAACCTAAAGGTTGGGGAACGAGTTCAGCCTGAAGGCTGGGCTACGAAAAAACTAAAATGCGTTTTGCCATAATTCCGTTCCTGCACGAAATGCGGATGCGTTTGATAAGAATGGGTCGGGTCATGTTCTAACACAAACCAGCCTTCAGATTGTAATAAATTGTATTCAAAAATCAGATCGGGAATCGTGTCAATACCCGGCAGCGCGTAGGGCGGACCGGCGAAAATATAATCGAATTGGCGAGTACAATTTTTGATAAACTGAAACACATCGGCGCGCATGATTTTCAACTCGGCTTCTACCTGCAATTCCTTTGCCATTTTGGTCACAAAACTCACGGCGGGCGGAAATTTGTCCACATACGTCACATCGGTGCAGCCGCGCGAGAGGAATTCGTAGCTGTGACTACCTGTGCCGCCGAAGAGGTCGAGTACGCTCAGTTCGGTGAAATCCAGTTGATTATTTAAAATATTGAACAAGCCTTCTTTGGCAAAATCGGTGGTGGGGCGCGTGGGCCAATGATCGGCGGGCGGGTGAAATTTGCGACCTTTGAATTTTCCGGAGATGATTCTCATACATTATTATAATCAAATATTCACAACCTAAAGGTTGTGGGACGAGTTCAGCCTGAAGGCTGGGCTACGATAAATTACAATTGCGTTAAACTAAACAAATTAAAATAAAAATAGGACGGTTGTTGCTGCCATTGGTTGCCGGATTGTAAAAATTGGGGCGGCGGCAGAAATTGTACGGAGCGGATGTACCGGCGTAACAAGGGATAAATTTCCGATTGCTCAATGATATGACCGGAGAGATAAACGGGCGTGTCTTCCGGGGCGAGTTTGTACTGATCTAAAATCAACAATACAAAATACAAAAAATCTTTGGTGTTTTGATAGTGAAAAGTATTGACAAACAGCAAACTTTTACCCTCCAACAGTGCCGCCACCAGCCAGCCCGGATGCACCTGCACATACAAGGCCGGACTCACCGGCGCACCCACCCGATGGAGCAAACCCGTGAGGAAAGCTGTCACTGCATGGTACAATTGCCCGCCAAACAACTGCCGCTGTACAATGGCGGTAATGCTTTGCGGCACGGCGTACACCAACTGCACTTGCGCGGTAGGAATCTCATCTGCCTGCACGTCTTTTTCGTAGGCTAAATTATACACTTCCTGCAAATACGTGCGCTTCTCCGCTGCATTGTACAAACGGGTAGGCACCAGCGTGAAGTGGGGCGACATGGCTGCCAGGCGGGTCTTGCGGTATGCACTTTGCAAATGCACATCCTGCGCAACGATCTCGGCATACTCGGCTAGTTCCGGGTTGTCCGTCAGTTGATAATCGCGCAGCACCAATAACTGCCCCTGCGGATTGGTGATCAAATAAGACAAACTATTCACGCCCAACAGAATCGCCAGTTCATTCTGCGGAGAAATCTGCCGGGAAAATTGCGGGTCAATAATTTCAAAATTTAATTGCTTGCTCAAGTTTCGATTCGATTTTGTAACACCAGGCAGTTAACACGCACTGCATACTGAAAACCGCCCACTACTTTAGCTGCCCACTTTACAATCGCCGTTGAACACCGCGCCTTCGTCCACAATCAGGTATTTGGTGCTGATATTGCCCTGAATTTTGGCGGTGCTTTGCAGGTGCAGGGTTTCAGTCACGTATAGGTCGCCCCGCACACTGCCCATTACCACAGCATCCTGTGCAAACAACTTGCCTTCCACCAGGCTCTCTTCACCCATGACCAGCTTTTTGTCGCAGCGCACCTCGCCCACGACCGTGCCATCCAGGCGAATATTTTCCGGCGAGCGAAAATTTCCCTCTATCTTCGTGCCTTTCGCCACCACGCAATTGGCACTGTTGGAAGGCGTGGAGCCGTTTTTATACACCGGCACTTCTACCTTCGGTTTTGCTTTAGTATCCAACATTGACATACGCTAACGTGTTTTGGGTTATGAATGTAAAGCCAAGTACCTTGGCAACAAATAATTAATATCAGATATTTACGCGCGCTCATGGCAATAATTGAAACACGGACGACACAGACTTAGGCGGATTTTTTACAAAGCGATTGGTTCATTTTTGTAAAACGAATCGGCGAGCGTCCGTGCTCTTCGCGTCGTCGGCGTTGCCAGTGTTGTGCTGCGTGCTGCGCAACATCTGTTTATAATCAAAACGGGTTGTTTTCAAACGTGTAAGATAAAAACAAATTATGTTTTGGTGAGATAGCGCGGTAAATTTAGTACAATTGTATGGACTTTTCCAAAAAAAATAATACGATTTTAGGTATCGAATCGTCGTGCGACGATACCTCGGCAAGTATTGTACAAAATGGCACCGTTTTGAGCAACCTGGTGGCGGGTCAATCCGTGCATCGGCTTTATGGGGGTGTGGTGCCGGAGGTGGCTTCGCGGGCGCACCAGGTACACATTGTGCCGACGGTGGACGTGGCGTTGCAACAAGCGGGCGTGAAAAAAGAAGATTTGGATGCCGTGGCGTTCACGCGCGGACCGGGTCTTATCGGCTCGCTGCTGGTGGGTGTTTCTTTTGCCAAAGCCTTTGCCTTGAGTTTGAAGCTGCCGCTCATTGAGGTCCATCACCTGCAGGCGCACGTGCTGGCGCATTTTGCCGAAGACCCCAAGCCGCATTTTCCCTTCCTCTGCCTCACGGTGTCCGGCGGGCATACGCAGATTGTGTTGGTTAAAGATTTTTTTGACATGGACATTTTGGGTCAAACCATAGACGATGCAGCGGGTGAAGCCTTTGACAAAACCGGAAAACTGTTGGGTTTGGATTATCCGGCAGGACCCTTGATTGACCAACTCGCCCGACAAGGCACGCCGCGTTTTGATTTTCCGGAACCCCAAATTCCCGATTTGGATTTCAGTTTCAGCGGTTTAAAAACTTCGATTCTCTATTTTTTGAAAAGAGAAGGAATGGCGAATCCGAATTTTATATCAGAAAATCTCGCCGACATCTGCGCCTCCGTGCAGGAACGGATTGTGACCATTTTACTCAAAAAATTGCAAAAAGCAGCTCGCCAAACGAGCATTCGGGAGATTGCCATTGCGGGCGGCGTGTCGGCAAATTCGGGCTTGCGCCAACGTTTAAACGAACTGGCTGCAAAAGAAAATTGGAATATTTACATTCCAAAGTTGGAATATTGTACTGATAATGCGGCAATGATTGCGGTGGCAGGGTACTATAAATTTTTAAAAGGGGAGTTTGTTGGGCAGGAGGTGGCACCGGTGGCGAGGTGGATAGCCCAATAAGCTCCCCGAAAACGAACTTTACCCTCAAGCCATTAATTGAAACACAGACGGCGCAGCCTTTTTCGGCTTTATCTTACGCTGCCCAGCTTAGGCTATTTAGCTCATTTTTTATTTATCGGTGCAATTTTGTTTATAGATTTGTTTGTTTTCTGTACATCGAAAAAACCAAATTTACCTGCAAAATGCCTTTCCCCAGTGCTAATTTTGATAGCTACTGCGATTTCTGTTCCGCTTTTTTTGATAATTTTTAGCAACAGTGTTTTACAAACAGTTGAAAAACAGTCGTAGCAACAAGTTTGCTTGTATTGTTAATAGCAGTTACACTCATTGGCACATTCCAAAGACTGATTTGAGTAGAATCTAAATATTTGATAATCAATATTTTATTTTCCAAATACACAATATACCCATTAAAAAATCGTTAAAAAATTGTATATTTCGTTGCAAGGGTTTACATTTGTCCCGTTATGGCGAATCTTCTGGCAAATATTCTTCCATCACCACCTCGTCGTCGCTTCCCGCGTCGCCCATAGCGGCGTACCATTTCCATATCATCCCGTAGCGGAGGGATTTTTTGCGAAAAAACTTCCGATTTCCTGTAACAACCATTACAGCCTTGAAAATTTAATTGACTCATCTGTTTAACGAAATGGAGTAGTGAATTGGTGGAGTAATGTGCAATCAACACTCCAATACTCCAACTAAAATTTTTGACCACTTTAAATTCAATGATAAAAATGGAATTTTCAGTAGAAATCGCCAACGAGACCCACCAGCATTATGCGGTGGAAATCTGCGAACTCATCAAAGAATCAGCCAAAGCGCGCGGCACGGGCATCGCCGAGCGCAAACCGGAATACATCGAAGAAAAAATGCGCTCAGGCAAAGCCGTCATCGCGCTGCACGGCCACACGCTGGCGGGTTTTTGTTATATCGAAACCTGGAGTCACGGCGAGTATGTGGCGAATTCCGGCTTGATCGTGGCACCGCAGTTCCGACGATTTGGTTTGGCGAAAGCCATCAAAAAGCGATCCATCGAACTCTCGCGCAGCAAATATCCAAAGGCAAAATTATTCGGCATTACCACCAGCCTCGCGGTGATGAAAATCAATTCGGAACTGGGCTACGAACCCGTGACGTTTAGCGAGTTGACGCAGGACGACACGTTTTGGAACGGCTGCCGCAGTTGCCCGAATTACGACATCCTCGAACGCCAAAATCGCCGGATGTGCCTGTGCACCGCCATGCTCGCGCCCTCGCAGGAGGAATTGGATAAAATGGAGTACGATTTGTCGAATCTGATTTTGGCAGTGGCTTAACAGATTTGCTAAATCTCAAAGATTTAGTAAATCTATAACAAAAGGAAGGTGCATACCTATATGCTGTCGGCAGTTTGCAACTGCTGATGGTCAGTAAAGCCAAATCTTAGACTTGGTAGTATTTTCACATCCGAAGTTGCAAACCTCGGACAGCAAACGAAAAACATGAATCAACCCAAAGTGGTGCTTGCCTACAGCGGCGGGCTGGACACCTCGTTCTGTATCCAATATCTGACCAAAGAAAAAGGCTACGAAGTGCACGCGCTTACGGTGGATACGGGCGGCTTCACGCCAGGGCAGCTGCAGGCGATGGAGGCACGGGCGTACGAACTGGGCGCAACCTCATTCAAAGCGGTGGGTGCCGTGCAGGATTTTTACAACCGCTGCATTCGCTACCTGGTGTATGGCAATGTGCTGCGCAATAACACCTACCCGCTGTCGGTGAGTGCGGAGCGGATGTTTCAGGCATTGGAAACGGCAAATTATGCGAAATCAATTGGTGCAAATGCCGTAGCGCATGGCAGCACGGGCGCAGGGAATGACCAGGTGCGGTTTGACATGGTGTTTCAAATTTTAGGTGAGGGCTTGGAAATTATCACCCCGATTCGGGATTTGCGCTTGTCGCGACAAGAGGAAATTGAGTATTTGCAGCAAAATGGATTTGAATCGAATTGGGAAAAAGCCAAATATTCCATCAATCAGGGCATTTGGGGTACTTCCGTCGGGGGTGTGGAAACCTTGACTTCGCACCAGGCCCTGCCGGAATCTGCCTATCCAACGCAGTTGTCAAAAAATGAGCCTGAAACGGTGGAGTTGCAATTTGAAAAAGGCGAATTGACGGGGGTGAATGGTCAACATTTTGCCCATCCGGTGGAGGCGATTCAGGCTTTGCAACATTTAGCGGCTCCGTTTGCAATTGGAAGAGACATTCATGTGGGCGATACGATTATCGGGATTAAAGGTCGGGTGGGATTTGAAGCAGCGGCTCCGCTGATCATTTTGAAAGCGCATCATTTGTTGGAAAAACACGTCCTCACCAAGTGGCAGCAGTATTGGAAAGAGCAACTCGCCAACTGGTACGGGATGCTGCTGCACGAAGGACAATTTTTAGACCCGGTGATGCGCAACATTGAAACGTTCTTGGAAGATACGCAAGCGAATGTGACGGGAAAGGTTTTTGTGAATTTGCAACCGTATCGGTTTGAATTACAAGGCATTGAATCGGAATTTGATTTAATGAATTCGACATTCGGCTCGTATGGCGAAATGAATCGTGCGTGGACGGGCGAGGACGTGAAGGGCTTTACGAAAATTTTGGGCAATCAGAGTAAGATTCATTTTGCGGTGAATAGTACTGGCGGCGGGCTTTAGCCGCCAACAAAATAGAGGCGCGGCGACTGAAGCGCGCCGATACAAACACACAATTATGTACAAAGCAGGTATTATCGGTGCGGCGGGCTACACCGGTGGCGAGTTGATTCGGTTGTTGTTACATCATCCGCAGGTAGTATTGGCGTGGGTGCATAGCAATAGCCAGGCAGGCAAGCCCGTGAGCGACACGCACGACGACCTCGTGGGCGATACAGATTTGGTGTTTACAAAGGAGTTGGACACATCAGTGGACGTGCTGTTTCTGTGCATGGGGCATGGCGAGGCGGCGAAGTGGGTAGAACAACATCCGGTGCCGGAAAGTACGCTGCTGATTGACTTGAGCCACGATTTTCGGTGGAAGGAAGGTTGGGTCTATGGCTTGCCGGAGTTAAATAAAATTCAAATTCAAAAAAGTAAGCGCATTGCCAATCCGGGGTGTTTTGCCACGGCGATTCAGTTGGCGTTGTTGCCCCTGGCGCAGGCGCAACTGATTCAGGAGGAGGTGCATATTCATGCCATTACGGGCGCGACAGGGGCGGGGCAAAGTTTGCAGGCAACGAGTCATTTTAGTTGGCGGCAGAATAATGTGTCGGTGTATAAAGTTTTTGAGCATCAGCATTTGGGGGAGATTACAGAGAGTTTAAAAACATTACAAGCGGATTTAAATAAAGCCTTGAATTTTGTACCGGTGCGGGGGG
>Ga0224722_1002005_pt1 | contig 11001 bp, 7 predicted proteins | sample Balambano_FR1_Me_FD_161646 | JGI IMG/M metagenome (GOLD analysis project Ga0224722, IMG submission 161646) | Freshwater sediment microbial communities from Lake Towuti, South Sulawesi, Indonesia - Balambano_FR1_MetaG | ecosystem: Environmental > Aquatic > Freshwater > Lake > Sediment | place...
CAAATTAGTCGATAATATTTTCAAGCCTACCGATCAAGAAGAAGATGTTTCGCTAGAAAGTTAAATTCATATGATAGAAATGCAAACAACAAAATCTAATCTTAATCGTTTGCGAGCGGGAGTGCTTGGCGCAAATGACGGTATCGTTTCTACCGCTAGCGTAGTTATGGGAGTAGCCGGAGCAACAGATTCTGATAATACTGTTATTTTTACGGCAGGTTTAGCTGCTCTAGTAGCGGGGGCATTATCTATGGCAGTAGGAGAATACGTATCAGTTAGTAGTCAATCCGATGCTGAGAAGGCTTTCATAGAAGAAGAAAAAATTAGTCTTAAAAATAATCCTGAAGCCGAACTAAAAGAGTTGGCTGAACATTACCACAGTTTAGGAGTCAGTAAAAAAACAGCAATGCAAGTTGCAACTGAGTTAACCAAAAAAGATGCCCTTAAAGCTCATTTGCAGGCAGAGTTTAATCTTGACGAGGATGAGATTAATAATCCGATTGATGCTGGGTTGTCGTCGATGATTGGCTTTTCGTTGGGGGGGCTGATACCGTTTTTGATGGTTATCTCAGCGCCCGATGAGTATAAGCTATGGGCGACAGCGGCTGCTGTAGTAATCGCTCTAATTTTACTTGGTTATTTTAGCGCCACCGCCGGCGGAGCACCTAGACGCAAAGCAATTACAAGAGTTGTTATCGGTGGATTGATTGCTATGGCTCTAACTTATGGAATAGGTTTACTGTTCGGTACAAAAATATAGTTCTAAATGCTTGATGCGATACGAATTAATTGATCGGTTGTCATGTATGAGTCGCCTTCAATTTGATACCAAATGCCGTTATCAACCCAAGTTGCATTTGATTCATCATAGATGTAAAGAGTCCGCCCACGATCCTGATAAGTCTGATATTGCTTACCTTCTGCAACGACATAATTAGATAAAAGTGCGTCGCTATTCCAGTTGCTACTTTTTTGAACTATTTGAAACTCCCTATTGTCAGAGTTAGATGAATACGAAACGGAAACTTCACCAGGGGAATAGTTGATTGGCCCTTTGAAAGCAAATCCTGATGGCTTGTAGCCTGGCATACGCGCATCGAGCCCTGCTCTAGTAGAAGCAACTTTCATAGAAATTTTTGGCACACTTTGCATTGCAAAAAATCCAATAAGCAGAACTGCTGCTAGCGATGCGCTACTGATAGTTAGAACTTTTGTGCTTATACCTAATTTTTTGGCAAGTTTGGATCGTTTTTTAGGTTTCTCTGCAGGTTGAATCTGCTCATTGTGAGAGTTAGCGTTCGCTAGGGCGGCATCGATCAATTTTCTGGAAGTCAGAGAACGTTGGGTTAATGGTTGGGAGCTGGTTGCGTTCAATTTTGGAACTACTGCTGGGCTTTTCCGGCTTTGTGGCTCTGGTTTAACTGGTGCCGGCTGTTTTCGTACGACGGAGCTACGGTTAATATCCTGACCATATTTCTGGATGTGCTGGCTTCTTTTGACTTCTGAGGCTGTCTGTAATCTTTTTGGTGATGTACCGAGCTTGCTCTTTGTTAACACTGATTTTTCTGCAGGCTTACCGGTTGTTTGGGTCGGTTTATTGACAGTTTTGCGCATTAAAGTTTGAGATTTTTGAGGACTTTTGGAAACCGTAGTTATATTAGACTTATGGTTCGTGGCGCGAGTTGGCCTTACAAATCCATCCACTACCCCACCACTATTTGGCATTATTGTCGTAGGTTTTTTGATGTCCATAGATGATGCCGTATGGTTAATCTGCTTGCCGGTTAAAGCATCGTATTTTTTGCCATTTATTTCTATGAAATTTTGACTGCCCACGATTTTCCTGTTTCTTAGTTATTGATCTATATTGATACTTATATTAACGCGATACGATATGAGCGTGCAAGTAGTTTGTTTAATAAAACGAGGATTTTTATGAGATAATATTCTTCATAAATCAATGGATTATTTAGACCCAAACAAAAAGCGAGCACACAAGATCAGGCTATTAGTTGGTTATGTTTTGTTCGCAATCATGATTGCATTATCCACTGTGTTGTTGGTGTTTATTTCAAAGGGCTATTTTGTAGACAGCGGATCTGGTGAGGTCATACAAAACGGCCTAGTCTTTGTCGATTCTAGACCTGCGGGTGCAACTGTTTATCTGAACGGCGAAAGACAAAGAGGTACCACAGATATTAGGATGGTTATTCCGGGCGACAAAAGCTACTCTTTTGACATCAAAAAGGACGGCTACCGTGATTGGTCTAGAACTTTAAGAATAGAAGGCGGCAGCTTAAGAAAGTTAACCTATGCAAAACTTATACCAAATGAATTAGTCACAGAAAACGCCCTGAACTTGCGCGAAAACCCAATAGGTTCAAGCCAAAGTATAGACAAGAGATGGCTAGTGCTAAATTATGCTTCTTCGCCGTTACAGCTATCTATCATCGATACAGAGGCGACACCAATCAGCCAACAAATATTGCAGATTCCTACGACTTTAGTCGCAAACCCAAATTCAGGGGTGTTGGAAGTTATTGAGTGGGCTGATGACGACAGGTACTTTTTGGCCAGTTATAGCGCTGCGGATCAGATAGATTATCTATTGATAGACAGGGAGAATCCTCAAAATGCTGTCAATATCAACACTGTTTTGGGTAATAAAAATCTAGAAATTGGATTGCGTGATCGTGTAAGAGATCAGTTTTTCGTTTATGATCGGGTAACAAAATTGCTTTATACGGCTAGCCTCAACAATGGCATTGCCGCTGACCCATTTATTAGCAGGCCGTTGCTAGAATATACCACCTTTGGAACCGATTGGGTGGCTTATGTCGTCGAATCAGGGCAAGAAGGCCTAGTAGAGGCGCGCTTTAAACGAGGTGATAGCGACATACAAATCCAAAATTTAAAAACTGACAGCAAATACTTAATCGAGCTAGCAAAACTAGGAAACGCGCCTATTATGGGCTTTAGCTCCCCGGTTGAAGGCAGAGCAATGGTCTATTTTGATCCGCAAAAATATCTAAAAGAAAATGAAGGATCAAAATTCCCTGTTGCCACAACTGCGCTTCAGGTTCCAGGTATACAAGAGCTGATTATTTCTGCTGATTCTACGGTTATATTAGGTTATGGTCCTGAAAACATGGCCTCGCACGAGTTTGAGCCTGATAGATCGTATAATTTTATTATAGATGTTGAACTTGATGATAAACAAGAACCGCGCTGGGTTGATGGACAGCATTTGTCGTTTAGCTCAGGCGGGGTGCAGTACATGATTGATTTTGACGGTAGTAATTTGTACAAATTAGTGTCTTCAATGCCTACGATTGGCAGTTATTACAGCAATTCCATAAATACAATGTTTACTTTTTCTGAATCAAAATTCGACGAATCGAGCAACACTAACTTGCCAGCTACACTTCAGACGACTAGCCTACTTACAGAAGCCGATAGATAGGAACAGTCCGCTAATAACGAACGGTCTCCAGTCTCCAGTCTTTAGTCGCTAGTTACTAGTAAGTAGCTATGTGTAACTCTAAACTACTACTCTAATCAGAGTTATTATGTTTACGCAAGCAATTTGCTTTCAAAATCTAGGGCAAAATCGCTTTCAGGGCGTGGGTCGGTGTTATAGAACTTTATGCCAATCGGCTTAATTTCTCTGTAACCGTGTTTGCTCATTTCAGCCAGGTAGTCTTTGTATGTCTGATTGTCGTTTTCGCTTTCGTCAAACACTACCTCACTGTCATTGTTCAGGCTTATCAAGGCTTCTTCCTTCCAGGCGTCATGCTCAATAATATTCCCGCCCTTTGGCTCAATGATGACTTGGTAATACAACTGCTGATTAACTACATCGTTGATGATGAGCATATAATCTGGACTGAACCTGCGACCATCTTTCAGGCTGTATAGCCAATAGTCCAGTTCGTTACGAATTAGGTATATTTCTGAACCTTCGTATTTGGCGTGAAGGTCGTCAATCTGGCTTGCAAGGTATTTTACAAACTTTTTTTCTTCACTTGTGCCGTAGTTTTCGCTATACGCATACCAATCAGCGCCTTTTATGTTGAACTGTAAGTCGGGATTGTCGTGGTCGCTTTGGGCTTTAGCTCGCTCGTCGGTACTAATAAACACCTTCTCGCCAGTCGCAGGATCAATAGATGGAAACGACATCAAGTATATGTTCTTTTCCTTGCCGAACACTTGGGCAAGCGATATAGGGCGGAACTTATTGCTGCCCGTCTCTCGTGGCATATAAATGTCTATACGTCTGCGGACTTCTGGCAATATTGCACCGACAAGCAGTTGTAGTTTCTCTTGTGCGTTCAGCAGTCCAATGTCTTTGCCGTCTTCATAGGTGTAGGTGATTTCGTATTTTGGCAAGTAATTGTTTATCAGTTCGTCAACCGTCTTCAGGTCAGGTATGTGATGGACTAGATTGTTGTAACGGAAAAAGTTGGCTTCGGCTGATACTAATGCCTTGCGAATAATAGGTTCAGCAAAAAACTCATCGCTAATACGAATAATCTTTGTTTTCTGGCTTGCAATTTGTTGGTTTTGTTCGTAATCAGACAAGCCCCTTGCCTGCAAGTTATAAAGACCTGCCTTAATAGTGCGGTTGAAGGTCGTATCTATTTCTTCGTTAGTAGTTTTGGTTCGCTTGACTGTGTGGTTCACTAATACAAAACCCTTCCTGTAGGTTTCGCTTTCAAGAAACTTAGCTTTTAGCGTAATGGTCTTGCGTTCAACACCTTCATTAATAATGCCTTCGCCAAGCAAATCACGCTGTAAGTTTTCTAGGAATATACCAGTCTTTACGAAGTGATAAACAAAAGTTTCCAGCACGCGCCCACGTTCATATGGTGAGTTATCGAACTTTCTGCGGTCTTTATCAAACTCTAAATTGCGTTGAGCAAACTCTAGTGAAAGTCTATTGTCATCGTCTGGCTTATATGATCTTGGCAGTTCATACGGAAAATACCTAGCACCACGACCAATCAACTGAATATCTTGCAGAGATACCTTTTTGGCTTCACTAATATCAAAGTGAATAATGTCGTATAGGCTCAACACATCCCAACCTTCGTTCAGGGCATTGACACTGAATATAGCGCGAATAGTATTGCGCGGGCCGTCCAACAACGGCAACAGTTCGGCTTTTTCTTTCTTTTGGCTGTTGTATATCAAGGTATTATCTTGGGCGAAATTGGTTCGTATTTCACTAACAAACTTATTCAGCCCGTCCCAATCACCTTGCGAAACCATACCGTTTTTTGGCTCACGAAGCCAATCAAACATATCTTTCAATATCTCGTGTTCGTGGTTGCGGTTCTCTTTGCCAAGTTCTTTTAGTCGGTTCAGGTCTTTTGGTCGCAAGCTAGAAATAACGCCGTCAAAGAACGCACGGTCTTCTTCACTTTGAGCAATTTTGACTGACTTTACCAGCACAATCGGTTTTATATCTACGACCATTTCACGCTCGGCAAGTAGTCTACGGTATTCGCTTAAGGCAACAGCGTTTATTATTAGCAAACGCTTTTGGTCTTCTGTGTGGACTTCTTTGTTGTACAGGAACTTTACGTCTTTGCTATACCCATCACGGTTAAACTGTAAAAAGTCGTAGCGATGAACTAACTTGTCTTTGTACTTCTCGTGAATTGCTTGGTTAGCTAAATCTACGGTTGCAGTATATTCAAGTAGCAGGTTTTCCGCGCGAGCATTGACTGCTGACAGCACTGCTGTTTCCCAGTTTCGTACTTCTTCAACATCAGCCTTCTTTTTGCTTCGTGTGTCTACATTGAGCCTGTGGGCCTCATCGGCAATTACGACCACGTTATTATCGGCAAAATCTTGGGCTGTCAGTCCGTTTTCTCTGTCTTCAAGTAGTCGGTTATAGAGTAGCGAAGTGCTGAAAAACATAAAGTTTATAGCGTTGGGGCTACAGTCCGCTATGCTTTTAGCTTCCTTGACGGCCACGTTACGTCCGTTTATACGAACGCCCTTTTGGTTGAACAGATACTTCTCAAACTTATAGTCGGTAAAATTTTTCAGTGCTTGGTCTTTGATTTGTATCTGATGGACTAGAAACAAGAAATTACGGTAGCCTTGTGCATATAGGTAAAGCACCACAGATGCCATCACAAGCGTTTTCCCTGTGCCAGTCGCCATATTGAACAGCAAGTGCTTGGCTCGCACTGTGTCGGTTTCATACAGCCAGATAAAGTGCTTCAAAGCTTTTACTTGGTATTCGCGCAGGGTCTTGCTCAAATTGTCGGTAACGTATTCAGGAATAGTGTAGTCGGCTTGCCACGCTATGTAAGCAGGGTCGTTTTCTATTTGATTGAACAGAAAGTCGCCAAGTGTTGTATTTACTTTAGTTTTTGTTTTTGGCATCTTTGTCTTTTTTTTCTTGTAGTTTATTGACTGCACGATCAAAGTCACTTTCGAAACGACGATCCTGCAAGGGTCGAAACTTTTGGTACTCAGTCTCTGCTAGTTTTTTGGCAGTCGCCTGCGACACCTTACCTGGATTATTTAGTATCTCGTACTCATTAAACTGCAAGAAAGCATCAAGCCGGCTTGCCCAATCAGTCATTTTCATTATTCGTCCTCGATTTGCCTGGTTTTCGGCGAAGTCTAAATACATAGACACAACACGACTTAGTTCATTTATTTGCCGGCTATTTAGATAATTTTTGGCAACAGAAACGTCACTCTTTAGAATTTTACCTCTCGGTGAGTTTTTCCAAGTCTTTAAACCCATATGTGACTTTTTGGCATCTGCACTGCCTGCAATAAGCTCGGCTGCAGTTTTGCCATGTATTGCCCAGTGCAATTTGTTCTGCACCATTGCGTAAAATTCCTTTGTGATAGCAGAATTTGGATCGTAATCTCTAGCAGTAGCATATATATCTGTAATTTTTTGGTAAAACCTCCGTTCGCTGGCTCGGATTTCGCGAATTTTTTCTAATAATTCATCAAAGTAATCTTTGCCAAAATGGCTTCCGTTTTTGAGCCGTTCGTCGTCTAGCACAAAACCTTTTATCATAAAGTCACGCAGAATTTTTGTTGCCCATTGGCGGAAGTATGTTGCCTGTTGGGAGTTAACTCGGTAGCCAACAGAAATGATGACGTCCAAGTTATAAAAGTTGGTTTCTCGTTCTACGTCACGATCTCCTTCGGTTTGAACTATCCGGATTTTCCGGATAGTTGGATCCACTGACAACTCCCCACTGTTGTAGATGTTTCTTAAATGTTCATTGACAGTGCGAACGTCTACTGCGAACAATTCGGACATCTTTTTCTGGGTTAACCATACAGTTTCATCCTCAAAATACACCTCTACACGTGGTGTGCCGTCAGGTCCGGTGTAGAACAAAAAATCGCCTGTTTGTTCTAGATCTTTCGTCATTAAGCCTCGCCGTAAAACCGATCAGTTAAAGCCTTTTCATCGGCGGATACATTGTGTCTAGAGTCGTTCATATCGGGGTAGTTCAGGTATAGTTGGTTTTCGTCTAATATGTCGGCAAGTGCCTGTTTGCGACCATCTAAATCTTTGTTTCGGAAGTTTTCGTCTTTCTCAAACTCGGCACGGTCAAACCAAAACTTCAAGAAGGCGTTGTTACGCATATCTACATACAAGTCTTCCAGTTCCTTGATACTCGTGGCTTCCATAATGGCGTCTAGGTATTCTTGGTTGTATTTCTTCAACTCAAAGCAAACTGTTGTTTCTTCAGTATCTAACACTTTAGTAACCTTCGTTATGCGCTCAACGCCAACATCATAGTGTTTCTCAATTTGTTCGGCAAGCACGAACTTCCTCTTACCACCGTCCGTTGTGTTCAATTCAAGAACAGCGTGTCCAGTCGTGCTTGAACCGGCAAAAAAGTCCAATATAATGTCGTCTTTTGATGACATAAGTTTAATTGTGTCAATGACTGCAAACAATGATTTAGGGTAACTAAACCTACCTTCGCCAACTATTTTTTTCAACAGGTTTGTACCTTGAAACTCTGGGAAGTATTTCTTGTCGGTCCATAGGTTTTTTAGCACCTGTTGCTCACGGTATTTGTGTTGTATTTCCAATTTTCCATTTACGTAATAGGCACGATATTGACTGTCAGCAAGTCTTTCAAGGAACGTGTCGGGCCTTGTCTTCCACGAGTAGTCTTTTCCGTTTGATACAGGGTAAATAGGTGAATAGCCATCTTCAGCTTCAACTGTAATGTCTTGCAAGTCTGGACTGACATATATCGGGTAATAGAACGCAGGCTTCGCTTCTCGGCTCGTGCTTGTTCTGATACGAGCAAACGACTGCCATCTAAACTTGCCTTCATCGTCTTCTTGGTCAAAGGTTTTAGCAATTTCGTCATCAAGAGTAACTTGCTCAAAATGTGCCCTCGTAATGTCTTTGGCATAAACAAGCATATACTCGGTTGAAGCGGAAAAGAACTTTTCGTGTTGTCGTCCTTTCGGGTTGATAAGTATAGTAACGAGCCCTACACGGTTGTCAGCACCAAAAACTTCGTCAGCCAAAGCACCCAAATAGAACAGTTCAACGTGGTCAATCGTAATAGCAACAAAGCCGTCATCTCTCAGTAAGTCTTTGGCAATTTCAAGGCGGTTCTTCATAAACGTAAGCCATGAACTGTGATTGAACGTATTGTTATAGGTAAAGATGTCGTTCGCGCCTTTTGTGTTGTAAGGCGGGTCAATGTAGATAAGTTTTACTTTTCCAGTTAGGCGTTCTTTTAGGGTATAAAGTGCCAGTAGGTTATTGCCTTTGATGAGTAGGTTTTGTTGCAAGTTACCGTCTTTGTCAAAGAACTCAACATTACTATTCGTAGTTAGTGGTCTTTCGCCATCTTTATCTATTAGACGGAAGTCGGTTAACACCTTTGGTTCTTCAAGCGTGTCAATGTCCTTGCTGTCTAGTTCCTGATGTAAAAAGCGTTCATCACGTCCTACATCTTCTTTGCTCATACCTGCTTCCAGCACGGCGTCCTTGAACGGAAAACTCAAAACAACGTCATTGTTGTTCTTTATAAAACTGCCCTTACTAGTGCTATACAAGCCAATTTTATTTGGTAATTCAGTATATCTGCCTTTTTGTGCCATTTCTATCTACTTCCTTATAACTACTAACAGCGTGTTAGTAAACCATTTGTTATCAAATATAACAAAGTACAGGTAGTTTTGCTAACTATGAAGTTATTAGTGTTTGACGCCATTGAAATCAAAAATAACTATGTCGGCATAAGTGCGCAAAGTAGTTATTCAGCCTTCACTAATCACCAATCACCGTTCACTAATCAACTTTCTATAGCCAGCCCGTCAATCTAGACCAGAGACTTTCGGCATTGGAAGGCAGGGTTTGACTTTCTTCGTTGAGCTTAATATCGGCTTGAGTATTATTCGACGGATCTGGACTAATTTGTTCAGCCGTAATTATCAAGCGGTTAACAGATGTGCCTGGTGGATCACACGTAATCAAAGTAATTGAGTTATCTCGTGATGCCGGCCCCAAGACAGAAACATCTGTTGGCGGTACTACTTTTTTCTCGTAGACCTTATAGGTGTATCTAACGCCGTCTTTATGGACAAAAAATGTATCCTCTACCTCTAGTCGTTTTAGCAGAACAAAGGCGAATTTGTATTTACCAGAGTTAAGTATGTTATTGCTCGAGTGGCCAACGATTACGACATTACCGTTTTGTCCAGGATTTGGTGTCGAAGCGTAATGAACTACACCGTCCTCCAAACCTTTCTGAATTGCATCTTCCTCAATTGTGTCCAAATCATACACAACGGGTACCTCAAGGTTAATTTTAGGGATAATAAGCTTTGGGTCCGGGCCGATGTCGGTTGTGTTGTTGCCAATGATTGGAGTCGCGCTTACGGTCTTACTAGGGCTAATAAATGGTGCTACAAAAACTTGATTGAAGAAAACAAAAGCAATTATTAGCGCTACAATCGATGCTAGTCCAATACCGAAGAGCGCAGATTTGGCATGATGAATTGGCTTTAGTTTGCCGTCAGCATTAACTTTTTTGATAATCTGAGATTTTATTTCTTTTACAGTTTTGCTCTCGGTTTCTTTGGTGTTTTTGCCGGCAGTGTTTTTGCCTGTGCTTGACTCTCTTGCGTAGGCCGATATTGCACTTTGATTTTGGTAGAACTCTTGCCAGACCTCGTGTTTTTCGTTGTCGCTCAAACCTACGTAATAATTGTGCCAATCTGTCTGGATATCTGCTAAAGATTTACCTGAGGTGGTTAAGCCGTACATAAACTCTTGATGTTTAGATCGTTTGTTCTTGAGCTCAATTGCTTCAGCCGCTTCTTCGACTGCACTCGGCTCAGCTGAGTAGAGCTTATTTAGTTTCGCCCTGATTAGTTCTGCTGCCGGATTTGCTGGCTCTGAAATTGTGTTGGAGGTTGATGATTCTGACTGATTTTCCGTCAATACTTCCTCTACTGGATCATCTTCTAGAGAAGCAAAAATGTCTTTTGGGACCTGCTCAGAACTTTCTAGTTCTAATATCCTGGTTTCTTGAACTTCTGTACCCTTTACCTGTTCTGCCAGCTCAGCAGTTTTTTTGGCGAGTTCTGCAAGTAAATCAGCATTTTCTTGCATATGTTCTTTGTTATCAGATACAACTTTTTTTAACTCTTTTTCGTGAATAGGCTTAATCGTAACACCTTTTTTGTTCGGTGCTTTTTTGTCATTATCGTCATGCTCATGAGCGTCTTTAACAGATGTCGCCATTGTGCTTATATTATAACATCTAAGCGACTAACCGCTCTCTCATTTAGTCTGCTTTAAATTAATCTCATTTGGTGCCGCGGGAGGGACTTGAACCCTCAATCCGAAAAGGAACGCGATTTTGAGTCGCGCGCGTATACCAATTCCGCCACCACGGCTCCAAATAGTATCAATTTGAGCAAATAAATTAGTTGTTAAAATCCTGTTCAGTCCATAAATAGCCTCTTATAGAT
>Ga0224722_1002006_pt1 | contig 11000 bp, 12 predicted proteins | sample Balambano_FR1_Me_FD_161646 | JGI IMG/M metagenome (GOLD analysis project Ga0224722, IMG submission 161646) | Freshwater sediment microbial communities from Lake Towuti, South Sulawesi, Indonesia - Balambano_FR1_MetaG | ecosystem: Environmental > Aquatic > Freshwater > Lake > Sediment | place...
CAGTTCCCCCCAGCATTGGCTACGGTGTACACACCACTCCCTCGTGATGCCTCGCAATCCCCTCAGCCCCCTCAATCCCCAACTCGGAGGCTGCCGCACTCGAAGTGCAAGGTTGGGGGACTTTGAACGGCTCGGAAGTCCCCCCTCGCGCTTTAAGCGCGGCACCTCACGAATTGGGGGGTTGAGAGGCTGCAAAGCGTGAAACTGAAGCAGACTCGACTTACTTATACGTACACCGTAGCCAGAATTGGGAGGTTGGGGGGCGATGCAGGCGTAACCCATCAGCCACCTGAGGTTTGAAAACACGCCCTAGGGGGGCGAATCACACGTTCATTCAGCAATGCCCAAGTTCTTTCTAGCCTCAGCCAGGAATGCTTTGTCCTGGGTTAGGGGCTGGGATTTTCTATGAAATCTGTCAGTTCGATCGCTTCCCGTTTCCAGAATCAAAATTCATTAATCGTCGTCAAAGGTTTTAGGTCAAATTCAAATTTCATCCTGAAACGAAGCAGCGATCGGTGGATATCTTTTGAAACCGCCTTCCTCACGCTGCATCCATTATTTATTGCTTTGGTATAAAAAATGGCTACATCCAAGCATCCTCATTCACGTTGGGCAGGGCTAAAACTGGCGATTGGGCTGCTGGCGATCGGGCAAACGACGATCGGGCTGCTGTTAGCCAATTCTCTGGCGCGAGCCGATGAGACAGATCACGAACCGTTCCGGCGGGCAACTTTGAATCGATCGATCGCATCAGATGATCAGAGTCAGCTCGAAAACTATCAAAACCAAATGCACGGCATGGTGGTCGATCAAAAGCTGAAAGACGCTCCTGCTGACAGCGAACTTCGCGATCTGGCAACCCAAAACACGCTTGATGTCCTCCGCCGACTCGACGGACAGCGCAAAGGAGAGCTTATCCGGTTTTTGCTGGAGTCGAATCTAATTACAAGCGACGAGGCAATCATTTTGCTGTCGGGTGCAGACCTGAGCAACGCCGACCTCACAGGTTCCAGCCTGCCCAATGCCGACCTGAGCGGCGCAAACTTGAGCGAGGCAAAGCTCAGCCGCACGAACTTGAGCGGGGCAAAGCTGTTTCGGGCAAATTTGGGGCGATCAGATCTCACCTTTGCAAACCTCAGCAATGCGGCGCTGTTTCGCAGCAACTTAAGCAACGCTCGCCTGTTCTTCTCAAATTTGAGCAATGCCGATCTCAATAGTGCTGACCTGACCGCTGCGGATATCTCGCTTAGCAATTTAACCAGTGCCAAACTTGGCAATGCGACCCTGAGTCGGGCAAATCTCTCCTACGCGAATCTGAGTCGGGCGAACCTCAGCGCCGCCAGATTGAGCGAAGCCAATCTGGCTTTTGCAACGCTGCCGCAAGCCAACCTCAACGGAGCCAACCTCAGCAGCGCCAACCTGCAAAACGCTGATCTCAGCAATGCCGACTTAAGCGGAGCCAGCCTTCAAGGAGCCAATCTGACCGGAGCAAATCTGCGCGGCGCAACGCTCACGGGAACCAACTTGGCTGGAGCTATCTTTAGAAATACAACGCTGCCAGACGGTTCAATTCGTAATCAGTAGCGCGATCGTCAACGACCAAATCAAAAATTCAATCAAAAATCCGGCGATCGAGCAGAATCATTCGATCGTGGTTCCCAGTCGCTGCAAGTCTCTGTCTCTACCCCATAAGGGTGCATCCCACACACGAGAAGGTGACCGTTGTAGGTGCGACCGTGGTAATGCAGACAGCCACGACAGGCTTTTGGCATCGGGGGATGTCGGCGAAGACGCTCTTGGTTCATCCGCCGCAGCATTAAAACATAGGCTCTTGCTTCCGCCGCTCTGGCTTTGCGCTCCCGACGTTCATCCAGCAGCAGCCGCGTTGTTGTAAAGCCAAACGTACTCGCGCTGACGATCGACCCGCCAAGCTGCAAGGTCGGATTGTCAGTTTGTGCCACGAAGTAAATTGTCATTCCTGCGGCGATTCCACTCAGGATGACTTTGCCAATCATGATTCTTACTACTGAAGTGTCAAGTCGTTAACCGGATTAGACAAGCGATTTTTGGGATCTGATCTTGATCTATCTTGATCTATAGATCAAATCCTAATTGATCCCTTCTCTGTCACCATACGTATTTAGATTAGATTTTAGAATTGGTTTCTCCTACCCCTTCTGGAAAAGCGGTTCGATCGCCTGTCGATAGGCTGTCCATGCCGCCAGCGCATCAGGATCAGAGTTAGCCCGAAGCTGCATCAGCGCCACACCATCCTGGAAGTCAATCATTCCATAGCGGCGATCGAGCAATCGGGAAACCCAATCTGCGGTTGTTTTCAGGGTTTGGCGATAGTCGGCAAAGGCAGGCTCATACTGCTGCAAATACCACAGGTCAGCCACGGCATATTCAACCCGGACTACCTCGCGATCGTCATTGCGAAGCCGGGTTCCGGGAAACCGCTGTGCCTCCCGCCGACTCGATAGATGCGCCACGATGTGATCGGTTGCTGTGATGCTGGCATCGGGGGAAATTTGTGCCAGAAGCGATCGAATTGCCTGACTGTGTTCTGCCTGCCGCATGGGGGAAACGTAAACCCACGGCTGAAACGAGTCGGGAATCAGAAACGACAGAACGCGATTGGGATTTGAGGTGACGGTGAACAGCAGCGACAGCGCGATGCAAAATGCCCAGAATCGCCGAAACCTCAGCTTTCTAAACAAGTCCGGGTGCTGCGTCCACCACAAAATCGTGCCGTAAAATAAGCCCGGAACCAGATTCATTGCATAGCGCAAATGCAGAGACAGGGCAGTGATATCTTCTCGCTGCAGCAGGGTCTTGGTCATCGGCAGACCTGCCAGCAGCCACGCACTCGGCGACAGAACGGGAATGAATGCTAGAGGTATCCATTGTCCCAGCAGATAGCGAATGGTTCGATCGAAGGGTGTAACCAGCTCCACCAGCAGCCGCCAGGGATTGCTGAGAATTGCCCAAAGCACCTGCAGCGTCGAGGCTTCCCGATCGCCCACGAACTGCCCAAACTGCTCAATCATGAAGCGATCGGAAATGTCCCGCGAGATCATCGGCATGATCACATTCGTGAGCGTCACGACATAAACCACGCTCATGACGCAAAGCCCAAGCCCGATGCGCGGAAACCGCCGACTGGCAATGAGATAAGCGCCAATGCCGAATAGCAAAATGCCGCTATCTTCCCGCACCAGCAAAATCAGCACCGATAGCAGACAGAACAGCCACCGACGACGCTTTTCGATCGCCCAGAATAAACCAAAGGTGTAGAGTGGAATTTGACAAATATCGTGAAAGTTCGCAACCGTGGGACTGATAACGGCGATCGCCCCATAGTAGCTTCCTGCAATCCAGGCAGAGAGCTGGGGCGGATGGTAGTGTCGCGCCAGGGCATAAAGCACCAGTCCGGCAAGCGTCACCAGCGTCACCTGAAGCACCGACAGCCCTGCCGGGGACGGAAATAGCGCGTACCAGGGCAACCACAGCAGCAGCGCAGGGGTGAAATGCTGTCCCAACCGCCGATAGGTCACGTCGGGCACGTCGCCCTGCATCACTGCAACCGACTCAGTAGACGACAGCGAACTCTCAAACCAGCGTCCGTGCAGGTTGTTCCAGAACACCTGGTTAAAGATGCCCTGGTCGAACGAAACGTAGGTCGGATAAAAATTAAAATAACGCTGCAGCGCCAGCCCACAGCACACAATCCAGAAAACGATCGCGATCGTCAGGATCAGGCGAAACTGGGGGTTTTTTCGCCACAGCCCTTTTTGCCACCAATTCTGCATGAACCCAATCTGCATGAGAGGTTGCCAATGCTCCAGTCATAACCCTCTCATGTCTGACGCATTGAGTCCAGGGCAGAAAATCTAGAGCCGAATAATCCCGTAGTATGCGCTGATGACGATCGCCAGAATCGTCAATACTCCAATCGAAGTACTAACTAAAAAGAGGAAAGAAGGTTTCTTTGAAACGGGCTGTTCGCTGTCGTGCAATACACCTGCAGGTTGCTTTTGTACCGGATCTCGTTGAGTTTCCATAACTTATGTCCTGATATGTTCTGATGCAGTATCACCCCTGATTCTGGCGTTCCCGCAGGGGGATTACATCTCATAGCAGGACTACTCGCAAAGATAGATTTTGTAATGCTTGATACTGCATTGACTTTCTGCTTCCAGGCTTCACTTTCTCAACCCCTAATCTGAAAGGCTTTTCAGTTATTGGCAAAAAATTATTGGCAAAAAATATGGCAACAAAAAACCTCAGCGTTGAACTGAGGCTTGCAATTAGGAGAAATCCAATTCGATGAGCTTGAAACCGGGTTAGCTAACAGCAAAGGCGGTTAGAAGGGTGAGCGTGACAAAAAGAATGGCGATCGCGCCCTGGAAAGCATATTGCTGCTGCTGTTCGCGGGAAGGAGATTGTGCGTAGTAGACAGCAGGTTCGGTGGCGTAGTTGTTGAGAATGCCTTCTTCGTTCGTGGTGTACATAGCTGCCTCTAAAAAGTGAATTTGTGTAACTTTATGTAACCAAATGTAACAGTAAATTTACAAATAGTCAACAAATTCTTTTTCTGTGCTACGCAGCTTTGCGTTAATACTGATAAGCTCTGCTTAACTCCAGTTCTCTGTTAGTCCTCAGGGCTACCCCCTCCCCTCTACTGGCTTGCTACTAAATTGTCGTTCCGTTGCTAATTCACAATTGTTAAGCCAGTCAACCTCAATCAAGTTCAGGAAGGGGGTGAAGGGGGCACTGCCCCCTTCACCCCAAAAAACAGCTTCGGTTTAATTCGGTTGATCTACTGAATTCATGAGTTGCTGATTTGTGCAATCTCCTGCCAGAATCAGTGCGCTCAGAGGCATGAACAGAGGCATGAACAGAGGCATGAACGAGAAATGGGGCAAAGTAGAGAAAGCAAAGCAGAAAAAGAGAGGTGCAGAGAAATAGAGATAGCCAAACTGTTCCCAGTTTCTGCTCTGAGAATAACTCGGCTCAATAGGCTTGATATTGTGAAGCGCAATCAGGATTGATGGGGGTAGAGGGACTTGAACCCTCACGACTTTATCGGTCAACGGATTTTAAGTCCGCAGCGTCTACCATTCCGCCATACCCCCGCAGTTTGCTGTCTTGTCTTGGAATCAATTCGGGCAGTCAATCCCAGCGCAGCAAATTACAGACATTTGATTGTATCCGATCTCTCGCCATTCCAGCAGATTTTCACACCTTCTGCAACAGACCCTGCTTGAAATTGTTGATTTTGAGGCACGGTACTGTAAACATTTGAAACAACCCTTTAGAACGATCGGAACGCAGGTCATGTCCCTCCCGAATCAAATTGCCTTAATTACCGGAGCCAGCAGCGGTATTGGTTCTGCCTGTGCTGAAGCGTTTGCTGCCGCGAGTGCTCGGTTGATTTTGGCAGCGCGACGAGTTGATCGCCTGAAAAAACTTGCCGAAACGTTGAAAACCCAGTACGGCACTGAAACTTATCTAATGCCGCTAGACGTGCGCGATCGTCCTCAGGTGGAGGCCGCAATTCAAGCTTTGCCAGAGGAATGGCGGGCGATCGATGTTCTGGTAAATAACGCAGGCTTAAGCCGGGGTTTGAGCAAACTCCAGGAAGGCGAGATTCAAGATTGGGAAGACATGATCGACACCAACGTCAAAGGGTTGCTTTACGTCACTCGTGCCGTCCTTCCAGGGATGCTAGAGCGTCAGCGCGGACATGTGATCAACATCGGCTCAGTTGCAGGACATCAGGTCTATCCGGGCGGCAATGTCTACTGCGCCACCAAAGCTGCTGTTCGATCGCTGACCGAATCGCTCAAGATTGATTTGTTGGGAACACCCGTGCGAATTAGCTCAGTGGATCCGGGAATGGTCGAAACTGAGTTTAGCGAAGTGCGGTTTCGGGGAGATGCAGAACGGGCAAAGCGCGTCTACCAGGACACGGTTCCACTCACTGCCAAAGATATTGCAGACGTTGTTTTGTTTTGTGCAACTCGCCCGCCCCATGTAAATATCAGCGAAGTTCTTGTCATGCCGACTGACCAAGCAACTCCAACAATGGTGCATCGCCGCTCTTGAATGAAGCGCGAACTGCAAGCCTGAGCTTTTCTAAAATCTCACACCCAAGCCGCCTTGAATCGAAGCTGCTGACTGGTTGCTGTCTCGATACGCATCAAAGGCGATGATCGCGTTGCCAAACAGCACCAGGTTCGTGTCGGGGAAGCTGTAGTCTACCCCTGGTTGAATCACAAACGAGGTCTGATCTCCCAGCGGCGAACTGCTCTCAGCATCCCCACTCTGAAGCGCAACGCCTGCGCCAATGTATGCGTCCGTATCCCAGTTGATTGGAATATCGTAAGATACAGTCGGCACAAACGCAGTGCGATCGGAAATCAGGGCTTGAGCACGAAGTGAAATGGGGGCTTCTAACAATCGATAACGCACCGCAATCACTGCCCCTGCCGGGCTATTTTCACCGTTCGGTCCACTAGAAAGACCAGCCGAACCCCCAATTCCAATGTAGCTTCCGTAGGCAGCCTGAGCAGAAGCTGGCTGAGAAGCCGTTATACAAATACCCGTGGCGATCGCCAAACCTGCGACCCCAGCAGTTGCAAGATGCAACGTGTAACGTCTGAGATTCTTCACACTCATCAAAGACCTCCTCAAATTAACCCAGAATTGTCTTATTATTCAAAATTCAGATGACACCATCCCACAAACAATAGCGTAACCTCTAGTAAAAAACCACCAACTGTAGCGGAGCAGTTTAAATTAGCGATGCTAGAGAAGTTGTATTGTGTTCAGAGTTCAGACAAATCACCTTATTAATCAGTGCAACAAATCAGTGCGACTGATCCATTTCTGGCTAAATCGGGAATATTAAAGACAATCTTCTGCCGAACTCTGTTAGATAGATCTCATTCTTCTGTGTGACCCTTTATGAAGCTTTCGCTGCGACTGCCCCACAAGGGAAGATGCCCTGCACCCGTTCTGCTGCTGTCTCCGCTGCTGCTTCTCGTCATCCCATCGTCCGCTGCGGCGCAAGAAAGGCAAGGGTGCTACATGATAGACGCAAGTAGACGGCTGATTGATTTGGGCGAACTTTGCCCGGCTCCCACCCCTTTTCAAACGACAGGCACACCTCAGCTTGGCACGGGCGATATTCAGGTGACGTTGCGCTGGGCATCATCAGACGATCTGGACCTAGCAGTCACAGACCCCAGCGGCAATACGGTCACTTTTTCCAATCCTCGCGTTCCTTCGGGCGGACAACTCGATGTTGATGCCAATGCGGGCTGCGGCGAAATTACCCAAACCCCGATCGAAAATATTTTTTGGTTGCCGGGTCAGGCTCCGCAGGGCGAATACTCGATCGCCGTTAACCTTTATCAACGTTGCGGCTCTGGCTCGGAGGGAATTCCATTCAACCTGACGCTGCTGGTGCAGGGCAACACCCGCACATTAAACGGAACGGTCAATGACCAAAATCCAGTCGCAACCTTTCCTTTTTCAGTTGGCTCAAGTGCTGCTCAGGCTTCACGATCGTCCCAGCTATCTCAATAAACTCTATTTCACAAACTCAATTCCGCTGATACCCAATCAATTTGAAGCGGCATAGGATTGTAGGATGCGTTAGCGTTAGCGTAACGCAGGGTGGCAGAGGGCTTGAGGTGCGTTACGCTGCGTTAACACACCCTACACCCAGCCGCTTCACAGGAAGCTGGTATAAGGCAAACGCTTCTATTTCAGCTTCCTATTTCAGAAATTAACTTGTGAAGCGCTTGTGCTAGTGCAAGGTCAACAACTTAAAATGAGTTTGATGTAACTTCAGTTCTCTTTCCTGAAAAGTATCAAGCTAGAAGTGATTGAGCCAAAGAAGTGATTGGGACAAAAAAGATGATTGACCAAGTTAATCAAGCTTAATTAAGCAAACGAGCAATCAAGAAAATTAAGATCCGTACAAGATCATCCGTACAAGATCAGTAGAGAGCATCAGTAAAGATCAAAAGAGATCAAACAAAGGGAGGGGGTATGCGTCGCACTTTTTTAATCCTGGCTTCGTCGGTTCTGGCTTTCTCGGTAACCGCCTGTGATTTTGGCAGTCCGGAAGCGGAGACAACCGAAACAACAGTCACCCAATCGCCTGCACCCGCAGTCAGCCCCAATCCCAGCCCCTCCCCTGCGCAAAACTTGCCGGCTCCGATCGTTCTTCCTGATCTGATCAGCTCTACCGACCCTGACCAGCGCGTGCAGCGTGTCCAGGGCAACCGCAACGACCCCTTTGCGCTGCTGCCAACAACACCCACAATTCAACGACCAGAGCCTGTACCGGGTCAGCCTGTTCCGGTGGGCAGAACGGCTCCTCCGAACCAAGCTCCTCGCGCAGCGCAGCCTAATCGTTCGACGCAAGCTCCCCGCACGACGCAAGCCCCTCGATCGCCTCAGGGAAACTCCAACCAGCCCGGAACCCTGGCTCCGATTCCTAACCTAACCGGACGTGCTCCCACCACCCCTATTGCTCCACTCCCCCCTCAGCCGGAACTGGCAAGAGCGGTACAGGTGACAGGCGTGGTGCAGATTGGCGGCACACCCTATGCGATCGTCACTGCACCCAATGAGCCGAGCAGCCGCTATGTGCGAGCAGGGCAGCGTCTTTCAAACGGTCAGGTTCTGGTCAGACGCATCGAGATGAATACAGGCGTTGAGCCAGTGGTGGTGCTAGAACAATTTGGTGTGGAAGTGGTGCGAGCGATCGGGGAAGGTGGTGCGCCCAGCACTGGGGAGACTCCGGCTGCTGCTGCTCCATCTGCGTCAGGGCAGCCTGCGGTCTAAAGCTTTCCTTTCTGGCGCAGCTACTTGCATAGACAATGACAGTTGCCTAATGACAGCCATCGCGAGTTGAATATTTGTGACAGTCGATACAGTCTCCTGCCCTGACGATCGAGAGATTCCGCTAGAGTAGAGAAACTCAGGCGTTCCAGTCCTGCGATCTCTTCATCTGGTTGCTCTCTCATTAAGATTCAGGAGTTTTAGCGATGGCTGCTTCTGCACCGCCCTTCGACAGTCAATTTCCTTTTGAATTTGCGCCTCATCTGACTCAGGACTCGGAATTGCTGCGGCAGCTCAATTTTCTGCCGGGTTTAAAGGAACTCCTGATGGTGCGGCAGGTTCATGCGCTGGAACACGCAACTGCCTGGGTCTTAACTGAATCGATGCCGTCTCGTTCTGCGTCTGCCCCCTTCAGCTTTTTCCCCAGCCCAGCAGAGGCAGATCAGGTGGGTGGAATGTCTACCAGTGAAGGATTTTATCTCTACGGCAGGTTCAATACTTCAGAGTTGCATCGAGCGACTCAAAAGGCACTCCAGCGTATTGTCAGTGGAGAATGGAATCTGGCAGTTCACCCGCGCTGCGGCACCAATCTCTCGGTTGGAATGCTGCTGACTGCAGGGCTGGCGATCGGCACTCATCTGATTCTTCCGCGTGAGCCGATCGGTCAACTGCTAGGATTTGGTGCAGCCACCATGACGGCAATGCAACTTGCGCCTGAGCTGGGCGGCTGGGCACAGAAGTATGTGACAACCGCGATTCCGTTTAATCTGGCGATCGAAGAGATTGAGTATCGGGGTGAGCGTCAGGGCTATCCTACTCACTTTGTTCGGGTGAAGTGGATCGATCGATAAACCCTGAGCTGCCCTTGATTTGCGATATTTGCGATCGATTGATTAATACGTCGCTGACACAGGCTGAATGTACTGAAGATTGGCGCGAACATAGCAGCCGTTCCGAGTCAGCATCCAGGAATTGCCGTTTGCAGTGGTGAAGGCATTAGCGCCGCGCGTTTCTGCCAGAATTTGATCATTCGATCGATAAACCTGCTTAATTGTGCCGTTTGGAGTTTCGCGACAATTGAGCTGACCATCTGCTGAAACAACCCGCCAGGCTTGCCAGGTAACATTTCCACTGGTCTGGCTCATCCAGGTGTTGGCATTTTGGGCGGTGAAATTACCATTGCGATCGGGGCGAGGCAGCGACTCCTGAAGGCTGAGCGTGAACGTTTGCCCGACAGCAGGGCAGCCTGCTCCACCTGTGACCTGCCACGCTGCCTGTGCTCCCACGCGAGCTGCAACACCAGGCTGCTGGCGCGCAATGCGAATATTTCCGGTGCAGGTCATTGCCGTTCCAGGTCCCATTGTCCGGTCTTGGAAGGTGCCGCTATAAATTGTTTGTCCTGCCCCTGCACTTATGCTAGCGATCGTGATATCTCCAGCCCATTGCCGACCTGCGCTCTCGGTGAAATAAAAGCCGCGACGGGGGTTGCTGTTGGGTGTTGCGCTTTCATCTAGAACGATCGTCGTTTTTCCATTGCTGCTTTGATAGCTAGAAGCAGAGGCAGCAGGCAGCAAATTGAGTGCTGTCGTCAGGCTCACTCCCAACACAGCCATCCAGCGAGAAAATTTCATAACTGTCGTGATCGATGATCAGGTTTGCATTCAAACAATCAGCCACTGCGATGCGAGGCGTGGACTGAATGCTCTGAACGTAAGCTACAGCGATCGATCCTGGTTTTCCGAAGGAGAAAGCGCGATATTTTGATCTGCTGAAGTTTGTTCTACGGAGAAGGATTTGGGGGAGGACTTGGTGCGGTAGGGGTGGCAGGAGGCGCTTCAGGGCTGGGAGATGCTGCGGCACTCGGTGATGAAGTGGAGGATAGAGTGGGAGACGGAGCAGGAGATGGACTGGGAGACGCTTCAGGACTGGGAGAAGGCGATTCAGGAGACGGACTGGGAGACGCAGCGGGAGCAGCTTGCTTTTCGGATTCTGCCTGCTTCCATTCTGCTAGAGGACGATTCACCGCGTTTTCAAAGCTAGGAGAAATCAAACTCACTTTCAAGTCAGCGTTCGCATCGCCAGATGGATCTGCCAGTGCGTAAAGGAAACTGCGGTTAAAGTCATACTCGCCCACAATC
>Ga0224722_1002008_pt1 | contig 10983 bp, 10 predicted proteins | sample Balambano_FR1_Me_FD_161646 | JGI IMG/M metagenome (GOLD analysis project Ga0224722, IMG submission 161646) | Freshwater sediment microbial communities from Lake Towuti, South Sulawesi, Indonesia - Balambano_FR1_MetaG | ecosystem: Environmental > Aquatic > Freshwater > Lake > Sediment | place...
CAATGGTGAGGAAAATGGTGCCTGGAGGAAAATAAGGGAACGCATTGCGCAGTGCCCACGCGCCGGCAGCAACATCCTGCGGCGGGATGGCGTGCGTTATGTCTATCACAGAGGCGCCAGGGCAGATACGCTGGATGACGCCCTTCATCACACCCACGTAAATGTCCTCCAGACCAAAATCGGTCATGATGGCAATGGTTGGCATCTGATCTTTCCGTTCTGTTGGGCGCGTCGTTGACAATTTTTCTGTGACCGCGCTATACTCGTGCGTATGGTAACCCTTTTTGCACACCACGCCCACCATCATATCCCAACCCTGTTGCAGGTGCTGGTTTAGGCTGGGCTGTTTATCTCTCATCGCTGAAGCCGACCTCGCACCCTGCGAGGTCTTTTGTTTTGAGGAGGAAAGAGGCGTTATGCTGGCAGTTGTGGATTATGGCGCGGGAAATCTGGGGAGCGTACTGCACGCGCTGCGGCATGTCGGCGCCCAGGATATGCACGTGGTGCAGCACCCGGAACAGCTCGCCGGAGCACATAAGATTATCCTGCCGGGTGTCGGCGCATTTGGCGCTGGCATGCAAGTGCTGCGTGAACGACATCTGGTAGAGCCAATCGTGGCTATTGCCCGCAGCGGCGTTCCCTTCCTGGGGATCTGCGTGGGCATGCAGCTCATGTTTGAGGTGGGCGAGGAGATGGGCATCTATGAAGGTTTGGGCCTGATACAGGGGCGCTGTGTCCGCTTCCCGCACTTCGCCGACCTTAAAGTGCCCCACATGGGCTGGAACACACTCAGGCCCACGCGTAAATCGCCGCTGCTGGCCGGGCTGCCAGAGGAAAACTACGCCTACTTCGTTCACAGCTATCACTGCATACCAGTCAACCCAGGCGATACACTGTTAGAGACAGTATACGGCATACCGTTCTGCGCCGCTGTACAGCGCGATAACCTTTACGGTGTGCAGTTCCACCCCGAAAAGAGTCAGCGCACCGGCCTGCAAATCCTTAAAAACTTCCTGGCACTGTGATGCAGCGATGATCGTTTACCCGGCTGTTGACCTGCGAGATGGCAAAGTTGTGAGGCTGAAGGAAGGGAAGCCTGACCATCAGATCACCTTTAGCCACGATCCCCTGACTACTGCCAGGCGCTGGATGGACGCTGGCGCGCAGTGGCTTCACGTTGTGAACCTTGATGGCGCCTTCGGTCAGGCCAGCGTCAACCTGCGCGTGCTGGAAACGCTGGCAGCCCTGCCCATCCGCATACAGTTCGGCGGCGGCCTGCGCACACAAGAGGACATTGCCACAGCCTTTTCGCTGGGGGCCGCGCGCGTCGTGCTGGGCACAGTAGCCGTGCGCGAACCACACGTGACCATCAGCGCGCTGGCCAGATACGGCCCCGACAAGATCTGCGTGGCGCTTGACGCGCGGGATGGCCAGATTACAACACATGGCTGGCAAACGCAGACAACCATCACCCCAGCGACGCTTGGGCGCCAGATGGCCGCGCACGGGCTGCGCCACGCCCTCTTTACCGATGTCAGCCGTGATGGCCAGCTTCAGGGCGTCAACGTTGAAGCTACTGCTGCCCTGGCGCAGGAAACAGGCCTCAGCGTCATTGCATCCGGGGGAGTACAGGCCCTTGCTGACCTGGAAGCCCTGCGAGCTGCCGGCCACGTCGCAGGGGTCATTGTGGGCATGGCCCTCTACACCGGGCGGTTCACACTGGAACAGGCTATTGAGATCGCAGGAGATCAGACATGCTGACCAAGAGGATTATTCCCTGCCTGGACGTGCAGAACGGGCGCGTCGTGAAGGGTATCAACTTCGTCAACCTGCGCGACGCCGGCGACCCGGTAGAGCAGGCAATGGTCTACGATCGGGAAGGCGCGGACGAACTGGTATTCCTGGACATTACCGCCAGCCATGAAGCACGGGGCACTATGCTCAACATGGTGCGGCGCGTGGCCGACAGTATCTTCATCCCCTTCTGTGTGGGCGGCGGCATACGCACCGTAGACGACATGCGGGCTACCCTGCTGGCGGGCGCAGACAAGGTGAGCATTAACAGCGCCGCTGTCAGGAATCCCCAGCTCATCAACGACGGCGCCTGGGCTTTCGGCAGCCAGTGTGTGGTAGTTGCCATAGACCCGCGCCTGGTAGATGGCAAATGGGTGGTACACATCAACGGCGGGCGTGTTCCCACAGACCGGTTAGCGGTAGAGTGGGCCAGAGAGGTCGAAGATCGCGGCGCTGGCGAAATCCTGCTGACATCCATGGACGCCGATGGCACACGTGCAGGCTATGACCTGGAGCTGACAGAAACCGTAGCCACTGCGGTTTCCATCCCGGTGATCGCTTCTGGGGGCGTGGGAAAGCTGGAACACTTTTACGATGCTTTTGCCATCGGCAAAGCAGATGCAGCCCTGGCCGCCTCTGTGTTTCACTTCAATGATCTGCGCATCGGCGATGTGAAGCACTACCTGAGCCAACGCGGGATACCGGTACGGCTGACGGGTTGGGAGGACTTCAATGCCTGAGTATCCGTTTACCCACCTGCGCTACGACTCGGCAGGTCTCATCCCGGCCATAGTGCAGGACGACGACACGAACGCTGTGCTGATGATGGCCTATATGAACGCTGAAGCGCTGCGGCTGACGCTGGAAACTGGCGAGGCTGTGTTCTGGTCGCGCAGTCGTCGCGAATTGTGGCACAAAGGCGCTACAAGCGGCAACGTCCAGAAAGTGGTGAGTATTTTCGTCGATTGCGATGAAGATACGCTGCTGATCCGCGTAAAGCCGGCTGGGCCAGCCTGCCACACAGGCGCTTATGCCTGTTTCTTCCGCACCCTTGAAGACCTGGAGGTTGAATGACTATGCGAATGTTCGACACCCTTGAGAAAGTGATCGCAGACCGACGTGCCTATCCCCCTGAAACATCCTACACCAGCAGCCTGTTTGCCAAGGGCCGCCCCAAAATCGCCCAGAAAGTAGGCGAAGAAGCAGTGGAAGTCGTCGTGGCCGCCCTGGCCCAATCCCGCCAGGCGCAGATTGACGAACTCGCCGACCTCTTCTTTCACACATTGGTGCTGATGAACGATTTAGGGGTATCATTGCACGATGTAGAGATGGAGCTGGCCAGACGCCACAAACCAGCAGACGAGGAATCATGAGCCAGGAAAAATTTGTCGCTGCCGCGCGCTTCAACGTCCGCTACGCTGAGACCGATGCCATGGGCATCGTACATCACGCCAGTTACATCGTCTGGTTTGAGGAAGGACGCAGCCACTACATGCGCGCCCGTGGCAGCAGCTACGCCGACTTTGAGCGCAGCGGCTTTTATATAGCAGTCACTGACGTCAGTGCCCGCTATCTGAAAGCCGCCGTTTACGACAACCCTATCCTGGTGCGCTGCTGGCTCAGCGAGGTGCGCAGCCGCACTATGGCCTTTGAGTATGAAGTCCTGCACGAGCACACGGGCGACCTGTTCGTCACCGGTATCACGCGCCACATCTGCCTTGACAAAGAAGGCCGGATTGCCCGCGTGCCCGCCCAGTGGGCAAGCTGGCTGAAATCCGAAGGATAGCTGGCAGAGCCACTCCCTTTGACGTATAATTCAACAAATTTGGCAACTTTTTAAGGAAAATATTATGGCGACTCCTAAAGCAGTAACCTACGCGGATAAACCCTGGATTAAGCATTACGACAAGGGTATTCCAGCCACTATCAACTACCCTAAGGTACCCCTGCACAGCTTTCTGACAGATACTGCACGCCGCATTCCAGACCAGCCGGCGCTCATCAGCAGCGCCAGGGTGCCTGTCGCAGGGCGGCTGGCCTCACAGCTTACCTATGGCCAGCTGGACGCCCTGAGCGACGCGCTGGCGGTGGGGCTGGTGAACATGGGCCTCAAGAAGGGCGATCGTGTCGCCATCATCATGGCCAACTCGGCAGCATTTGTCATTTCGTTCTATGCCGTGCTGAAGGCCGGTGGCGTGGTGGCTGCCTGCAACCCCACCTATCCCGCAGAAAAGATGGAGTACCAGATCAACGACTCCGACGCAGAAATCGTCATCTGCATGTCGCTGTTCTACAACCTGTTCAAGAGCGTGCAAAAGGGCACCAAAGTCCGCAAGGTCATTGTGACCAATATCAAGGAGTATCTGCACCCGGTCGCCCGCACCCTCTTCACCATCGCAAGGGAAAAGAAGGACGGCCACCGCGTCGAACTGGCCGCAGGTGATGTCTGGTTCCAGGACGTGCTGGCCGAAAATACCGGCAAAAAGCCCAACGTCAGCGTAACCAGCGACGATATGTGCCTGTTCCAGTACACTGGCGGCACTACTGGCGTCAGCAAAGCGGCGATGGCGCGCCACAGCGCCCTGGTAGCCAACATGCTGCAGAACGAATGCATCGTCAAGCAGTTCCAGCAGACAGGACAGCAGTTGGTGTTCCTGGGTGCTATTCCATACTTTCACGTCTATGGCCTGGTCACAGTGGTGTGCCTGGCAGCATACCTCGGCGGAAAGGTGATCAACGTGCCCAACGCGCGCGATATTAACGACGTGGTGGACTGCATAGACAAGTTCAAACCAGAGCTGTTCCCCGGCGTGCCCGCGCTGTACAACGCTATCAACAACCATCCGCGCGTCGTCAGCGGCGAAGCCAGCCTGCGCTCGCTGAAATTCTGCTTCAGCGGCAGCGCGCCGCTGCCCACCAGCACCCGTGATGAATTTGAACGCCTGAGCGGTTGTAAACTTCGCGAAGGCTTTGGCATGAGTGAAACGCCCACTGCCACCCACAGCAACCCCGTAACGGGGGAACTGCGCCCGCGCTCTATCGGCCTGCCGCTGCCTGATATGGAAATGCGCATCGTGAGCCTGGACGACGGTGAAACTGAAGTGCCAGTGGGGGAAGTGGGCGAACTGCTCATGCACGGGCCGCAGCTCATGATCGGCTACCACAAAATGCCAACAGAAACCGCGAATGCCCTGCGCGAACGTGAAGGCAAACTGTGGCTTTACACCGGCGATATCGCCCGCATGGATGAAGACGGCTATTTCTACATCGTAGATCGCAAAAAGGACATGGCGCTCATTGGCGGGTTCAACGTCTACCCCACCGAAGTGGAAGACGCCATTAAGAGCCACCCCGCAGTGCTGGAAGTGGGCGTCGCCGCCGTCCCCCACCCCGAAAAGGAGGGCCAGGAAGCCCTAAAAGCCTGGATTGTGCTGAAGCCGGAAGCCTCTGTCACAGAGCAGGAAATCATCAAACACTGTGAGAAGAAGCTGGCGCCCTATGCAGTGCCGCGCCGTATCTCATTCATTGCCGAACTGCCCAAAACAAACGTCGGCAAGACGCTGCGCCGCGAACTGGTGCAGATGGAAATGGCCGACCTCAAAGCGTAGAAGTAGGCTCTTGCCCAGGGGCGCGGCGCTCTGCCGCCCCCTGCCTCACCCCATCGCAACGTCATACGAACGTCATATATACGGAGCAGATGCCATGGTAACCTATGCCGACCGTCCCTGGATCAAGCGCTACGACCCCCATGTGCCGCCCACGCTGGAACCCTACCCGAAAAAGGTCATGTTCGATTACCTGCGCGACACAGCACGGGAGCACCCAGGCAGCGCCGCGCTGGTAACGACCGTCAGGCTGCCGGTGCTGGGGCGGGTGGACGCAAGCCTCTCCTATGGCCAGTTGGAGTCGCTTTCGAACGCCCTAGCCGCCTACTTCGCAGCAAATGGCCTGAAACGCGGCGACAAAGTCGCAATCGTCATGCCCAACTGCGTCGCCTTCGGCATCACTTACTATGCCATTCTGAAGGCCGGGGGCGTGGTGGCAGCCACCAACCCAACCTACCCCGCCGACAAAATGCAGTACCAGATCAACGACTCCGACGCTGAGTTTGTGGTGTGTCTGAGCATGTTTTACCCGCTCATCAAGCAGATTCAGCCGCACACAAAGGTACGGCAGGTCATCGTCAGCAACATTAAGGAGTACTTCCCCACGCCGGCCCGCCTGCTCTTTACCATCGCGCGCGAGAAAAAGGATGGGCACCGCGTCACACTTCAGCCTGGCGATGTGTGGTTCCAGGATGCGCTGGCCCAGTTTGCGGGCCAAACGCCAGATATCATCGTCACCCCAGACGATCTGGCGCTGTTCCAATACACCGGTGGCACCACTGGCGTCAGCAAAGGCGCTATGGCCACACACCAGGCGCTGGTGTGCAACACAGTACAGTTACAGACGTGGACCAACATCACGAGCGGTTCATTCAGCGGGGTGAACACGTCAAAGCTGGTATACCTGGGCGCTCTGCCGATGTTCCACGCCTATGGTCTGGTAGCACTGCTCACCCAGGCCACTGCCATGGGTGGGACGATTATCCTCATCCCCAACCCGCGCGACATCAACGAAGTCGTGGATATCATCCACCATTACAAGCCGAATGTGTTCCTGGGGGTTCCTGCGCTGTACAACGCGGTGAACAATCACCCCAGGGTCGTCAGTGGCGAGGTCAGCCTGCGATCCTTCATTCTCAACAGCAGCGGCAGCGCGCCGCTGCCCACCAGCACCAAGGAAACGTTTGAGCGCATCAGCCAGAGCGTCATCATTGAGGGCTTTGGCATGAGCGAAACGCCTGTGGCTACCCACAGCAACCCCATCTTTGGCGAACACCGCGTCCGGTCTATTGGCCTGCCCTACCCAGACATAGACGCGCGCATCGTCAGCCTGGATGACGGTGTGACAGATGTGCCAGTAGGCGAAATCGGCGAACTGGTGGTTGCTGGGCCAAACATCATGGTGGGTTACCACAAGATGCCGACAGAAACCGCCAACGCCCTGCGCGAACACAAGGGAAAGCGGTGGCTTTACACCGGCGACATCGCCTACATGGATCAGGACGGGTACTTCTACATCGTCGATCGCAAGAAGGACATGGCGCTTATCGGCGGCTTTAATGTCTACCCGGCCAACATCGAGGAGGTTCTGAAATCTCACCCAGCCGTCTTTGAAGTCGGCGTGGCGGCCATTCCCCACCCTGAAAAGGAGGGCCAGGAAGCATTGAAGGCCTGGGTTGTGCTGCATCCAGGCGCACAGGCCACAGCTGACGAACTCATCGAATTCTGTTCACGCAAGCTGGCTGCCTATGAGGTGCCGCGCCGCATCAGCTTCATTGCCGAGCTTCCTAAGACCACCGTTGGCAAAACGCTGCGGCGTGAGCTGATCCGCATGGAGATGGAAGAACTGCAAAAAGGCAGTCGCTAAGCACCTGGACGTGTATAACCCATCTCCTCCATCAGCGCGCGATCCTTGTCCGTATAATGACCACGGAAAAAGGCGCGCGCTGACCAGCGGTTTGCAAACCAGGCCGTAAACACGCCAAGCGCGATGCAGGCGCCGGAATAGCCAGAAAGCACACGGCGCGCCAGTTCCTGCCCGCTGTCCAGCCCCTGCTCAATAGACGGGGGTGTCGTCACCGCTGGCAGCGCCACGCCCAGCACCACAACAGCCGTATAGGCCAGCACAACGGCTGGGTACAGCCATCGCATCTGGCGCGGGCGGCCTCGCCACGCAAAAATGCTCACAAACAGAAAAAAAACGCCCACCACCATCAGCGCAACAAAAGGCGCATCGGTGACGTTGGTAACGCTCGCCCCGCCCAGGGCACCCTGCGCATTACGGTAAACATAGCTGCTGATATACAGCACAAGGGCTGTCACAGTCAGCGGAAGCAGTGTAAAGAGGATCAGCCCGGCAGCGATTGCCAGCGACAGACCGAAGGGACGCGGAGGTTTGCCCATGACTTTTTTCTCCGTTTACGATTTAATAGTTCACATTAAGAGATTGTCGTGTACAATCTAACAATATCATTATAAGGTATCTAACAATATCGCCTTACGTTCAGAGATGTGACCATGCCAAACACCAATCAGACCGTTTCTCAAGCATATCATAATCTTCACCAACAGAACGCCCGCGTCATTCTGCTTCACCCCAACAGCCAGTACCGCTCGCTGCTGATCGCTCGCCTGCTGCATGATCCGGCGTGCAAAACGTACTATTATGCTTTGGATCCCGATGATATCTCTGTAAGAATATTTATCGAAAGCCTCACGCGCAATCTCTCCAACCAGTTTCCGTTGTTTGGTCGCCACCTGAATTTGCTCCCTACGGCAGTATACGATGACTTCCACGTCAACGAAGATCTCGTCATGAGTACCATCAGCCGTGAGCTGTCTGATCTCAGCGACCAGGAGTATTATTTCGTCCTGGATGAATATGATCGCAGCGACCAGTCGGATGATATTCACCGTTTTATAGAGCTGCTGGCACATTACCTGCCCCGGCACTGCAAGCTGGTGCTCAATGGTCGCACGCTGCCCCGCCTGCCGTGGCTGGCCATGATTGCCCGTCAGGAAGCGGCAATCCTGCTGGATGATCAACTGGTGAACAAGGAATTCTACGGCACCCCCCATCGTGACCACTACGATGTCTACGCGACCAGCCTCGGCCCTGGCCAGGTCCGCGTCAACGATACGCTCATCGACAGTTGGGAAGGGCATCTGCCGCGCCTGCTGTTCTTCTTTGCGCTGGATCGTCCAGTGGTAACACGCAGCGAAATCTGCAAATCCTTCTGGCCAGACCTGGAAAGCGACCAAGCCGTCAACGTGTTCCACGTCACCAAGCGGCGCCTGCATAAAGCGCTGGATACCGATATCCTGCTGCACAACGACACCCATTACCGTGTCAACTCAGCGGTAACCGTCTATTACGACGCTACCGAATTCGTGGAAAAGCTGATGGAAGGCCGCAACCCACACAACAACCAGCGTTACGAAAGCTGGAAGCGCGCTATTGAAATTTACGCTGGCCCCTACCTGCAGGGCCACGACGAAAAGTGGATCAGAGAGCGGCGCGACGCCTACCGCACCGGCTATCTTGAAGCCGTGACCAACACAGCCCAGTACTGGATTGACCGTGACCGCCGCGAACTGGCAATACGTTTCTATGAACAGGCGCTGGCCGCCGATTACTTCCGCGAGGACATCCACCGTGAACTGATGAAGCTGTATGCATACCTGGGCCGCCGCAGCGAGGCAGTCGCCCACTTCCAGGACATGGATGCTGTCTACCGCAAAAACAAACGCAGCATGGAGCCAGAAACCCTCCAGCTTTATGGCAACATCATGGCTTAAGCCCGTCAACAGAACAGCCCTCACGAAAGAGGGCTGTTTTTTTTGCGCTCCCGGAGGGAATCGAACCCCCGACCAAGTGCTTAGAAGGCACCTGCTCTATCCGCTGAGCTACGGAAGCAGTGCAGCGTCTGATGACGCCATTATTCTAATGGCCGGGGGTTTGCTGTGTCAAGCAAACGAAGCGAAAAGAGAACATGCATTCTACTTCAGAGGATTGTTATTTGCCCGTTTCTGTGCTAGAATTGCTGCGTTCAGATGTGTATAGCTATGATGTTTCCCCTCCTGTTGCACAACAACCAATAAGGAACAGACCTTTATGACGGATATCGACCGTATTCCGCCGCAAACCAAGTACAACGAAGACGACATCAAAGTGCTAGAGGGTGTTGAACACATCCGCAAACGGCCTGGTATGTACGTGGGCGGCACAGATAGCCGTGCCCTGCACCACCTCATCTACGAAGTCGTGGATAACTCCATCGACGAAGCCCTGGCCGGGCGCTGCGACCGCATCATGATTACGCTGCGCGCTGACGGCTCTGTTTCCATCTCTGATAATGGCGTGGGCATCCCCGTCGGCATTCAGAAGCAAACCGGCAAATCGGCGCTGGAAGTCGTGCTGACAGTTGTTGGTGGCGGTGGCAAATTTGAAAATTCTGCCTACAAGGTCAGCGGCGGTCTTCACGGCGTGGGCCTTACCGCAGTGAATGCCCTCTCAGACGAGCTGCACGCCGAGGTCTACCGGGACGGCTTCCTCTGGCGGCAAATTCATCGCCGGGGCCGCGCGGTAACGCCGGTAGAAAAGATCCGCCCGCTGGAACCCAACGAGGGCACCGGCACCACCATCTCGTTTATGCCCGATTTCAGCGTGCTTGACCACAACGAGTTCAGCTATGAAACGCTGGCCCAGCGCTTCCGCGAGATGGCATTCGTCACCCGCAAGGTAAGCATAACGCTGCGCGATGAGCGCGTGAAACCTATTGCCCGCGAAATGACCTTTTACTTCGAAGGTGGCCTGAACTCCTTCGTGAAGTATCTCAATCGCTACCGCAAGCCGCTGCACGACCCCATCTATGGCGAAAAGGACGTGGAAGTCGTGCTGGAGAACAAGCCCAAGACCACCGTTGGCGTCGAAGTGTCGTTTCAGTACAACGATACCTCAAACATCACAGAGCTGGCCTTCGCCAACACCATCGGCACCCCTGATGGCGGCACACACCTCACGGGTCTGCGCTCAGCTATTACCAGCGTCATCAACCGCTTTGCCCGCAAGGCCGGTTACCTGAAGGAAAAGGACGCCAACTTCAGCGGCAACGACACGCTGGAGGGCATTACCGCCATCGTCAGCGTTAAAATCCCCAACCCCCAGTTCGAAAGCCAGACAAAAGTCAAGCTGTTGAACCCAGAGGTGCAGGGCGCTGTATCACAGGTTGCATCTGAAGCGTTCAACGACTTTTTAGAGCTGAACCCACGTGAGGCGCGCCGCATCATAGACAAGTGCATGACCAGCAAGCGCGCTCGCGAAGCCGCACGCAAAGCCCGCGAGCTGGTGCGCAGCGGGCCTTCGCTGCTGGAAAGCAGCACCCTGCCAGGCAAACTGGCTGACTGCTCACAAACGGGGGAAAGCGCAGAAATCTACATTGTCGAGGGCGACAGCGCCGGGGGCAGCGCCAAGCAGGGCCGCGACCGCCACTTCCAGGCAATTCTGCCGCTGCGTGGCAAAATCCTCAACACAGAGCGGGCCAGCCTCGATAAAATCCTGGACAGCAACGAAATCAAGGCGCTT
>Ga0224722_1002009_pt1 | contig 10975 bp, 9 predicted proteins | sample Balambano_FR1_Me_FD_161646 | JGI IMG/M metagenome (GOLD analysis project Ga0224722, IMG submission 161646) | Freshwater sediment microbial communities from Lake Towuti, South Sulawesi, Indonesia - Balambano_FR1_MetaG | ecosystem: Environmental > Aquatic > Freshwater > Lake > Sediment | place...
GTCCGTGCACGGGCTGGCGCGCGCGATGGCGCGCTTCGCGGCCGCCTCGGACGCGGGCGATGCGCGGGCCCGCGCGATGGTGCGGCTGCGCCAGGCGATGGCGGCCCATCCGGTCCTGGTCGAGGGCGAGGGCGGCGCCTGCACCGGCCTGATGCGGGCGATGGGCGGGCAGGTCGCAATCAAGTACGGGGCCGAAGGCGTGTTCACCGCGATCCTGCCTGACCGGCGCCTGGGGCTGGCGCTCAAGATCGCCGACGGGGCGAAGCGCGCGGCGGAAACCGCCGTGGCCGCCCTGCTGGTGCGGCTCGGCGCACTCGACCGCCGCCACCCCGAGGCCGGCCGCTGGCTTGACGCCCCCCAGACCAACCGCCGCGGCCTGACGACCGGCGTGCTGCGCGCCGCAGACGGGTTCGGCCGCGGCGCGGCCTCCTGAACGCGCATGGGTCCGAGCGGGTCGCCGGACGGATCGGGCCCCGGGGCGGTGCCGCCCGCGCCGGAGCCCGGGCATCCGGCCCGGTCGCTGTTCGGCGCGCAGGCGAGGCGCCGGGGCAGGGTCTCGGCGCGCCGGTCCGCAGCGCTGCCGCCCGACCCGGTCGTCGTCAGTGCGACTCGCGGCCAACCGCGGCGCCGCGGCTGCCGGTCAGGAAGTCGAGGTCGGCGCCCGTGTCGGCGCCCTGCACGTGCTGCTGGTGGAGCCAGGCATAGCCCGACGCGGCGCGCGGATGCCGTGGCGACCAGGCCGCCAGCCGCCGCGCCAGGTCCTGCGGCGCGATGTCGAGATGCAGGCGGCGGCCCGGCACGTCGAGCTCGATCATGTCGCCGTCGCGGACCACCGCCAGCGGCCCGCCGGCGGCGGCCTCGGGCGCCACGTGCAGAACCACGGTGCCATAGGCAGTGCCCGACATGCGCGCATCCGAGATGCGGACCATGTCGGTGACCCCCTGGCGCAGGAGCTTCGGCGGCAGGCCCATGTTGCCGACCTCGGCCATGCCGGGATAGCCCTTCGGCCCGCAATTCTTCAGGACCATCACGCAGGTTGCGTCGATGTCGAGCGCGTCGTCGGCGATCCTGGCCTTGTAGTCGTCGATATCCTCGAACACGACGGCGCGGCCGCGGTGCACCATCAGTTCGGGCGTGGCGGCCGAGGGCTTCAGCACCGCCCCGTTCGGCGCCAAGTTGCCCCGGAGCACGGCGATGCCGCCCGATGGCGTCAACGCCCGCCCGGCGGGCAGGATCACGTCGTCGTCTTGGGCGGGCACGTCGCGGACCTGATCCCACATCGACCGGCCCGACACGGTCAGCGCGCCGCGGTGCAAAAGCCCCGCCTCGCCCAGCCGCCGCAGCACCACCGGCAGGCCGCCGGCGTAGAAGAACTCTTCCATCAGATACTTGCCCGAGGGCATCAGGTTGACGATGGTCGGCACGTCGCGGCCGCAGCGGTCCCAGTCGTCCAGCGTCAGGTCCGCGCCCGCCCGGCCGGCGATGGCCAGAAGATGGATCACCGCATTGGTCGATCCGCCGATCGCGGCATTGGTGCGGATGGCGTTCTCGAACGCCGCCCTGGTCAGCACGTCCGAGGGCTTGAGGTCGTCCTTCACCATCTGCACGATCCGCCGCCCCGACAGCTGCGCCAGGACGCGGCGGCGGCTGTCCACCGCCGGGATGGCGGCATTGCCCGACAGCGTCATGCCGAGCGCCTCGGCCATCGAGGCCATGGTGCTGGCGGTCCCCATGGTGTTGCAGGACCCGGCGCTGCGGCTCATCGAGGCTTCCGCCTCGGAAAACGCCTCGGCCGTCATCTCGCCCGCCTTGACGGCTTCGGAGAACTTCCAGAGATGGGTGCCCGACCCGACGCGCTCGCCGCGGAAATAGCCGTTCAGCATCGGCCCGCCGCTGACGACGATCGAGGGCAGATCGGTCGAGGCCGCCGCCATCAGGAGGCTCGGCGTGGTCTTGTCGCAGCCGACCATCAGAACGCAGCCGTCCATCGGCTGGCCGCGCATCTGCTCCTCCACCGACATGGCGGCCAGGTTTCTGAACATCATCGCTGTCGGGCGGAAGGCGCTTTCGCTGGTCGAGAAGGCAGGGACTTCCAGCGGGAAGCCGCCGGCCTCGTAGACACCGCGCCGCACGAACTCGGCCAGCACGTTCAGATGCGCGTTGCAGGGCGTCAGCTCCGACCAGGTGTTCAGGATGCCGATCACCGGGCGGCCGTCGAACAGGTCGGGCGGGAAGCCCTGATTGCGCATCCAGCCGCGGTGGTAGATCTGGTCGCGGCCGGTGCCGCCGAACCAGGCCTGCGAGCGCAGGTGGCGGGGCCAGGGGGCGGGGATGAAGGCGGTCATGGCAGGGGCCCTTCAGAGCGGCAGGACGTGGGTCGCCGCCGCGGGCGCGGGCGCGACAGCAAGGCTGTTGCGCAGCGGCCGGCCGAAGACCGGGGCCTCGATCTCGAACACGTCGCCGGCCTCGGTGCGGATGCCGTCGGCGAAGGACAGCGTGGCGGTGCCGAAGAAATGCACGTGCAGATCGCCCGGACAGCGGAAAATGGGATACTTGAAGTGGTGGTGTTCGAGGTTGGCGAGGCTGTGCGACATGTTCGCCTCGCCCGACAGGAAAGACTTCTCCCAGATCACGCGACCGCCGCGCAGGATGCGGCTTTGGCCGCGGATGTCGGCGGGCAGGTCGCCCACCAGGATTTCCGGGCCGTAGGAGGCCGCGCGCAGCTTGGAATGGGCGAGCCAGAGGTAGTTGACCCGTTCGGTCACATGGTCGGAGAACTCGTTGCCGAGCGCCCAGCCGAGCCGGTGCGGCGTGCCGTCCGGGCCGATCAGGTAGATGCCGGCGATCTCGGGCTCCTCGCCCGCGTCGCCGGCGAAGCCGGGCGACGGCAGCGGCTCGCCGGGCGCCACGGCGGCGAGGCCATTGCCCTTGTAGAACCATTCGGGCTGGACACCGATCCGGCCCGGTGCGGGGCGACCGCCCTCCAGCCCCATCCGGAACATCTTCATGCTGTCGGTCAGGCTCTCGCCATCGGCGAGCTGGGCGTGCATCGCATCGCGCGCCGCGGCCGAGCCGAGATGGGTGAGCCCGGTCCCTGTCAGGTGCAGATGCGCAGGGTCGGGGTGACAGACCGGCAGGTCGAACGCGGCTTGGGCCAGATCGACGCGGTCGGCGAGGCCGCGGGCCGCCACCTCGGCCGCGAGCCCGTGCCCGGCGGCGATCGCCGCCCGGGCCAGGTCCAGCACCGAAGCCGTGTCGCGGACGATGCGCGCCTCGGCGGTGGCGCTGTCGCGGGCGACGACGCCCGCCCCCCGGACCGTGGAAACGAGCATGCGCACACTCACTTGTTCTTGTTGTAGACGTCGAAAATGACCGCGGCGAGCAGCACCAGCCCCTTGATCATCTGCTGATAGTCGATCCCGACCCCGAGAATCGACATGCCCATGTTCATCACCCCCATGATCAGCGCGCCGATCACCACGCCGATCACCGTTCCCGACCCGCCGGCCATCGAGGCGCCGCCGATGAACACCGCGGCGATGGCGTCGAGCTCGAAGCCGGTGCCGGCCTTGGGAGTGGCCGAATTCAGCCGCGCCGTCACCATCATGCCCGCCAGCGCCGCGAGCACGCCCATGTTGACAAAGCAGAAGAACACCAGCCGGTCGGTGCGGATGCCCGACAGTTTCGCCGCCTTCTCGTTGCCGCCGACGGCATAGATGCGGCGGCCCTGCACGGTGTTTTCGGTGAAGAACGCATAGAGCAGGGTCAGCACCACCAGCACCACCAGCACGTTCGGCAGGCCGCGGAACGAGGCGAGCTGGTAGCCGACAAAGGCGGTGGCGGCGGCGATGAGCGCGGTGCGCGCCCAGAACAGGCCGGCCGGCTCGGGGGTGATCCCGAACTCGGCGTCGCGTGACCGCCCGCGCAGGCCGACCCAGACGATCGCGCCGATCGCAATCGCGACGACCATCAGCGTCAGCCCGTGCGGCTTGCCCAGGCCGGTCGGATCGGGGATGAAGCCCGACGACATCGCCTGGAACGACTTGGGGAAGGGGCCGATGTTCTGGCCGCCGAGCATCAGCATGGTGGCGCCGCGGAACACCATCATGCCCGCCAGCGTGACGATGAAGGACGGAATACGCCAGAACGCGACCCAGTAGCCCTGCGCCGCGCCGATCAGCCCGCCGGCGATCAGCGTGAGCACCACCGCCACACCGACCGGCAGTTCCAGATCCACCACCAGCCAGGCCGCGACCGCGCCGGTGAAGGCCGCGACCGACCCGACCGACAGGTCGATGTGGCCGGACACGATGATCAGCAGCATGCCGAGCGCGAGGATGATCACGTGGCCGTTCTGCAGGAAGATGTTGGTGATGTTCGGCGCCTGCAGGAACATCGGCTTGCCCTGCGCCGACACGAGGATCGAGAACAGCGCGACGATGGCGATCAGCGCCAGCAGCATGCCGTTCTCGCGCAGGTGACCGGCAAGGGCGCTCGGCCGCGGGTCTGTCAGGGCTCCCGGCCGTGTCTCGGCCATTCACGCGGCCTTTCCGAGGTCATTCACGATCAGCGCCATGATGCGCTCCTGACTGGCCTCGGCGCGCGCCAACTCGCCCACGATCCGGCCTTCGTTCATCACATAGATGCGGTCGCAGAGGCCCAGGAGTTCGGGCATCTCGGACGAGATCATCAGGATGCCGCACCCCTGTTCGGCCAGTTCGGTCATGATCGTGTAGATCTCGAACTTGGCGCCGACGTCGATGCCGCGGGTCGGCTCGTCGAGGATCAGAAGGTCGGGGTCGGTGAACAGCCACTTCGACAGCACGACCTTCTGCTGGTTGCCGCCGGACAGGTTCACCACCTTCTGCCGGACGCTCGGCGTGCGGATCGACAGCTGCCGGCGGTAGCCTTCGGCGACCTGCGCCTCGCGGCGCCTGTCGATCACCGCGCCGCGCGCCACGCCGGCGAGGTTGGCGAGGCTGACGTTGCGCAGCACCGGTTCCTCCAGGATCAGCCCGAGCGCCTTGCGGTCCTCGGTCACATAGGCGATGCCGGCCGCGACCGCGCGCGCGACGGTCGAGACATCGACCGGCGCGCCGTGCATCCGCACCGTCCCCGCATGTCCCTTGCCGTAGCTCCGCCCGAAAACCGACATCGCAAGCTCGGTCCGCCCGGTGCCCATCAGCCCGGCGATGCCGACGATCTCGCCCTTGCGGACGTTCAGCGACACGTCCCGGATCATCTGCCGCCCGGCCTGCTCGGGATGCCAGCAGGACCAGTTCTCGATCTCGAACAGCACCGCGCCGGGGGTCGGGCGGCGCTCGGGATAGCGGTGCGCCATGTCGCGCCCGACCATGTCGCGGATGATCCGGTCTTCGGAAATGTCCCCTTTCGCCAGGGTCGAGACGGTGCTGCCGTCGCGCAACACGGTGATCCGGTCGGCCACCCGGCCGATCTCGTTCAGCTTGTGCGAGATCAGGATCTGCGTGACCCCTTCGGCCTTCAGCGCCAGCATCAGCGCCAGCAGCCGGTCGGCATCGGCCTCCTGCAGGGCGGCCGTCGGCTCGTCGAGGATCAGCAGGCGGACGTTCTTCGACAGCGCCTTGGCGATCTCGATCAGCTGCTGCTTGCCGACGCCGAGCTTGCCCACGATCGCACCCGGCGCCTCGTGAAGCCCGACGCGCTGCAGCAGTTCCCCGGTCCGGCGGAAGGCCAGCGGCCAGGAGATCACGCCGCGCGCCGCCACCTCGTTGCCGAGAAACAGGTTCTCGGCGATCGACAGGAGCGGGATCAGCGCCAGCTCCTGATGGATGATAATGATCCCCCTGCCCTCGCTGTCGCGGATGCCGCGGTTCTGCAGGACGGCGCCGTCATAGACGATCTCGCCGTCGTAGCTGCCATGCGGATAGATGCCCGACAGCACCTTCATCAGGGTCGATTTGCCCGCACCGTTCTCGCCGCAGATGGCGTGGATCTCGCCCGCCTCCACCGTCAGGTTCACGCGGTCGAGCGCGCGCACGCCCGGAAAGGACTTCGAGATCGCGCGCATCTCCAACAGTGTCGTCATCGTCCCTCCGCGCGGGACGGCCCGTCCGCGGCCGGGCGGCGCGGGCGGGCCGGCAGGCCGATCCTACTGCAGCTGGTCGGCGGTGTAATAGCCCGAACCGACCAGCACCGTCTCGTAGTTCGAGACATCCACCGGCACCGGTTCCAGCAGATAGGAGGGCACCACCTTGACGCCGTTGTCGTAAGTGGATGTGTCGTTGATCTCGGGCTCGCCGCCGGCCAGGACCGCATCGACCATCGAGACCGTCACCTTGGCCAGTTCGCGCGTGTCCTTGAAGATGGTCGAGTACTGCTCGCCCGCGATCATCGACTTGACCGAGGGGATCTCGGCGTCCTGGCCGGTGACGATCGGCATCGGCAGGTCGCCCGAGCCGTAGCCCACGCCCTTGACCGACGACAGGATGCCGATCGACAGCCCGTCATAGGGCGACAGCACGCCGTGCAGTTGCGTATCGCCATAGTTCGAGGACAGCAGGTTGTCCATTCGAGCCTGGGCCACCGCGCCGTCCCACCGCAGCGTGCCGACCACGTCCATGCCCATCTGGCCCGAGGGGATCGCGATCTCGCCCGCGTCGATCAGCGGCTGCAGCACCGACATCGCGCCGTTGTAGAAGAAGAAGGCGTTGTTGTCGTCGGGGCTGCCGCCGAACAGCTCCACATTCCAGGGCCTGACATCGGGGAAGCGTTCCTTCAGGCCGGCGACCAGGCTCTCGGCCTGCTGCACGCCCACCTTGAAGTTGTCGAAGGTGGCGTAGTAGTCGACCGAGGCGGAATCGCGGATCAGGCGGTCGTAGGCGATCACCTTGATCCCCTGCGCATTCGCATTGTCGAGCGCGTTCGACAGGGTGGTGCCGTCGATCGCCGCGATCACCAGTGCCTTCACCCCCGAGGTGATCATGTTCTCGATCTGCGCGAGCTGGGTCGGGATGTCGTCCTCGGCATATTGCAGGTCGGTGGAATAGCCGGCCGCGGTGAAGGCCTGGACCATCGAATCGCCGTCGGAAATCCAGCGCGAGGAGGATTTCGTCGGCATCGCGATGCCGATCGTGCCCTTGTCCTGGGCCAGCGCCGGCGGGACCGACAGCAGCAGCGTCGAGCCGACCAGTGCCATGAGCAGGCGGCGGGTCAGGATCATCTTGTACCTCCCGATGAGATGAGTCTCTTGGCGTCCGCGCCGGGCAGGAATCCCGCCGCGGGGGCCGCGGACGGACGAACGGTTGCGCGGAAAGGATATACCTGTCAAGGGATGTCCATGCCGCGAACCATAACAGTATGGCCATGACTCTGCCGGCGATGGATCTCGCCGAACGGCTGCGCCAGCTGAAGCCGATGCAGCTGCGGCTAATGGCCGAACTGAGCGAGACCGGGGCGCTCGGCCGCGCCGCCGAGCGGCTGGGGATCGCCCAGCCCGCGGCGTCGCGGCTCTTAGCCGAGATCGAGGATCTGCTCGGTCACCGCCTGCGCGAGCGGCAGGGACGGGGTCTGCGGCTCACCCCAGCGGGCACGGCTTTGGCGCGGCGCGCGGCGCGGGTGCAGATCGAACTCGCCGATGCCGCCCGCGAGGTGACCGAGGCGGCGACCGGGCAGTCGGGCGTCGTGCGGGTCGGGTCGGTGACCGGACCGGCGCTGAGCCTGGTTCTGCCCGCCATCGCCGACGTGCAGCGCGCCTGCCCCGGCGTGCTGGCCGAGGTGACGGTGGCGACCTCGGTGCTGCTGTGCGACCAGCTGCGCGACGGCCGGCTCGATTTCGCGCTGGCGCGGCCGCTGCCGGGCGCGACGGGCCTTGCGGCACAGCTGCTGGCCAGCGAGCCGCTGTCGCTTGTGGTGCGCCGCGGCCATCCGCTCCTGTCGCTGCCCGTGATCGGCATGGCGGACCTTCTGCGCTACGACTGGGTGATGGGCGAGGACGGCACGCTTCTGACCCAGACCGTCCTGGCACGGCTCGCGGCACTGGGGCTGCCGCCGCCCCGGCGGCAGGTCTCGACCTCCTCCTTCCTGTTCACGCTGGCACTGCTGACCCGGACCGACGCGATCGCGCCGCTGGCGACCGCGGTGGCCGACAGCTTTTCGGGCCCGCCGTCGATGCCGGTCGTGCCGCTGCCGGTCGACCTCGGGCTCGCGGTCGCCCCGTTCAGCCTCGTCACCCGGGACGGATCGGGCCTGACACCCGCCGCCCGCCGCCTCGCCGAGGCGATCCTCGCCCGCATCGGCCCGGCCGGGGCGGGCGCGTGACGCCACCCAACGTGCGCGGCAGCGGCGAGGTCGCGGCGCATCGCCGCCGGCGGGTCGCCAGTGCTTCCACCCGATCCGAACTTGGGCTAGGCAGGCGCGCAGCGTCCCGAGTCCGCCCATGATCACCCGCCATCATCGCAAGGGCGATGCCGACAGCAGCGCGGTCTATTCGCCCTGCAGCCGCTACCGCTACCTGCTGACACGGATCTGGGACGCGGAGGGTCCGCGGGCGCTGTTCGTGCTCCTGAACCCCTCGACCGCGACCGAGCAGCAGAACGACCCTACGGTGGAGCGCTGCGAGCGCCGCGCGCGGGCGCTCGGCGCGGGCGCCTTCCGGGTGACCAACATCTTCGCCTTCCGCGCCACCGACCCGCAGGTGATGCGGGCCGCGCCCGACCCGGTGGGGCCCGGGAACGACGCGGCGATCGCCGAGAGCGCGCTCTGGGCCGACCGGATCCTCTGCGCCTGGGGCACGCATGGCGCCCACCGCGGCCGCGGCCGCGCCGTCGAGGCGCTGTTGCGCGCGACCGGGCGCCCGCTCTGGCATCTCGGCCTGACGCAGGACGGCATGCCGCGGCACCCGCTCTATGTCGGCTATGCGCAGGCGCCGGTCCTCTGGGACGGGCCGCCGCCCGGTGTGGGCCACGCGGTCGCCGCCGGCCGGACCTCGGCCTGAGCCCCCCGCCCGGCCGGTCATGCGCCGGCTGTCGCGGATTGCGCGCCGGGCATCGAGATGACAGGGTAGCGCCCCGAGGCCATCCGCCCCCGCCCCGACAGGAGCCGCCCATGCAGATCGCCCATCGCCGCATCGGTCCCGGCGAGCCGCCGCTGGTGATCGCCGAAATCGGCATCAATCACGGCGGCAGTCTCGAGGTGGCGAAGGAGATGGTGCGGCTCGCGCAGCGCGCGGGCGGCGAATGCGTCAAGCACCAGACCCATTTCCTCGATGACGAGATGACCGACGAGGCCAAGGAGATCTTCCCGCCGAACGCCGATGTCTCGATCTGGGAGGTGATGGCGCGCTGCGCGCTTCCGGCCGCGGACGAGGCGGCGCTCAAGGACTTCACCGAGGGTCTGGGGATGATCTACCTCTCCACCCCGTTCAGCCGCCGGGCCGCCGATTTCCTGGACGAAATCGGCGTGCCCGCCTTCAAGATCGGTTCGGGCGAGGCCGACAATCTGCCACTGATCCGCCACATCGCGCGCAAGGGCAAGCCGGTGATCCTGTCCACCGGCATGCAGACGATCGAAAGCCTCCGCGCCAGCGTGGCGATCCTCGATGCCGCCGGCATCGACTATGCTCTCCTCGAATGCACGAACCTCTATCCGTCGCCGCCCGAGATCGTGTCGCTCCGGGGCGTCACCGACCTCGCCGCGGCCTTCCCGAAGGCCGTGGTCGGCTTTTCGGACCATTCGATCGGCCCGGAGATGGCGCTGGCCGCGGTCGCGCTCGGCGCCGCGATCCTCGAGCGGCATTTCACCGACAGCCGTTACCGGATCGGCCCCGACATCACCTGCTCGATGGATCCGGCCGAACTGCGCTTCCTGATCGACCGGAGCCGCGAGATCCACACTGCGCTGCACAACCCCAAGGAACGCACGGCGGCCGAGGAGCCGGTCTACCGGTTTGCCCGCGCCTCGGTGGTGGCCGACCGCGACCTGCCCGAGGGGCATCGGATCGCCGAGGCCGACATCTGGGCGCGCCGCCCCGGCTCGGGCGAGATCGCGGGCTTTGACTTCGATCTGGTGGTGGGCCACCGGCTGACCAGGGCGGTGAGGCGCAACACCCAGCTTCGCTGGTCCGACATCGGTCTTGCCGGGCCGCCGCGCGGGGTGCGGTGAACGCCGATCACCCGGCCTTCCGGGCTTTCGCCGCCACGCTCGTTGCGGCGGTCCGGCCGCTGGTGCCGCAGCCGGCCGTTCTGGCACGGCTGGCTGGGGCCAGCGACCTTCTGGCGCTGAGGAAGGGCGACCATCTGCTGCGGCTCGGCGACCAAGCCGAACATGTCTTCTTCGTGAAGCGCGGGCTGTTGCGCTACTACTTCCTCGATGCCGACAGCGGCACCGAACGCACCGGGCAGTTCTTCGACGAGGGTCAGGTGGTGACCGATGCCGAAAGCTTCCTGACCGGGCGGGCGGCCCGCACCTCGTTCGCGGCGATCGCTCCGTCCGAAGTGCTGCGGCTGCCGCGGGACGCGCTGACCGAGGCCTACGACCGCGACCATGCGGTGGAACGCTACGGGCGGCTGATGGTGCAGCAGGCGCTGACCGGGTCGCAGCTGCGGGCCGAGCGGCTGCTGACCCTGACGCCCGAGGAACGGTATCGCACTTTCGTCACCACCCGGCCGGAAGTGGCCCGCCGCGTGCCACAGTATCTGATCGCGAGCTATCTCGGCATCACGCCCGAGGCGCTGTCGCGGATCCGGGCGCGGGCGGCACGGCCGCCGGGCGGCTGAGCGCGGCCCTGCCCTGCCACCAGGCGCAGGTATCGGCCATCGCCCGGTCCCAGGGCGTGGGCGCAAGACCGAAAGCCCGGTCGAAATCGTCGTGGCGCATCACGAAAGGCCGGTCGAAGGAATAGACCATCTCGACCACCTCGCGCGCGCCCGGATCGAACAGCCCGACCGCGCGCAGCGCCAGCGTCGGCACGCGGGCAATCCGCGGCACCGGCACCCCC
>Ga0224722_1002010_pt1 | contig 10972 bp, 9 predicted proteins | sample Balambano_FR1_Me_FD_161646 | JGI IMG/M metagenome (GOLD analysis project Ga0224722, IMG submission 161646) | Freshwater sediment microbial communities from Lake Towuti, South Sulawesi, Indonesia - Balambano_FR1_MetaG | ecosystem: Environmental > Aquatic > Freshwater > Lake > Sediment | place...
ATGGGGACGACCGGATTGGTGAGCAGTGTTTCTCGCAGCGCCAGCGCTCCGCCGAGCATCATCAGCCCGCCCGCCAGCTTGCCCATCCGACCACCAAGCCCGACCAGCCCGCCAAGCAGCGCCAGCGTGATGGTTGGAATAGCACGCCAGCCATAGGTATCCGGCGCTTTGAAACGCTGTTCGCGGATGTCGCCGATTCCCAGCGTTTCAAGCTGTTCGCGCACATAACGGGCTGCCAGTCGTTCGGCGTCGCCCGTCGTCGGGCGCGGACCGAGCGCGGCAATCGCCCGCAGGTGCGTCATGAGGCGATCTGTGGTCAGGGATTGAGAGGGTATTTCAGCTTGTTTCTGCATGGGTTCTGATCTCGATATTTGATGGTGACTTTCGATCTCACGAGTGCAACAGTTTCAGTCTGGGCGTATTCTAGCGTAAAAACGAGAAAAATGACTTATGCTTAGGAGCTGATCATGTTGTTGAGATGTGAACGAGGCACCTATTTTTCCCATCCGTTAACATACGCCGCTACCGCCACCTGAAACGCCGCTTCAAGATTGCCGCCGCGCTGAAACTTGCCGCCGATTTCCAGCAGAAGAAATCCGTGTACCATCGCCCATAACCCGCGCAGCGCCGCCAGCGAGTTTGTCTCGCCCACGACGGCAGCAACCGCCGCCTGTAACGGTAGCGCCAGCGCTTCCAGTTCAGCCGGATCGGGCGCGGTGGCGGGTGAAGCGCTGTCGAACGCCCTCGCGTAAATCGTCGGGTGTGCCAGCACATAAGCACGAAAGGCGGTCGCCATTGCTGTCAAACAGGCACGGGGATTTTCTACATCGTCACACGCTGACCGCATGACGGTCGTCAGATCGCGCCATGTCAGTGTGTTGATCTCGCGCAGCAGCGCGTCTTTATCGGCAAAATGCTTGTACAGCGACGGCGCTTTGATACCGAGCGCCGCCGCCAGCCGCGCCAGCGAGACGCCATCCACCCCATCTGTTTCGATCAGATCGCGGGCGATGATGATGGCGTCCTCACGGCGAAATTGCGCGGGATACGGCATAGCCTACACCCTTTGCAGATGGGTATCCTTGAAGGCAGAGGCATATTTTAGCCCGTAGCCCACCGTTCGATCCATGCCGATATGCGCCAGCCAGATGAGCCCAATCAGCAGCCCGACTTGCCAACCCGCCCATAACGATAACCCGATCAGCGCCAGCGGCACGATTATGGTATGGGCAATGTTATAAGCAGTCGCGCCTGCACGCAGATTCACCAGATAGCCGATCATCGCCAGATCGGGCGCGAACAGCAGGGCAATGAACAACAATGCGCTGCCACCCTGCGACGCATAGACAGCCGCCGCGCTGACGAACACCGCGACGCCTTCCAGCCGCAGCAGCAGCGACGGCATACTCATTTTGATCGTTGTGGATGTTGTGGTTGAACCACTATTGGTTTGCTCCATCTTACACCTCATTTACCCAAAGGCTATTATCGTTAGCTTTCAAGACTAATGATAGTAACCTTTATGGGGTTTGTCAAGCAAGTGTAGAGTGGTGGTGGAGGAACGCGGAAAAATTAGGGTGGGGAATAGCGCCCGGCTCTGCTCAAGTGCCTTCGGATACGCACACGCTGAAGGTCATTGAGGTGTAAAATGAAAACGGTGACTCGCCCACGATCACTCAATGGAATGATAAAGCCATTGTCGTAACGAAAATGATCTGCCCAATGATCGCTGCGAGGATGATAGAGAGTGGCAATTTCATCGGTCTCGGGATCAAACGAGGCGAAATCGCTGCCTTTATGTCGGTTGCAGTCTAAACAACTCAGGCATAGGTTTTCGGCAGTCGTCTGTCCACGATGTTTTTCAGGGATAATGTGATCAATTTCGTGGGTGTACAAACTGTCCTGCTGATGAATGAGACAGTATTCACACTGATGAGTCGCACGTTCAATCACGAAATGGCGTAAAGTCTCAGGAATGTATGCCATCAGGAGCTAAATGTTCATAGGCGTGCGCCTTGAGCAGCATCACAAAATGATTGACCTGGCTCAGTTCTTCGAGTTCTGCCGCTTCCTCAGCAGTGATGTCGCCATTCCGATTGGCATCCAGCAAGTCACGTAAACGCAGCTGCGCCGCCTCTGATGCATGAAAGGCGATGATTTCTTCGGGTGTCGGCGCGGCTAAGAGCAGCGCCATGACTTCATCCTGAATATTCGTGACCGCTTCCATACAAATCAATCGCTGTTAAACAATCCCTCAAGTATAACACCTTCCGGCTGTCATTGATAATTCTGGTTACTTACGCCAGAATAAATCGTGAAGGAAGATCGTGAGCAAAATATGGCGCTTCTATGGGCTTTTCCTGATCAGGACAGTCTCGAATACTTCAACCTCACGCAAGACGAAAACACGATCCACCTGGACGGCACGGTTATCCTGTGCATGGATCAGCGCCCTGCCCGTGTAAATTATCGCATCGAGTGCGCTCCTGGCTGGACAACTCGCCACGCTCTGATCACGCAGGATTATGACGGGCAAACGCGGACGCTGGATATTCGCGTGGATCAGGCGCGGCGCTGGTTTGCCGATGAACAGCCTATTGCCTTTGCAACCGGCTTGACAGACATTGACCTGTCTGTAACGCCCTCAACAAACTTGCTTCCAATTCGACGGTTTAAGCTGAACATCGCCGAAGCGCAGGAAGTCACCGCTGTATGGGTGCGCTTTCCGAGCCTGACGATTGAGCCGTTGCATCAGCGCTATACCCGTGTGGATGAGCAGATTTATCAGTATGAAGGGCTGTCTACAGGGTTTCGTGCGCTGCTGGAAGTGGATGATTTCGCCTACGTCATCCGCTACGGCGATTTCTGGCAGCGGGTGAGCGCGGGGTGAACTTCAGATTACCGCCTGCGTGTTGTATAAATTCGCGTAACTACCTTCCAGCGCGATCAGTTCGTCATGCGTTCCCTGTTCCTCTATTCCGTTCTCCGTCAGCACAAGGATTCGCCCCGCGTTGCGGATCGTGGACAGGCGGTGGGCGATGACGATCATCGTCCGCTTGTTGGCAAGCTGCTCCAGCGAGTCCTGCACGGCTTTTTCGCTCTCGTTGTCGAGGGCGCTGGTCGCCTCATCAAAGATGATGATCGGCGGATTTTTCAGAAACACGCGGGCGATGCTCAGCCGCTGCTTCTGCCCACCGGACAGTTTCACGCCGCGCTGACCAATGTCGGTCTCATAGCCGTGTGGCAGCGCCGTGATAAAGTCATGCGCGTTCGCCAGTTTTGCCGCCGCAAGTATCGCCTCACGGCTGGCATTAGGCTTGCCGTAGCGAATATTCTCGGCGACGCTGCCGCCAAACAGATACACATCCTGCTGCACGATACCGATCTGCCCGCGCAGCGAGCGCAGCGTCACAGCGCGGATGTCCTGCCCGTCAATCAGGATGTCGCCTTCACTCACCTCATAAAAGCGCGGGATGAGCGAACACAGCGTCGTTTTGCCCGCGCCGGACGTGCCGACCAGCGCCACGTATTCGCCCGCATGAATCTTCAGCGAGATATTCCTGACGACAAACTGGTGTTCCTCTTTATAACGGAAGCTGACATCCCGAAATTCGATTTCGCCCTGCACGTCCCGTAATGCAACGGCGTTCGGCGCGTCCACAATTTCCGGCGCAATGTCGAGAATCTCCATCACACGGTTGAAGCCGGTCACGCCTTCCTGATACAGCCGTGCGAAGTTCGTCAGGCGGTTGATCGGGGCTATGAGGATCGCCACCACGAGTAAATACGTGAGCAGGGCGGGTAAGTCCATCGAAGCGTTGAGGATCGCCGCGCCGCCCGCGACCACAACGAGAATCGTGATGAGCTGCGTGAAAGCGATCATCCCCTCAGAGAAATACGCTTCGCTGCGGTAGCCGTCCCGTCGGCTCTGAACAAACCGCGCGTTTTCAGCGGCGAATTTCTCGCGCTCAACCGCTTCATTGGTGAACGATTTGACCACGCGAATCCCCGCCAGTGTGTCTTCCACCTGCGCGTTAATGTCGCCAATCCGTTCATGGCTGATGCGTAAGGCGCGGTTCATGCGGCGGTTGAAGTACAGGGCGTACAGCGCCATCACGGGTAGAAACAGCATGACCATCACTGTCAGCGGGATGTTGATCGCCAGCAGAATGATCAATGCCCCTGTGCCCTTGACGACGGCGATGGCGAGGTCTTCGGGTCCGTGATGATACAGTTCGGATAGGGCAAAGGTATCGCTGGTGAGGCGCGTCATCAACTGACCCGTCTTCTGCTCGTCATAAAATCCGAACGACAGCTTTTGAAGATGGTCAAACAGATCGCGGCGGATGTCGCTCTCGATCAGCGCCCCCATCATGTGACCTCGAAAATCCACAAAGCCGTTGCACAGCGCATGAACGGCGACGAGGAGAAGCATGAACGCGCCGACCGCCGCGATCTGGTTCAGCGGATCGGGGGTCGTGCCATCCAGCACATTTCGGGTGATGTAGCCAACACACAGCGGCAGAATGAGGACGACAGCCGAGACGATGAACGCGCAGACCGTATCGGCGAGGAACAAGCCCTGATACGGCTTGTAGTAGGAGATGAACTTTGCAAAACGTGAATTCAAGCGTTGCTCCGTATAGATAGACTGGTTTTGTCAGGTCATTTGACCCCTTATGGACTGTTATGAGTATAGTTAGGTTGAACCAGTAAGTCAAAGGCGGCGAAACAGGTCTCGTTTATGCTGTTTTTAACCTTGTTGCCGCCATTGCCGCCGAAAAGAAAAAAGTTAGATTACCTCTCCCTCGTTGTTGCCAAGTGGTGCAAAAGTGAGGGGAAAATTTGTTGCCGTTGTTGCCGCCGTTGGCTGCCGAATTGGGCGGTTGCTGCCGCGCTCGGCAACAAATTTCCAAATTTGAGGGGTAACAATCCTTTAACAATTCAATTTGGGATAAAAAATGGCAGCCAACGGCGGCAAGGAGAAAAAGAGAGTTAAAAGGTGAAAGTTAAAAGTTAAAAGTAAAAGAAAGGAAGTGATGAGGAAAAGCCCCTCACCCCCGACCCCTCTCCCACGCAAGCGGGGAGAGGGGAGAAAGACGCGACGGGGATTTTTAAGGTGCGGGAAGCCAATGGATAGTATAGGGTGAAATGGCGATGAAGTGGCGTCATTTTGTACGCAAAATACGGATTTGACAGGCAGGGGTGAAACGGGGAAAATATAGAACAGATTTGTTAACGCGAAACGGACACAGGGGCAGGTTATGGCGCGTGAATCGGTGGACAGGGAGTCGTTCAGTTTAAGCGGGGAACGGCTGCGCGGGCTTGAAGCGCTGATCCCGGAAGCGTTCCGCGAGGGGAAAATTGATGTGGACGCGCTGCGGGCGGCATTGGGCGATGCAGCCCTGCCCGCCAGGAGCGAACGTTACAGCTTTGGCTGGGCGGGCAAGCGCGACGCCACGCTGATCGCCGGTGCGCCGACCCGCGCCACGCTGATTCCCATGCCCGAAGAGTCCGTGAACTGGGACAGCACGAATAACCTCTTCATCGAAGGCGATAACCTGGAAGCGCTGAAAGTGATCGCCCGTTCGTATTTCGGGCGGGTGAAGATGATCTACATTGACCCGCCGTATAACACCGGCGGCGATTTCGTCTACCCCGATAATTATGCCGACCCGCTGGCGGCGTACCTGGAAATGACCGGTCAGGTGGATGAAAATGGTTTGCGCCTGGCGACGAACGCCGAAACCAACGGGCGCTACCATTCGGCGTGGCTTTCGATGATGTACCCGCGCCTGCTGCTGGCACGGCAGCTGCTGCGCGACGACGGCGTGATCTTTGTCAGCATTGACGATAATGAAGTTCACAACCTGCGACTGGTGATGAATGAGGTGTTTGGGGAGGAATGTTTCAAAAATTGCATCATTTTTAGACGCGGTGCAAAAAGTGTGCAAGCACAGTTTGAAACAATAGACTCGCTTGGCGTAGGGCATGAATACATATTCCTTTATAGCCGAAGTTCTGTTTTTCGATTGAAACATCTTCGGATTCAAACTGAAGATGCATCTCAACTAGGCACATGGAACAATCATTGGCGCGGTACGGACAGACGTACTATGCGTTTTCCTTTATTCGGAATTAAACCAGAAACGGGACAATGGCGTTGGGGCGAAAAACGGAGTTTTGCGGCTGCCGCCAACTACGAGCGCATGTTAAACGATATTGAAATTGATTCAAACGCCATTACCCAAGAACAGATTGATGAGTGGTATCTGCGAGAACAGTCAACAACAGGCGAAGAGATAGATTTGCTACGTCTTTCAGCGCATGGCAAACCTGAACATTATGTTCCTCCTAGTGATACAAAAGTTGGTAGTGATATGTGGACTGATGTTACCACCAGAGGAAGCGCAGAACTCGAGTCGATAATGGGTGGCAAAGTCTTTGATAACCCAAAACCTACAGACTTAATCAAGCGAATGCTCACATTCACAGTTGAGGCAAATACTAACGACATAATTCTCGATTTTTTCGCGGGCTCAGGGACGACTGCTCAGGCGGTGCTCGAGGCGAATATGGAGGACGGCGGCAGCCGCCGTTTCATCCTGATTCAGATGCCACAGCCCACCTCCGCCGACTCCGTCGCCCGCAAAATGGGCTATGAAACCGTCTCGCAAATCGGCAAGGAACGGGTTCGGCGGGTGATTCAACAGTTGACCGAGCAGGAAAATGGCAAGCTGCTGACGAGCAATGCAGATCTCGGCTTTCGCGTTTACAAACTGGCGGAGTCGACCTACCGCCAATGGCAGCCGCCGCCCAACCCGACGCCGGAAGCGTATACGGCGTATCTGGCGCAGTTTGTGCCGTCGGTGCTGGTGGAAAACTGGAACGCGCATGATGTGATCGTCGAGGTGGCGCTGAAAGAGGGCTTCGGGCTGAATATGCGGATCGAGATGGTGGAGGCGATCACCGATCATGTCGTGTACCGCGTGAGCGACGCGGACAGGGAGCAGGCGTTTTATATTTGCCTTGATGATCGGGGGATACTGGCGGAAGACCTGCTGGATCGGCTGGGGCTGACGCGGGATGACCTGTTCATGTGCATGGATAACGCGCTGGATGATACGCGGGCGGCGAATTTCGTGCTGCAAGCGCGGCTGAAGACGTTGTGAGGGGCGATGCGCTTACAATTTGATGCCAATCAGGATTATCAGCTTGCGGCGATTGACTCCGTCGTTAACCTGTTCGATGGGCAAACGCCGGTCGAGAATACGCTGTCGGTGTTCAATTCGGCGGGGATCGCGGCGAGCGCGAATCGCCTTGATTTGAGCGAAGAGGCAATACTGGACAATCTGCAAAAGGTGCAGACGGCAAACGGGCTGGCGGCGGACAGCGCGTTGGGTGTTCTGACGGGTGAAATCGAAACGACCGATGGAATACTGCCCGTGCGCTACCCGAACTTTTCGATTGAAATGGAGACGGGGACGGGCAAGACGTATGTGTATGTGCGAACGGCGCTGCAACTGGCGGCGACGTATGGCATGAGAAAATATATGATCGTCGTGCCGTCCATCGCCATCCGCGAAGGTGTGCTGAAAACATTCGAGATGACGGCGGCGCACTTCAAGAAACTGTTCGGCAACCTGCCGTATCGCCAACAGGTGTATGACTCCGGCGATCCGCAAATCTCCAAAGGGTTCGCCGGCAATAACTCGGTTGAATTTCTGATCATCACGATGCAGGCGTTCAACCGCGAGGCGAATATCATCCGCCAGAAAGACCGCGATCAAAGCGGCGGAATCCCGCTGATCGCGTGGCTGCAAGCGGCACGCCCGATTTTGATTCTGGATGAGCCGCAGAACTTCAAAAGCGAAAACGCGGAGGCGGCGCTCGCCAGCCTGAACCCGTTGTTCGCGCTGCGCTACAGCGCGACTCATCCACCGGAAAAAGCCTTCAACCGCGTCTATCGCCTGTCACCCTACGAGGCATACCGCCGCCGTCTGGTCAAGCGGATTGAAGTGGCGGGGATACAGCAGGTGGGCAGCACATCGGCGGTGTTCATGCGGCTGGAAGGGATTGAAGCCAGCGCCAAAACGGTGAAGGCAAAAGTGCGGCTGAACGTGATGGACAGCAGCGGCAACGTGAAGGAAAAGGTCGTCACGCTCAAAGACGACAGCAAGCTGGAAAGCCTGACCAACCTCCCCGATTACCGCGATTATGAGGTGGAGTATATCTCGCGGCAGGAGAATGCCGTCGCGTTCAAGGGGAGCGGCGGTGTGCTGGTCATGGGCGAGGCGCGGGGCGAGGACAAAGAAGCGATCTTCGACGCGCAAATTCGCTACACGATTGAGGAACATTTCCGCAAACAGGCAAAAATGAAGGCGCAGGGGATCAAGGTGCTGTCGCTGTTCTTCATTGACCGCGTGGCGAATTATGCGGCGGAAGATGGGGTGATTCGCAGGTTGTTCAACCGCGCCTTTGATGACCTCAGGATGAATTACGAGGACTGGCGCGACATGAACGCCGAGTCTGTGCAGGGCGCGTATTTCGCCCGCAAAGGTAAAGCGGGCGACGGCGAGTATGAAGACAGCACATCCGGCGATGCCGATAAGGATCGACTGGCGTATGACCTGATCATGCGCGACAAGGAAACGCTGCTGACCTTCGCCGCGCCCGATGACGACGACGAAACGCAGCGCAAACGGCAGGTATGTTTCCTGTTTTCACATTCAGCGCTGCGCGAGGGGTGGGATAACCCGAATGTGTTTCAGATTTGCACACTGAGCCATACCCAGTCGCCGATCAGGAAACGCCAGGAGATCGGACGCGGGGTGCGGCTGTGCGTGAACCAGCAGGGCGAACGAATCCGTGATGACCGCCTGAACGTGCTGACGGTGATCGCCAATCAAAGTTACGAGGCGTATATCAGCACGCTGCAAAGCGAACTGGATAAAGACTACGGCGTGAGCGAGATGCCACCTGCGCCGGTCAATGCCCGCGAACGGGTACAGGTACAACTCAACAAGCAAATTTACGAACTCAGCAAGGATTTCAAAGACCTGTGGGAGCAGATCAAGCAAAAAACGCGCTATGCGGTCAGGGTGGATACAAAGACGATGCTGGACGCCGCCGTGCAAGCGCTGAACGCGGAGTCGATTGCGCCGCCGCGTGTCACCGTTGCCGTGAGTGAAGTGGACGTGAGCGATACCGAAGAGAGTTTTGTAGGCTATGTCAAAAGGACAGAGCGCACGGTGTCACGCCAGAGCGCCGATGGAAACGCGCTCAATCTGGTGGATACGATGCAGCATATGCTGCAATTCACCAACCCACCGGTGCGGCTGACGCGGCAGTCGCTGCTGGCGGTGTTCCAGCGGCTTGATCCTGAACGGCAACAGGAAGCGCTGGTTAATCCACAGGCATTTGCGTCGCTGGCGGTGCGAACGATCCGCGCAAAACTGGCGGATCAACTGGTGGACGGGATTCGCTATCACAAGATTAACGGGGATGTGTATGAGATGACGCGCTTTGAAGGCGAGATCGAAAGCTGGAAAGAGTATCTCGTCCCCGCCGAAAAATCGGTCTATGACCATGTGATCGTTGAGTCAGAAATTGAGCGACAATTTGTGAACGACCTGGAAAACGAATACAAGAAGATCGTCCTCGCCTACGTCAAACTGCCATCATGGTTCACGGTGCCGACGCCGATTGGCAATTACACGCCGGACTGGGCGATTGTCACAAAAGATACTCCCAGCAGTGTCAAGCATTTGTACTTCGTGAGCGAGACGAAAAGCACACTCAATCTGGATGAGCTGCGCCCGGATGAAGCCCGCAAGATCAAATGCGGCAAAGCGCATTTTCAGGGGGCATTAGGATTGAGATTCAAGCATGTGACGAGCGTGAAGGAATTATTCGACAAACCATCTTAATATTTCCGTCACAATGCCTGTTTCTAGCCTGTTTATCAGGCAGAATTGGCAGGATTAACGCCAGCCTCACCCCATTCCTCCGTTGACAAATCTCACGCCCTGCACTATGATATACTATAAGAATAGAGCAATCTCCGAAAAGAGAGACTCATGAACACCATCGTCATCGGTGCTGGCACAGCCGGGCTTGCCGCAGGGCGCGATCTTCACGACGCGGGCGCTGCGGTCACGGTGCTGGAGGCACGCGGGCGTATCGGTGGGCGCGTTTTTACCGATCGCACCTTCTCCTACACCCCATTAGAGTTCGGCGCGGAATTCATTCACGGGAATGATGCTCCGACCTGACTGCTGGTTCGCAAGCTCGGTCTGACAACTCACGATTGGCGCAAAGCCGACGACTCGCTCGTGCGGCTGGCGGATGACTCGTTCCTGCCGATGCCGCAGGCGCGGGCGCAGAATCACGACTGGGACATGTCCCGTTCGTGGGCGCTGCCCGACGTGCCGGTACTGGACGGCGACGAATCATTTGCCGCGTATCTGACGCGCATTGGTTTCAGCGATGAAGCGCTCGGCTATGTGCGCCGCGCATGGGGCAATGCCGTCGGTGAGACGATTGATCGGGTCAGCGCGGAAACCTCGCTGCAAGACCTGTTCATTCAGCCGACGTACAGCCATCCGTTTTACGGCTCACCCGTGCCGAATGCCGGCGAAGGCGATACCCGCATCGTCGAGGGTTACAGCAAGCTGCATGATAATCTCGCCGCCAGGCTGGACATCCGCCTGAATACGATTGTCGAAACGGTGGACTGGTCGCAAGACCCGATCCGCGTTATCGCACGAGACGGCGCGACGTTCACGGCGGATCGCGTGATCATCACGCTGCCGCTGGCGGTGCTGAAGGCGAACAAGGTTCAGTTCAAACCTGGACTGCCCGCCTGGAAACAGGACGCGATTGAGCGCCTGCACATGGCGCCCGCCTTCAAGCTGGTCTACAAGTTCGCCCAGCCGATCGCGCCGCGTGGTATCGCCGCGCTCTACAGCAC
>Ga0224722_1002011_pt1 | contig 10971 bp, 11 predicted proteins | sample Balambano_FR1_Me_FD_161646 | JGI IMG/M metagenome (GOLD analysis project Ga0224722, IMG submission 161646) | Freshwater sediment microbial communities from Lake Towuti, South Sulawesi, Indonesia - Balambano_FR1_MetaG | ecosystem: Environmental > Aquatic > Freshwater > Lake > Sediment | place...
GCTTTTGCGAGAGGCGCTCTCGCCCATGCCCATGGTGCCCGCCAAGCCCGAGCAAGTGGCCGACGCACGCCACGGCCGACCGGTGCGCAATCCCGGCGGGTTGGAAGTGGCTTTCGTGGCGTTATTGGATGGCCGAGGTGATGTATTCAGCGTGGCGAGGGTCGATGGGCCTTGGCTCCGGCCCGAATGCGTGATTCCGGCCGAAGTGGCCGGGCCCAGCGGAGTGGACCATGTGGTTTCTCCCGGAACCTGAGCTTCGGCGCCGGCTGGGGGGCTTCGTTTGGTTTGCCTTTTGGGCGCTGCTGACGGGAGTCCTCCTGTGGCTTCAGCCCAACCCGGCGGGTCACGGCACGCATCGGCAATTGGGCCTACCGCCCTGCCCGGCGCTCCTGCTCACCGGTCGACCATGCCCGGGATGCGGCATGACTACCAGCTGGTGCGCCTGCGTCCACGGTCGCTGGAGTGAGGCGTGGGCGGCGCATCCCCTCGGAATCCCCACTTACCTTTTGTTCACGCTCTCGGCATGGCTAACGCTGGCGTTGGCGTGGCGGGGCTATCGGTGGAATACCTACCACCCGCCGTTCAACCGCGGCTTACTGTGGGCGGTGGGGCTCTTCGCGCTGTTCGGGGTTGGGCGCTGGTTTCTTTCACCGGCCCAGGTTCCTCAGCTCAGTATCGCCGACCTCGTTCGGTAGAGCGAAGAGATTCGGCACGCCCCCGGTATGCCAGAACAGGGTTCGGCCGGGTAGCCGGCCCTGGCGGGCGTAGTCGATGACGGCGGCAAAGGCGCGCGCGGAATAGATGGGGTCCAGGAAGATTCCCTCGGTCCGCGCGAGCCACCGGATGGCGGCGATCCCCTCCTGGCTGGGAGTTCCATATCCGGTGCCAACGTAGCCGAAATCGAGGTGAAACTCCTCGGCCCGAAAGTCATCCGGTTCGCCAAAAAGTCGAGCGCGGCCATTGGCGAGCTCGGCAAAGTCGGCGCCGATTTCCGCCTCGGGGTCGCACGCGATGCCGATCACGCGGGTGGGTGTCGAACGGAACCGCGTCAACAAACCGGCATGGGTGCTCCCGCTGCTGCTGGCGAAGACAATCTGGTGAAAGCCCGGGGTATCGGGAACTTCGAGCGCTCCCCGACGCATCCCTTCCACCCCGAGCGGCGAGCTACCGCCGACGGGAATCTGCATCACGTGTTTTCCCTTTTGGCGCGCGGCATCGGCCAGATCGTCGGCCGCGCGGTAAAGATTCTCCCAGGTCGAATCGGGACAAATGGTCACCTCTACCCCCAGCCAAGGCAATGTTTGCGGGCTCCCCGCCGCGGGGTTCAGGCGCGGACCAGGGTTCGGGGAATCTTCGTAGGGCAACTCCATCACCGCCGCACTCACGTGGATGCCAAAGCGGGCCGCGGCGGCTCCCAGTTGGCGGATGAAATTGGAATGTAACGCGCCGCAAGTCACGATGGTTTGCGCGTTCTCCTCCAGGGCTTGGCCCAACAAAAACTCTAGCTTTCGGCCCTTGTTGCCGCCCAAGGCAAAACCCGTCAGGTCGTCGCGCTTGATCCAGAGGTCGATGCCGAGACGCTCCGACGCGATGTCGAGCCGGTGGAGCGGGGTCGGTGCCTGAATGAGGGGAACGCGCGGCGGGTGGAACATCCGCCGGAAGTCTACAATTCCCAGTGTGCGCCGCCGTTGGATGCTGGGTTGCTTGGCAATTGCGGCCGCACTACTGGTGATCTTGGGCTTGTGGATAGGACCCGTAGTGGTGGATGCCGCCCGCGCCGGTTTTTTGGACCGATCGCCCACCGCCACGTACTCGGCTGATCGTGAGGGGAACCTCCGAGCGATGTACACGGCGCTCGACCTTTTTCACCGATCCGAGGAACGGTTTCCCGAGGCCGAGACCTGGATGGATGACATCGCGAACCGCCTGCGCACCACCAATATGAGCGAATCCGACGCGGCGAAGAAGCTACGCCGACCGAACCTAACCGAGGGCTACGGCTACGCCATCAACCCCGAGGTGGCGGGGCGTTTTCGCGACGACCTCCAAAACCCTAACGCGATTCTGATCTTCGAGTCCTCCTTGACCGGTCGAAATGCGTCAGAGCCGGTTAACCCAAACCCGGACGCCTGGGCGGTGACGGTGACGGGGGAAATCGGTCCGATTTCTTCCCTAAGAAAACCACACTGACGTAGACTGTGGGTTATGCCGCGCGGAACTCTCTTCGCATTTCGTTCGCCCAATAGGTCGATGGGCCCGATGCGAATCGTTGCGATTGCCATTGCCGGGGGATTGATGGCGGGAGCCTGGGCCGGCCCGGGAGATGTGCGCAATATGCGTTCCGCGCGTGTCGGTGAAAGTGCCGACTTGGCGTGGGCAGATCGCGCGCCGTTCAACCGACCGAGCCTCGCGCCGACCCTACGGCAGCCGCTGCCGGTGCTTTACGTCGCGGAGCCACAACGCCAAGACGCTTGGCTCATCGCCGAGTCTCTGGGTCTGGGCGACCTGGGGCCCATGGGCCGAGGACGACGGTTGCGCGCCACTAGCGTGGATGCTGCGAACGCGGCCGCCGCCCGGCTCGAATCCCTGGGCGCTTTCCGTACCGCGTTTGTCGACGCGCAGGTCATGCGGGTGCGCCGCTTTGTGCCCAACGATCCGTACTTCGGTCCCAATCAACCCGAAAACGGGTGGCCGGGGCAGTGGTATCTCAAGAACCAAATTGGCGGCGTGGACATCGGTATCAGCCATGCCTGGGAAAGTAGCTGGACCGGCAAGGGCGTTTTGATCGGCATCGCCGACGACGGATTCGAGCGCACCCATCCGGAGTTTTCGGGCAACTATTCCAACGGCGACAGCTACGACTTCGGCCAGAACGATACCGACGCCTCGCCGGTCTACGAAGCCGACGTGCACGGAACCGCGGTGGCCGGCCTGATCGTAGCGCGGGGCGGTAACGGCATCGGCATCGTGGGGGCGGCCCCCAGCGCCGCCATGGCGGGCTTGCGGCTCGATTTCGAAGCGCTCACCATTTCGCAGCTCGTTTCCGTTATCACGCATCGAAGCAACGCGTCCAACAACCGCCTCAAGATCAAGAATCACAGCTACGGGTTGCCGGTACCGTTCGCCCCCACGCCGCAGGAATCGACGGCCATCGGCGAGAGCGCGGCGGTTGGTACGGTGCATGTTTGGGCGGCCGGCAATGCGCGGGGCACCTCGGCGCAAGACGCCAACAAAGAGGAAGTGCTGACGCAGCCGGGTGTAATCGCGGTCTCGGCCGTGGGCTCCGATGGCAAATTCGCCGACTACTCCAGCTTCGGCGCGAACATTTTCTGCACCGCGCCCAGCGACACCCTGGGCCAACCGACCGTCATCAGCACCGACCGGTTGGGCGAAGCCGGCTACAACAGCTTGGTCTTCGACCCGTTCCCGGATTTGGACTACGTGAGCGAGTTCGGCGGTACATCGGCTTCGGCGCCGTTGGTGGCGGGAGCCTTGGCGGCGATTCGCGAGATTCGCACCGACTTGACCGGGCGCATGGCCAAGCACCTTTTGGTGCGATCGTGCGATGTCGTCGACCCGATGGACTCCAGCTCCAGCAGCGATAGCGGATGGCGCACCAACGCGGCCGGAAACAAGTTCAACCAGAACTACGGCTTTGGATTGGTGAACGCCAAGAAGTTGGTGAACAATGCGTGGCGCCTGCAGAGCGTGAGCGCGCTCACAACGCAGGACACGGGCACCGTTGCGGTCGGCCAAGTTATTCCCGACAACAACAATTCAGGCGTCACGCGTACCTTCGACGTGAACTCGACCACGCCTCTTGAGGAGGTGTTGGTCACGCTGAACATCACCGGCGGCCGCCGCGGAGATTACGAGGCTTATTTGGTTTCGCCGTCCGGCACGGCAACTCGTCTGTTCTTGGCCAGCAATTCGGACAACGCGGGCGGGCTGAGTTGGACCTTTGCCGCCAATGCGTTCTGGGGTGAGAACCCGAACGGAACGTGGGTACTGCGGGTGCGCGACGTGCTCAACTCCAACACCGGCACGTGGGCCGATTTTCGGGTTGTTACGCGGCACGGAACCGCCACGTTCAATCTGCCCACGTGGAACGCTCAGTTCTTGAGCCAAGAAGTGCCGACTTCGATGGCGGGCGGAGTGCCCGTTAACGTGAAGGTGCGCATGCGCAATACCGGCATGACCGATTGGCGCAATGTCGACGGGGTCTATCTGGTCTCCCAAAACCCCTACGCGAACGACACCTGGGGCCGGGTTACGGCAAAAATGACCGAAACCGAAGTCAAAGGCAGCGGCGAGTACAAGGAGTTTGTTTTCCGGGTGACTCCGCCCCTGGAGCAGGGCGTATACAACTTCCGCTGGCAAATGCGCTGGGGGTTGGGCAAGCTGAACTTCGGCGATCTCACGCCCAACGTCGCGGTCACCGTAACCCAAGGCAACGACGCCGAGTTTGTCAGTCAAACCGTACCGACGACCATGAAAGCCGGGCAACGCTACGACGTTTCCATCACCATGCGCAATACCGGCGGGCCAACTTGGACGCGCGCCGATACGTACATCCTGGTCCCCCAGAACCCGTACGGCAATACAACATGGGGCGCGGGATCGGCCCGGCTCAGTAGCCTGGATTCGATCGCAACGGGCCAAACCAAGACGTTCGCGTTCTCGGTCGTCGCGCCGACCACGCCCGGAACCTACAACTTCCAGCGGCAAATGCGCCGCAGCAACATCAAGTTGAATTTCGGCGAACTGACGCCTAACGTCGTTGTGAACGTGACGCCTTAATCGGTATCACCGGCACCCAGTTCGCGCAGACCGCCCAAATCCAGCGGTCGGCGCGAGCTGTACTCGCCGAGTTTTTGCCGTGTATCAATGAGGTCCAAGTTGCGCATGGCCAGCTGCCCGATGCGGTCCTCGGGGCTGAATTCGCTTTCCCCGCTCTCCATCGAGAGCCGTTCGGGGTGATAGGCGAGCGCCGGTCCCTGGGTATCGAGAATCGTGTAATCGTCGCCACGGCGGAGTTCTATGGTGACGGTGCCGGTGACCACGCCCGCCACCCAGCGTTGTAGCGAATCGCGGAGCATCAGCGCTTGCGGGTCGAACCAGCGACCCTCGTACAGCAGGCGTCCCAGCCGGCGGCCCATCGTTCGGTAGTTTTCGATCGTGTTCTCGTTGTGGATAGCGTTCACCAATCGCTCGTAGGCGATGTGCAGCAGCGCCATACCGGGCGCCTCGTAAATGCCCCGGCTCTTGGCTTCGATAATGCGGTTCTCGATCTGGTCGCTCATGCCCAAGCCGTGGCGCCCTCCGATCTCGTTCACGCGATTTACCAGCGGAAGGGGGTCGAGATTCTCGCCGTTCACACGAACAGGCCAACCATCGGCAAACTCGACCGTGACGGTTTCCGGGCGGATCTGGACCGTGGGGTCCCAGGGCCGAACGCCCATGATGGGTTCCACGATGGTCATTCCCCGATCCAGTAATTCGAGGTCTTTGGCTTCGTGGGTGGCGCCCCAAATATTGGCGTCGGTACTGTACGCCTTTTCGGTCGAGGCGCGGTACGGCAGGTTGCGGGCGGCCAGCCACTCGCTCATCTCTTTGCGTCCGCCCAATTCGGCCACAAAGTTCGGGTCGAGCCACGGCTTGTAGATGCTCAGGTTCGGGTTGGCCAACAACCCGTAACGGTAAAAGCGCTCGATATCGTTGCCTTTGTAGGTGCTGCCGTCGCCCCAAATGTGCACTCCGTCCTCGGCCATTGCGTGCACCAGCATGGTTCCGGTCACGGCCCTTCCGATGGGCGTGGTGTTGAAGTAGGTTTTGCCCGCGCTGGTGATGTGAAACGCCCCGCACTGCAGCGCCACCAGACCTTCGCGCACCATCTCTTCGCGGCAGTCCACCAGCCGGGCCTTTTCGGCGCCGTACTCGATGGCGCGACCGGGAATCGATTCGACGTCGGTTTCGTCGTACTGCCCCAAAAGCCCGGTGTAGCAATAGGGCACGGCACCACGTTCGCGCATCCAGTTCACCGCCACACTGGTATCGAGTCCACCGCTAAAGGCGATGCCGACTCGTTCTCCCACGGGCAGCGAAGGCAATATGCGTGACATCTTGGGCGGCAAGGGTACCTACCGGGCGGATTCGTTCCGGGGCAAGACTTCGAGCGCGGCCTTGAGCGCCGGCAATGGCCGTTCGGCGATGTGCCGCCAAAACGGGGCCAGCGCAAGCAAACACTCGCCCGCCCGAGCCATGCGTGCGGGCGGTTCGTGGCGGTCGGCCAGGCGCGCCAGCCCGATCGCGACTTCGTACGGGACGAACTGCGCGTCGCTCGGAATGGATTCCACGCTTCGGTGCACATATCCGCCCGATCGCGGGCTAAGGGCGACAGGGGTTTCATCGAGGACGCGACCGGACACCGCACAAACATCGAACTGCGGACCGTGACCGCTGGCGTGCAACAGATGCACCTGGGCCCACGCCGCGGCGGGCAACGGATCGGGGAGTTCCATCGCCTGCAGTGCGCCCAGGGCCAGCAAAAAGACCTCCGGATCGGGCATTTCGGTTGGCAGCACGGAGTCCAGCAGCTCGGCAAAGGCGAGGGCGTGCACCAACCGCCCGTAGTCGGCCCACAGCCCGGCAAACGCAAGCTCGGGCTGGGCTTGGGTTACGTAGCGAACCCGCTTCCCGGCGGCCAACGTGAACCGGGCCGCGCGGAGCACTTCGGAAGTTCCGGCCAAGCGCGAAGCGGGTTTGCGCGAGCCCTTGGCGACGGCGTCCACCTTGCCCAACTCCTCGGTGAGCAGGGTGAGCCGCCGGTCGGCTTCGCCCGTATTGGTTCTTCGCAGAACGATGGCGCGAACCGTGATTTCCACGCGGGCCTAGCGGATGTTGAACACCGCTTCGCGCAGCCACTCCCACCACAGGAAGTACATGCGGTCGATAAGCAATGTGAAGCGCATCATAACGGTACTGCCGAAGATCGCCCCGAAGCCGATCATCAGCAGGTAACGGCCCAGTGTGGTGGCATTCTTGAGGACGCGATTTTTGACGTCGAAGCTAAATAGGAAGTAGCTCAGCACGCACAGCAGGGTGAGCACAAAGAGAAAGTTCGTGATCGCCTGGCTGGGGTAGACGTTTTGCCGAATGGCGGCGGTGGCCTCCGGTGAAAGCCCCGTGGCGCTCGGAACGATAAAGCTCTCCCACGTGGTGGGCAAGATCGGCTTCATGCTAGCCGAAATCTGCGGTCCGTAGGTATTGAACCAAACCTGGATTTGTTGGCCCGACCACAGGCCCAAGATGATGCCGATGGGGATGCGGCTAATCCAGTTGTGCTTTTTGCTGAACACCAAGTAGGCCATGAGGCCAATGGGCAAGAGCAGGGCGTACGCCCACGCCCCGGGGGCGCGATCGGTGCCGATCATCTTCTCCCACCAGTTGGTCTGAAGCGTTTCGGTCCAGAGCGCGACCATAGTCCAGCCACTGGCGAGGCCCAGAAACATGTGTTCGCAGAATCGGTAGAACTTGTTCTCACGGAACAGGACCGTGTAAAGGCCGATGGTGACGACCGCCCCGGCCGTTAGTCGAAGCAGGTCGTAGTTCATCGTCGACCCTTCGACTTGGTCAGGAGCAGACCGACGTTACCGAGCACGACCATAAGGATCATGAGCGCCATCGCAAAGTGCAGCGTCGGGTAATAGCGCGTGCCTTGGCCATCGTTCTTTTGCCCCGGGAAGCCCGGAATCGAGCCGTACTTTTCGGATTTCACGGTGTTCGGATTATCGGTATTGATGCCGACCTCCATGAGGGTTTCCAGGTCGTATAGACCCTTCAAACCCCCCGCGAACCCGACGATCTGCTTGGACTGGTAGAACACCTGGGTTTCGGGGGTCATGACGCCGGTGACGGCAAAGGCCAAGGGGGTCTTCCCGCTGACTCGCTCCACGGTGATGTTGCTGGTCTTACTACCGGTGATGACCAGGAGGACCGGGAAATCCTGCACTTTGGTAATGCCGCGCATCACGGGCGATTCGAACACATCGATCAAACCGCGACCCGGGGCGAAGTCTTTTCGGCCCCGGAACGCGCCGCGCAGGTCATTGGCGATGCCGTTGGTGGCGGCTTCGCTACCGGCAAAAAAGCCGACGCTCACCCAGTTGTTCCAGCGCTCGTAGGGCGGCTCGCCGGCAACGGCGCGCTCTTCGTTCAGCACGCGCATGCTGTCTTGGTACACGCGGGGAGCTTGCGGGTCCCCGGTGCTGTAGAAGACCACATTGATGCCGCGGCGCATGAGGATGCGCATGATGCTGTTGAACTGGCCCTGACTCTCCCCGCGGGTGGATTTGGTCCAGTCGCTGGCGATGAGGACCGGCTTATCGGTCGGCAGCTCCATCAGCGCCGCGTAGAGATCGATCGTCGATTCCACCGGCTTGTTGGGGACGCGGATGGGCAAGAACAAGGGAACGCTGGTCACCAAAATCAGCATTAGGTACACGCCCCAACGCGGGATGGACTGCAATCGTTCGCCAATGCTCATTAGGCGCTTCCTCCCGTGCGCTCCAGGCTAAGCCAAATGCGCAAGCCCATGGCCAAAGCGCCAATACCAACGCCGAATGCGATTCCACGCAGGCTGGAGGTTTGGAACGTATTGCGCAGCCATTGCGATATCTCGGTGAGCTGAAGGTTGAGCAGCAGGGGGTTGCCGTTGGCCATCCGGGCCACGCCCTCGTCCCATTCAAAGGCGACGGCCCCCATCAGGCTGAGAATGACGATGAGCGCCGTGGCGAGCAAAATGGTCGCCTCGACGCTGCGCACGCGAAAGGCGCGGTAGGCGGCCGACATGATAAAGAACGCGATGATGGAGAACATGGCCGCATCCATTTGCTGGAGCAACCCTTCGAACAGGAAGTCGCGCGCGTAGTTCACGAAACCCCAGTTGTCGCGAAGTTCCAGGAGCGCACTGCGTTCGCCCAGGCGGCTGGACCAGTCGGCGTAACCGAATCCGACCATGAGCAACAGGCTTACGATGAGCACCCAACTAAAGAAAGCGTCTTCGTGGTGGCGGCGAATGCGACCCACGTGAATGCGCATCAGCGAGTAAATGCCCAATCCCAGCATAAAGCTGGTAAGAATGACCGTGAAGCTGACGACATCGCTGTTGATGTCCTTTAGAAAGAATCCGACGGATTCGACCCCGTCGCGCGGCAACTGGCCCGGTTCTCGTGCGATGGGCACCGGCCACAGGTACAGCATCACCCAGTACAGCCCCGCCAGAAACGTGGCGAACGCCACCACCGGACGCCGCGCGGCGGGAGGTGCGACCATGAGAAGCCCGATCACCCCGAATCCGACCAGAAGCGCGAAGATCAGCTTGGTGTAGAGGGCGGGGCTCCCGGCGGGCTCCAGCCAGAAGTTGGCCTGCGCCAGTAGCTCCATTTAGCCACCCTCCGGCGTGAAATTGGGGTCGACGGTTCGCTCGACCGTGATGGCTTCTTTGCGGGGGATGAACAAGTTGGTAATGGCGGTTTGGTCCGGCGGCATAGGCCGTTCGCTTACATCCTCGTAGGCCTTTTTGGTGGCGTTCCAAACTCGCGTCGTTCGGGTTTGCCCCGCGACCGAGTTCCAGATGACTCCCGCAAAAATCAGAAAAATGACGGTGAGCTTTGCCCAGTCTTGACCGACCAACGATCCGACCAAGATCGGCTGGCGCGTGAGGTACGCACTGGCGGCGTAGAACTCGTCGCCGATGAGCACGTAGTCGCACGCCGCGATGAAGAACGGAGTTTGCGTCGTCTCGGTCGAGCTGGCCACCTGGATCGCGCCGATGGAGTTGGCGGTTTCGGCGAAGATCAGCGATTCGGCGTAAAACTCACCCAGGAAGAAGGTGGCAGCGGTTTGCTCGCGCATGATGAGCCCCGAAACGCCCGCCGCAAACGCGAACTGGCGGTCGCTGACGAACCGCACCGAGTCTTGGTCGAACCGGTCTCCCAACCCCTCCTTTTGGTACGTGTCGCGAATCATCTCTTGGGCCAACGTGTACACGGCGGCGTTGTAGCAGCACAGGAGGATGGGGTTCGCAAACCGAGCCGCGACGCGCGAGACATACGTGAAGATGTTCAGCGCCTGAAACGCGATCGCGTTGACCGTATCGGAAAGGCCCGGAACCATCAGCACCGGGCGGCCCATTTCGGTGGCGCGTCCCACGGCTTCATCGATGGCGTTGAGGCCCGCGATGCGCCGGATATACAGGTCTTTACCTCCCCGCGCGCGGGCGATGTTGATCAAGATAAAGGCGCAAAGCAGCAGGGTGAGAAAGACACCGAACCACCCCGTATCCCGGTACTGGTCGCCCGTGACCTGCGCGAGCACGGCGGTCATGATTCGGGAGAACCCTCGCGTGGAGCTTCCAATCGTTTCATAAGGTCTTCGATGTTTTCGCGCTTACTGAACAGGCGCGAGTAGTCATTGACGGCGCTAAAGCCAAGCAACGGCACTAAGAACGGCGCCATCACCACCCCGGCCGCCCCCGCAACTCCCGCCATGGGCTTGTGCAGTTCCAAAAAGGCAACGGCGGGCACTTCCAGGCGACGCTTGCGTACCTGCTCGGCCGCGTTATCCAGCAGACGGTTCCGTTCCTCCTCCGTTAGATCCGTCTCCCAGAAATCGAACATGGTTACCGCAGGCTTGTTTCACATACGCCACAACACGAGCGTGAAGCTCGGCATCGGTGCGCAGGCGTACCCCTCTAAAGGCATCCATTCTACTGGAAGTTTCCAAAGGTGACAACCGAATCGAATCGGCTTCGATCGTCACGCGCTTCACCTCGTCCCACGGCAGGGCGGTGACGGCAAAACCGGTCCGGCTCCAAGCTTCGCGATCATCCAGGCGATAATGCGTACCCAGCCAGAATTCGGCGGTCGCCGCGAGAACGCAGGCTCCCCCCAACAATGCGGTGAGCACACC
>Ga0224722_1002012_pt1 | contig 10962 bp, 9 predicted proteins | sample Balambano_FR1_Me_FD_161646 | JGI IMG/M metagenome (GOLD analysis project Ga0224722, IMG submission 161646) | Freshwater sediment microbial communities from Lake Towuti, South Sulawesi, Indonesia - Balambano_FR1_MetaG | ecosystem: Environmental > Aquatic > Freshwater > Lake > Sediment | place...
GACAGTTCTTAGTATTAATAATTCTGGTTCCACGCCAGCAGTATCGGCGGCTATTTCGTCTCCAGGCGGTAATTGGAACGGAGCACTTGATGCTAATCCTAATGATCCAGAAGGTAATGGAGTCTTACCTAGGCGATTCATAAGCACCTCGCTATCTGCTGGGCCAACAGAGATTATATCGTTGCTACAAGAGATTATTGATGACGAGATAAACTTCTAGAAACTTTGTGTTATAGTTATTTGCATGGCTACAACAACTAAGAGGGGAGCTTCAACTAAGGCTAGCAAAAGTGCTAAGTCTGCTACTACCTCAAAAAAACCTAGTGCAAAGAAAACTTCCAAAAAACCAACTACTAAGTCTAAAGTAACTAATACAGCTACGGCAAAATCTAGTGTAAAAGTAGCTCCCGTCAAACCAAAGGCAAAAGCACCAAAGAGCGATGCAGACAGACTTAGGGTGTGGAATTTTGTCATAGCCTTTGTTCTGGCAGCCCAAGCTGTGGCTTTACTAGCGGTTTTCAAAACCTATCTTTTGCCAGTGACCACCAGTTTTCAGACAGCTGATAGCTTGGCAAGTACTGAAGCGACTTTAGTCCAGGTGTTAGCAACAAGACATTTATTTGATGTGAACATCGCTTACTTGTTAGTCGGATTTTTGTTTATTGGAGCTTTCTTCCGTCTTTACTCAGCTACACTTGGCCGTAAAAACTACCAACTTGGTGTAGATAATGGTGTCAACAGACTACGTTGGTTTGAATACTCTGTAACTTTTGGATTAATGATGATTGTCATGTCAATGCTTGTTGGTGTTTCGGATTTAACGACTTTACTTTTAGTTTTTGGTGGAACATTGGGCATGCTTTTCCTAGCATCAATCAAAGAAGCAACACACAAACCACGAAAATTACTGAACGCAACCTCTGCACTTATTGGCATAGGAGTATGGCTACCAATAATAATGTACGTGCTAGGTTCTAACAAATACGGAACTGACGGAATCCCAGGCTATGTATACGTAGTAGTAGCTAGTTTACTGGCTATATTCATATTATTTGATCTTAATATGTATCTGCACAACAAAAAGCGTGGCAGATGGGCTAGCTATGTCTTCACAGAAAAATCATACATGTTCCTTAGTTTAGTCGCCTATAGCGCACTAACCTGGCAAGTTTTTGCCGGTGCGCTTAGATAACCAACTTGTAACAAATTAAGACTAATCTATGCAGTTTGACAAGGCTAGTCAGCTACTATGAGTAAATTCAAAGAAGTTATTTTGTATGACATTACTTTAGGCAAACTAGTTCATGGCGGTCAAGCTCTTGCAAAAGCTCCTGATGGTCGCATGCTTCTAGTTTGGGGTGGTCTGCCAAGAGAAGAAGTCGACATTAGAGTTACTAAAAGTCGCAAAGATTATCTTGAAGGTGTCGTTAGCAAAATACTTCTGTCGTCAAAAGACAGGATAGAGCCGTTAGAGCCCAATAGTTACTTGTCTACTAGCCCATGGCAAATCATGAAATTTGAGCTCGAAAACAAAGCTAAGCAAGGAATACTAGAAGAAACTTTCGATAGGGCAGGCCTTAAGGGCTTATCATTTAAATCATTTGTATTCGGTGAACAACAATTTGGTTATCGCAACAAAATGGAAATAGGCTTTTGGGGCGACGAAAATGGAATACATCTAGCTCACTATATAAGAGCTACTCACGGCAAACAGATTGTGGTTGGTAGCAAACTAGCGAACAACAATATTAATAATGCAAGTGCAGATTTTATCAAGCAAATAAACAAACTTTCACAGACTGTTCCGCTTAGGGCGGGGGATCTTAAAACTGTTGTTTTTCGTTGTTCTAGAGCAGGTGCAGTCGTTTCCGCATTATTTATCAAGAAAGATATAGACTTTTCAAGCTTTGAGCTACCAAACAGTTTAAAGGGGTTAGTCGTCTATTATTCGAACCCGAAAAGCCTGGCTTCAATTCCAACAAAGAAGTTATATTCGTTTGGTGATATAAAGATTAGTGATACAGTAATGGACAATAATATCACATATGATGTAATGTCATTTTTCCAAGTGAACGTTTCTGTATTTGAGAAGGCTCTAGAACAGATGAAAAACTTCAAAAAAGAACTCCCATCTATCGATATGTATAGCGGGGTAGGTACTATTGGTATTGTTCTTGGTTCTTCAGAACTCGTAGAATCTGAAGAAAGTAATGTGATCATGGCAAAGTTGAACGCCAAAGGTTCGCTGAGTAAAGTGGTCCACTTAAACAGCGAAGAAGCTCTAGATTACGTTACCAAAGATAAAATATTGATTCTTGACCCACCCCGCGCGGGTCTCCACAAAAAAATAATTGATAGAATTGCAGAGGTACAACCTGCGCAGATCATGTACCTAAGCTGTAATCCGAGCACTCAGGCCAGAGATGTGAAGTTACTAGAAGATTACTATAAAATCACTCATGCACAGGGATTTAACTTCTTCCCACGAACACCACACATTGAATCTTTGGTAATATTAGAGAGGAAATGACAAGAATCAGATGAAGCTACATAGATTTTATTTACCCGATACAGAGTTAGTCCATAATTTTTGGATGCAAGATGCTAATTTGTTTCATCAATGGAAAAACGTTTTGCGTTTTGAGCTAGATAGGGAACTGTCGCTTTTCAACTCCAACAGAGAAGAAAGCTTATACAAAATTTTACAATTTGGTGACAATGCCGTTCATATAGAAAAGATGACAGATATTGAACCGAAGCTCCCCAAAAAAGATATTTACCTTTGTTTTTCGCTACTCAAAAAGGATAAAAACACTTTGGTTTTACAAAAAGCAACTGAGCTTGGAGTCCGACATTTCATCCCTCTGCTATGCGACAGAACAGAAAAAACCGGTTTTGATATAGAAAGGGCGATCAAAATTGTAATTGAAGCTTCCGAACAATGTGGTCGAGCTGATATCCCACGAGTCCGCGAACCAATTACGCCGCAAAAATTAATTGAAGAGTTGACAGGAAAAGTGGACCTATTTGTAGCCGAGCAAGGTAGCACCCACCAGTCTCCAATCTCCAATCTTCAGTCAGGATCGCTAGCGATTCTAATCGGTCCTGAAGGAGGCTGGTCGGACAACGAAAAACAACTATTCGAAGACAATAATATCAAGCATTTGGCTCTAAGTGATTTCACGCTCAGGGCAGAAACGGCTTGCATAGCTGCTTCTACAATAGTTGCTTAATATTCAAAACCTACTAGACCCTAGCCCCTAAACCCTATACGCTATTAATAATGAATTATTCAAAAGAGCGTAATTTACCATATAAACCCGGTCAAGAAACTCCTTACAAAGTATCAAGGAGCAAGATTGAGCTTTTTATGCAGTGTCGGCGCTGTTTTTGGTTAGACGTGAGGCTCAAAATCAAAAGACCTTCTAGTCCGCCGTTTAACATCAACAAAGCAATTGATGAACTATTCAAAAAAGAATTTGATAGCTACCGGTCGAAAGCCGAACCGCATCCTTTAATGACAGATAATCAGATAAAGGCTATCCCATATCAGCACACCGATCTGGACAAATGGCGTGAGAATTTTGTCGGAGTAGTAACTCTGCACGAGCCAACCAATCTGCACGTTTTTGGTGCAGTAGATGATGTCTGGGTAGATGACAACGGCAAGCTAATAGTTGTTGACTACAAAGCTACCGCCAAAGATAAACCAGTTACTTCCTTAGGGCCTGAAGGGACTTGGCAGGATATGTATCGCCGACAAATGGAAATATACCAATGGTTACTGCGCAAAAATGGTTTTGAGGTTAGCAACACTGGGTATTTTGTATATGCTACAGGTACAACTAATAGAGAAGGTTTTAATAATGTCGTAGAGTTTGAAACATACGTTTTCCCGCATCACGGTAGTTCGGACTGGGTTGATCAAACGCTAATAGACATGAAAAAATGTATGGACAGTGATGAGATGCCAGCTGTAGGAACGTCAGCTATGGGCGGTATTTGTGAGTTTTGTGAATACGCCAAAGCCAGAACGTCTTTAACTCTGCAATCAATAACTAAAAATAAAAGTATACTAAATACTAGCTCTTAAATACGATATACTAGAATTATGATTGATATCCAATTGCTGAGGGAAAATCCTGAGCTTGTTCAGACAAAAAGTACCCAAAAAAACATAACCGTGGACATAAACAAAGTTCTGGAACTAGACAATTCATATAGACAGCTGTTAATAGAAGTTGAGAATTTGCGTGCACGTCGCAACCAAATAAGTGCTCAGATGAAGAACGGGCAACCAGAGCAAAGCTTGATCGACGAGGGAAAGCAACTGAAAGTAGAGTTGAGCAATCGAGAAGACTTGTTAGATAAATCAAAATTAGAACTAGATAGTCTACTTAACAAAATTCCGAATCTTCATTTTGACGACGTTCCTGTTGGCGGCGAAGACGCCTCCGTAGAAATATCAAGAATTGGTGATTGTGAAAGCACTGGCGCGCAGGATCATTTAGATTTTGCAAATGCGCGTGGCTGGTTGGACTTTGAGTCCGGTGCTAAAGTAGCCGGAGCTAAATTTTATTTCTTGAAAGGCGATCTTGCCTTGCTAGAAAATGCAATTGTCCAGTTTGCGCTGTCAATAACTCAGGAAGAAGGCTTTGAATATATTACTGTTCCTCATATGGTCAACTCTAGGACCGCTACCGGCACTGGTTTCGCGCCCAGATCTGACGAACAGAGTGATGAATATTTTGTTGAAGGCGAAGATTTGTCGTTGATTGCGACGGCAGAGATGCCGTTAACCGGTTATATGAGCGATCAAATAATTGATGAAGATAAACTTCCGCTTTTATATGCAGGCTACAGCCCATGTTACCGCAAAGAAGCAGGAACTTATGGCAAACACACACGCGGACTATTTAGGGTTCACCAATTTAACAAGCTAGAAATGTATGTCTTCAGCCTACCCGAGCAAAGCATTGATATTCACCAAAGAATTTTAGATATTGAGCAGAAAATCTGGCAAGCAATTGGTATCCCGTATCGAATTATTAATATTGCCTCTGGAGATTTAGGTGCGCCAGCAGCCAAAAAATACGATCTAGAATTTTGGTCAAAAGTAGACGGAGAGTTTAGAGAGCTCACCAGCTGCTCTAATTGTACCGATTTTCAGTCACGGAATCTGAATATTCGTTTTCGTAGAGTCGATGGCTCCCTAGAATATGCTCACACCTTAAATGGCACAGCAGTTGCCACCGCCAGATCGTTAGTCGCTATTTTAGAGCATTTCCAAACAGATGACGGCAGATTAATCGTTCCGGAAGCTTTAAGACCCTACATGGGAGGCAGGGAAATAATATGACGAACTATACATTTGTGAGTCTAGTGCGTTTTCTCTCTGAGAAACGCAACAAGACGTATATGCAATACGATGAAGTGAGTATCGCAAGAGAAAAACGTGCTAGAGCACAAAAAGCCTTTCAGCTTGACCAGCTGTGCTGGGCCAAAAGAAAGGCAGGTGTATATTCGTCATGATAAAACACATAGATATTTCAGCAGCACAAAAAGATTACGAAATTGATAAGGATTTGTTCAAATATATTCAGAAAAAAATCGGCAAACTCGACCGACACATGAAAAAATCCGTTCGTGCTGAAGCCAGAGCAGATGTCAAGCTTAAAGAAAGTACCGGCAAGGGTGGCAAAAAATGCACAGCTGAAGTTATTTTGCATATGCCTGGCGACAAACTAACTGCCTCTGAATCAACCATGAACATGTACGCCGCTATTGATATAGTAGAGAGCAAACTACAAAATCAACTAAAAAAACACAAAGAAAAAAACTCAAGCACCAAAAATAAACAAAAAGGAAGAGCTAGAGCCAAAATTAGCAAAATATTTGCACGCAAAAAATAGCTTGTTTTGAGGTATAATTAACTCTAAGCAATTAGCATTGATTAATAAAAATGTTGAGGTTGGCAAGTGACGGTTGGGTAAGTTACAGGGCTATCGAACAATGCTAGTGACTAAAAATATTTTTTAACCGCAGGGCAATACATGAAAAAAACTATCAAAAGAATTCTTGGCGATCCGCAGGTAAAAACACTTAAACGGCTGAAAAAGAGGATTCCAGAAATCAATAAACTAGAGCCAGAAATGGAAAGGCTGACAGATAAACAGCTAAAGGCTCAAAGTGAAAAGCTCAAAGCGCGACTAAAAGACAAAAAAGAATCTTTAGACACAATTATGCCAGAGGCATTTGCTACCGTTAGAGAAGCTTCCAAAAGGGTTTTGGGTCAAAGACATTATGATGTTCAGCTTATCGGTGGGCTTAGTTTGCATGAAGGCATGGTCGCAGAAATGAAAACCGGAGAAGGCAAGACACTTGTAGCAACATTGCCGATTTATCTCAATTCTTTGGCTGGCGAAGGCGTGCATTTGGTTACCGTTAACGAGTATCTTGTACAGCGTGATGCTGGTTGGATGGGTCAAATATATGATTTCCTTGGTATGAGCACAGGTGTAGTTATACCAGACCACTCTTTTATTTATGATTCAAGCTACACTAACGAGAACCACGACGATCCGCGACTCAAACACTTGCGTCCTTGTACTCGTCAAGAAGCTTATAATGCCGATATTACTTATGGCACAAACAATGAATTTGGTTTTGATTACCTGCGCGACAACATGGTCAGGGAAGAATCACAGCTACGCCAACGCAAACTAAATTTTGCAATTGTTGACGAAGTCGACTCAATTTTAATTGACGAGGCCCGCACGCCTTTAATTATCTCTGCACCAGCTGCCACTTCAGGAGCAGCTTACGGTCAGTTTTCTAAAGTTACACGTCAACTCAAGCGCGACAAAGACTATACAGTCGATGAAAAGCGCAAAGCTGTATCAATAACCGACGATGGAATCACTCATGTAGAAAAAATCTTAGGTATAGAAAATTTATTTGATTCTAAGAATATTCGTACAATTTACCATCTAGAACAAGCTTTGCGGGCTGAAGCCCTATTTAAAAAGGACAAAGACTATGTGGTGACGAAGGAAGGCGAAGTTGTGATTGTTGATGAGTTCACTGGACGGTTGTTGGCGGGTAGGCGATATAACGAAGGCCTACACCAAGCGATCGAAGCTAAAGAAGGTGTAGAAGTTCAAGAAGAATCAATGACGTTAGCCACAATAAGCTTCCAGAATTATTTTCGCTTGTACGAGAAACTAGCCGGTATGACGGGTACGGCTGCTACTGAGTCAGAAGAATTCCATCAAATCTATGATCTAAATGTGTTAGAAGTGCCACCTAATAAAACTATTGCGCGCGTTGACAGATCGGACAAAATTTATCGCTCCAAGACAGGCAAATACAGAGCAATTGTTCAGCAGGTAAAAGCTCTGCAAAAAAAGGGTCAACCAGTCCTAATCGGTACTTCAGCTATCGAACACAACGAGGAACTCGGTAGGTTATTACGCAAAGAATCAGTACCGCATCAAGTTCTAAATGCCAAAAACAACGAAGGCGAAGCCAAAATTGTCGCAAAAGCCGGTCAAAAAGGTGCCGTAACACTCGCAACAAACATAGCCGGTCGTGGTACAGACATCGTACTTGGCGACGGCGTGGTCGAATTAGGCGGTTTATATGTTATTGGATCGGAAAGACACGAATCAAGACGTATCGACAATCAATTACGTGGCCGATCAGGCCGTCAGGGTGATCCAGGAGAAACTCAATTTTATGTTAGTACTGAAGATGATTTGATGCGGGTTTTTGGCGGCGATCGAATTGCAAATATAATGAACAGACTAAAAATTGACGACGAAACACCGATTCAAAACAGAGTGATCTCCAAAAGCTTAGAATCAGCTCAGAAAAAAGTAGAAGGTTTCAACTACGATTCACGTAAAAACGTAGTCCAATATGATGATGTTATGAACCGTCACCGTCGTGCAACTTACACGATGCGCAGAGAAATTTTAAAGCACGCTGACATAACCAATCGCATTAAAGAATTTATTTCTGGAGAAGTAAAAGCACTTGTTAGCTCACCAGAATCAATGAGCGAAGAGTTTGAAAATATCTTAAAAGATTTGTTCGAATTCGATGATAAAACTATAGACAAACTATTTGAAGTAGATGCAGATAAATTTGAAGCAGCACTATTAAAAGAAGTAAACGCAAGACACCAAGAGCAAACGGAACTATTTACGACTGAAGTTATGCAAAAAGTCGAGCGTGATATATTCTTGCAAGTCTTAGACAATTTATGGATGCAACATCTTGAAAACATGGATCATTTGCGACAGGGAATTAACTGGATTGCCGTTGGACAGAGAGATCCACTGGTAGAGTATAGGCGCCAATCTCAAGTTCTATTTGAGCAGATGCAGCACCAACTTAGACACGACACGGTTAAGGCTCTGTTCCACGCCCGTCCAGTAACTGAAGCAGAAATGCAAAAAGCAATCGAAACAGAATTAACTAAAGCTGCCAAAGGCTCAGTAGAAAACGCTGACAAAGTTTTGAGCGCCGGTCCAAAAATAGACGATGATGATTTCAAATTAGCATCAGATCAAAGCGCTACAAAATCAAAGTCCTCAGCAGTTAAGAAAAAGCAAAAACGCAAAGCCGCCCGCAAAGTCAGAGCAAAACAGCGAAAGAAACGATAATAGTTAATCATGCTTAAACATAGGGTAGAGCGAATACAGTTTGATTCAGGTTTGGAGGGTTTAATTATCGATACGCCTAAAACCGGTGTTGTTGTTGCCGAAGTTAGTTTTCGGGCAGGTGAGTTCATGCTGTCAAAAGAAAAGTGGGAAACAGCTCATTTGATGGAACACGTATTGCTTGGCGCTAACAAATACTACAAAAAAGCCCGTGATTTTCAGGCCGCTATTGAGCAAAACGGTGCCTATTCTAACGCTTCAACTAGCGTCTACGACATAACCTACGAGGTCGAATCAGCAGATTTTGAGTGGCAGCGAGTTTTAGGTTTGCTGTTTGATGCTATTTCTACGCCGTTATTTTTGCAAGAAGAATTTGATAGCGAAATGAGTAATGTGCGTGAAGAGTTAATGAGTCGGTCGAACAACCATTTTCGGACACTAAATCTTGGTTTGCGGCAATCAATGGGATTGTGCGCGCTAACAGACCAAGAGCGGATAGAGCTTCTGGACGGAATCAAATGCGAAGATCTTGTCGCCCATTACCAAAAAACTCACACACTGCCCAATGCCAGATTCGTGATAGCTGGCAATTTCAATGGTCGCTACGAAGAAGTTGTTGATTTGATAAACAGCAAGCTTAAACTATCAAAAAGAGGCAAAAGAATCAGTTTGCCAACAGAAAATCCGCTCAATTCCAACCAACCTTTTGTGGCTCGCAAACCAAGCATCCCAAATGTTTATTTGTACATCGATATGTATTCCAAAAGGGCATTTAACGAAAAAGAATCATATGCTCTCCAGCTTCTATCAACGATCTTAACAGAAACAATGTATTCTAGAATTTTTGGAACAGCCAGAGAAAAAGGCTGGGTTTACGGCATGGGTTCGGGATCGTCTTTCATGGCCAACGCTACAGGTTGGTGGATGGGGGCTCAAGTCAGTAAAACAAACAGTCAGCCACTTCTGCGCTTGATTCGTGATGAGTGTCTACGCATTAGAAATGGCCAGATTGACGAAGCAGATTTTGAAGCAGCCAAAAAGCATTTATTAGGCAAATCCATGCGCTCCGGCCAAACAGCATCGGGTTTGGTTAATCAGTATGGCAAATACTACATGTGCGGGGAAATAGAAGATTTAAACAAAATGCCAGCCAAACTTAACTCTATAAAAGCAAAAGATTGCATAGCTATTTTCAAGGAACTATGTGATCAAAACTTGTGGGGACTCGGCGTTCTTGGCTCTACCTCATTGTTGCCAGCTCGAAAGCTTCACGATTATGCGGCCGAAATATTTTCTTCAAAAAATATCAGCTAGTATTAGTTGTGTATTTATTTAACTTTCGAATTCTAACTAGAATCTTAAATCTAAAATCTATATTCTAAAACTATGCAGGAATACCAAGAGCTAGAAAAAGACATCAACAAAGCTTATAAACAGCTTCAAATAGAAAGGCTGATTAGTGCGAATAAGGATCTGTCAGAACAAATGCAAACCGCGGATTTTTGGTCTGATAACGAACGAGCCACCTCTATAACTCGCCAACACTCAAGCAATCAAATCAGAATAGATTTATGGACTAATCTTAAGAAAGATGCAGGCGATTTAGTCTCATTAGCTTCACTTCAAGATAGTTCTTTGAGCTCAGAATTATCTGCTACATACAAAAATTTATTAGCTAATTATAACAAAGCAAAAACCGAACTACAATTTTCAGGGCCATATGATAGCTCAGATGTGATCTTGAGTATTTTTGCTGGAGCTGGCGGGACTGATGCCCAGGACTGGGCACAAATGTTGCTCCGGATGTATACACGCTACGCCGAGTCAGCCGGCCTAGAGTTTAATACGATTGATATCTCTAGCGGAGAAGAAGCCGGAATTAAAAGCGCGACCGTAGAAATATCCGGTGGTAGCTTTCTATACGGCAAACTAAAGTCAGAAAACGGTGTTCACAGACTTGTTCGACTGAGCCCCTTTAATGCTGACTCTCTGCGTCAAACCAGCTTCGCTAGGGTAGAAATTATTCCCAAAATTGATTCCCCAGACAAAGTAGAAATAGACGAAAAAGACATAAAAGTCGATGTTTATAGAAGCGGTGGCAAAGGTGGTCAAAGTGTTAATACGACTGATTCAGCCGTACGCGTTACCCACATACCAACCAACATTGTAGTAGCCATACAGAACGAACGGTCACAGCTTCAGAACCGCGAAACGGCAATGACCATACTGCGTTCAAAATTAGCACAACTACAGCTTGAACAACATAAAAGCAAAGTATCAGAGCTAAAAGGCCCAA
>Ga0224722_1002013_pt1 | contig 10961 bp, 9 predicted proteins | sample Balambano_FR1_Me_FD_161646 | JGI IMG/M metagenome (GOLD analysis project Ga0224722, IMG submission 161646) | Freshwater sediment microbial communities from Lake Towuti, South Sulawesi, Indonesia - Balambano_FR1_MetaG | ecosystem: Environmental > Aquatic > Freshwater > Lake > Sediment | place...
GGTGAACTGGTAGCGCTGGCGAATGACGAAGTCATCGTCCTCTTCACTCCAGCCGTCGAGCGCCTTGGTGTTGTCAAACCAGCCGGTCTGCAGCACGCCGGCCTGCTGGTCCAGCTTCTCGGTGGTCACCTTGTACTGGGCGAGGAAGTTCATCAGGAAGGCCCAGGTATCGCGCTCCACACTCTGGGAGGTGCTGAGAGCGTAGAAGGCCATGGTGGGTTCGCCGGCATTGGCCACCACCTGGCTGCCCGGTACCACGGTCAGCAGCTGGGCGGGTGGACGCACGTCAACCTTGGCACCCAGCGCACCGTCACGGCTGCTCTCGGGCAGGGCCGGAATGTCGAAACTGCTGTTAAAGGCGGGGGTATTCAACCCGGCCGGCACCAGAAACGCACGGCCTTCAAGGCGGGCATCCTCGTACTCGAAACCACGGTTGGCCATCTTGCGTTCCTGGGGTGAGCTACAGGCTGCCAGCACGGCAACGGTCGCCACACTCAGCACCAGGCGCACTGCATTTCCCTTTCCATTTGCTTTAAACACTCGCCATCAACTCCGCAGTCGTCAGTGCTCGCGCCATCGCCTGTTCGCCCTCGGGGGTGAGGTCGGTGAGCGGCAGACGCAAGGTGGCCGTCGCAATCAATCCCAGCTGGGCACAGGCCCACTTCACCGGGATAGGACTCGGTTCGCAGAACAGAGTCTGATGCAACGGCATCAATCGATTGTTGATGTCGTGCGCTCGTCCGGCATCACCGGCCAGCGCAGCACGACACATGTCGGCCATCTGGGCCGCTGCAATATTGGTGGTGACCGAAATGACTCCGTCCCCACCTTGCAGCATGAAATCACATCCACTGGCATCATCGCCACTATAAAGCGCGAATTGTGCACCGCACAGCTCGCGCAGCAGCGGCGTACGGCTCAGATCCCCGGTCGCCTCTTTCAAGCCTATGATGCCGGGCACCTTGGCCAGTCGGGCTACCGTCTCCGGTTTGAGATCGCAACCGGTACGACCGGGCACATTATAAAGAATTTGGGGCAGACCACTAGCCTCGGCGATCGCACAATAGTGATGATAGAGGCCTTCCTGGGTGGGTTTGTTGTAATAGGGGGTGACCGAGAGACCCGCCACCACGCCGGTTTCGGCGAAGCGCTTGGCCAGGGCGATGGCATGGGCGGTATTGTTGGAGCCGCAGCCGGCGATGACCGGAATGCGTCCGGCGGCCAGCGCCACGGTTTTCTCCACGACGGCGATGTGCTCCTGCTCGCTCAGGGTCACCGACTCCCCCGTGGTCCCGACCGCCACGATGGCGCTGGTCCCGGCGCTGACATGATAGTCGACCAGAGTGGCCAGACTGGCCCAATCGACTTCGCCTGAAGCCAGCATGGGGGTAACGAGGGCAACAATACTACCGCGCAACATGGATATTTCTCCCGATTTTCAGGGGCGTTATGGTAAAGCTGCCCCCTTGGAAAAACAAGGGAGGCCAGGGGCAAGCCGTGTTACCATCCGGCAAAAACCGCACTGCGCGAGCCGCGGTGGAACACGCCGGACGCTGGTCGTGACACCCCGATACCGTGCTCGTTGCAACGAGATTCTCAACAAGGTTGCCATGCAGGATCGCTGGCAGTGGCCCATGGCCAGCCCGTTCGGGCCATGCCACTGCATCCACATTCGCAACCCGCTAATGGACGAGAGAAGATTTATGACTCATTACCTGGTCGTAACGGCCATCGGCACGGACAGGCCTGGCATCGTCAATGAGGTCACCCGCCACGTCAGTGGTTGTGGCTGCAACATTGTCGACAGCCGTCTTGGCATCTTCGGCAATGAATTCACCTTCATCATGCTGCTGTCCGGTGACTGGAACAGCCTGATGCAACTCGAGATAAGCCTGCCCCTGCGCAGCCAGGAGTGGGACCTCATCACCATGATGAAGCGCACCGAACGCCACCAGTCGCTGCAATACGACATCAGCGCCAACGCCGAGATCCTGATCCGGGACCAGCCGGGCATCGTAAGCCAGTGCACCCAGTTCTTCAGCGATCACGGCTGGGACATCCAGGCCATGCAGACCATCACCCTGGAACAGCAGCCGTTCAACCTGCTCAAGGCCAGCTTTCAGCTCAATCTGGCCAAGCAAGGTGAGGCGGCCGGCTCGCAGACGGCCTTCGCCGGATTCTGTCGTGAACTGGGCGCAGAATCATTCGAATTCATCGTCAATCACAAACACGCCTGACGGCCCACCCAAGGAGATCCCATGCAACCTTTATCCGCTGGCAGCCTGGCCCCCGATTTTTCCCTGTCCGATCAGGACGGCAACCAGATACGCCTTGCCGACCTGCGCGGCAAGAAAGTGCTAGTCTACTTCTATCCCAAGGCGATGACCCCGGGCTGCACCACCCAGGCCTGCGGCCTGCGCGACGTCAACGCCGAGCTGGCCACCCTCAATGTGGTGGTGCTCGGCATCAGCCCGGATCCGGCCAAGCGGCTGAAAAAATTCGAGGAGCGCGACAACCTGAATTTCCGCCTGCTGGCCGATGAAGATCATGCGGTGGCCGATGCGTTTGGCGTCTGGGGCCCGAAGAAGTTCATGGGCAAGGAGTATGACGGTATCCACCGGCTGAGCTTCCTCATCGACGAAGAGGGCAAGATTAGCCATCGCTTCGACAAGTTCAAGACCAGCGATCACCATCAGGTGGTGCTCGACCTGCTCAAGGGCTGAACCGCAGATACCGGTACTGCCGATATGGAAAGGGCCTGCAAGTGCAGGCCCTTTTTTTATTCGCATGTCGTTGCCTGCCTCGCGTTGCGGGTAGGAGGCTCGATGCCCGGTCCTTCGGCTCGCCTGCCAGGCAAGTGACTGGCGGCGACGTTCTCGTTTGTCATGAAGGCGCCGGCTTGCATCCACGATGGGACGCCTTGGTGACGGGTCTTTCGGCACAGGCCAAATGACGCCCTTATTGTTGCGCCAGCGAGCCAGAAAGCAAGCCGCCAGCCGTTACATTTAATTAACCAGCCGGGGCCGACGTTGATTTCCCGCCCTGCTATCTCGCCAACCTCCCCTGCCAGATCAAAAAATTCATCTTATATATGGGTTAACGTGGCCCCAGTTTCATTTTCCAGTGAGAAAAGCCCATGAACATGAGCCACACCGAACGTCTGATCCTGAGCAACCAGTACGAGATCCTGGCCAAACTCAATCCGGAGAAGGCGGCGTTTTACCAACGGGCCAGTACCATCATCGAACGCGGCTACTGCCTGCAGATCCTCGAACTGGAGAAGAGCTTCGGCCATCTGGATCTGGCCACCTGCCAGGAGGTGATCGACACCCTGGAACTGCACCATGCGCTGGCCATCTCCTGGGGTAATCTGGAAGCGGCCGATCAGGGCGAAATCAATGCCAGCCGGCTGGAGTTCAACGGCTATAGCCGCAGCCAGGAGCGGGAGCTGGCCGACTACGTCTGCTTCCTGCTGGAGGTGGACAAGCGCTTCCCCGAGCTCAAGTGCCCGTGCGATGAGCTCTCCAGCGACATCGCCATGCGCGACAAGTACCAGCGCATGCTGACAGTCTGGCGCCAGTGCCCGCGTCAGTACAAGCTCTCCATCCAGGAGATCCGCAAGGTCCTGGCGGCCTGATAGATATGAAAAAGGCGCCGCGAGGCGCCTTCGTCCGAGTCATGGGCCACAGGCCTCACTCGTAGAGGAAGGATTTGTCCAGCTGCTTGAAGGCGGCGTTGAGGGTATCGGCCAGCTCTTCGTATCTGGGCTGGGCCACCAGTTGGCGACGACCGCCCTGCTCGTTCATCTTGCCGTTGATCTCGCGATACCAGCTGGCAAGGGAGGGCGGCAGCCGGGTATCGGCGCGCTGACCGAGCCAGTAGTAGCCCTGCAGCGGCAGGCTGAGCAGAAACAGCACCGAGGTCATGACCGAAGGCCAGTAGTGCAACTCGCCGAACTGGAACTGCAGCATGACGCTGAGCACCGCCAGTGCCGGAATGACCTTGAGGGCGAACTCGGTGGCCTTGATCACCCGATTCTCCGGGAACATGGAATTAAGCTCGGGACGGCGGGGCCAAAGGGTCATATAATGACGGCCTTGCTGTAACTTAGTTCCAAAAATGTTCATGCTCATGCTACCTCCGAGCTCTTTTTGAACGTATTAACGGCAAAACCACGACAATATTTGATGCGCAATAACAAAGGTTGAGGATGACTTTGTTATTTTTCAACAATCGGGTTATCCTTTGTACGCCCAATTTTTGCGCCAACGGCCTGCCGTTGCGCTGTCAGGGACGTCTGGATTTCGGGTCTTGTATCACTATACAAGGGGCAAGCAACAGATTGCCAACCCTCATAAGGATAAGTTGAAAGTTTTTGGACACGGCTCGTCCAACGCATCCTCCTACACAACCCAATCTGCGATAGGATTTATTCATGAGTAAGCTGGTTCTTGTTCTTAACTGTGGCAGCTCGTCCCTGAAGTTTGCTGTCATTGACGCAACCACCGGTGATGACCTGCTGTCCGGCCTGGCCGAGTGCTTCAACCTCGACGACGCCCGCATCAAGTGGAAACTGAACGGTGAGAAAGGCAGTGCCGATCTGGGCGCCGGTGCCGCTCACCAGGAAGCGCTGGACTACATCGTCAACAAGATCCTGCCGCTCAACCCGGAGCTGTCCAAGAACCTGATCGCCATCGGCCACCGTGTGGTACACGGCGGTGAGCGCTTCACCTCCTCCGTGCGCATCTGCGACGACGTCATCGCCGGCATCGAAGCCGCCGTACCGTACGCGCCGCTGCACAACCCGGCTCACCTGATCGGTATCCGTGAAGCCCGTCGCGTGTTCCCGGCGCTGGCCGAGAAGAACGTTGCCGTGTTCGACACCGCGTTCCACCAGAGCATGCCGGAAGAAGCCTTCCTGTACGCCCTGCCGTACAAGCTCTACAAAGAGAACGGCATCCGTCGCTACGGCGCCCACGGCACCAGCCACTACTACATCAGCCTGGAAGCCGCCAAGCAGCTGAACAAGCCGGTGGAAGAGCTGAACATCATCAACTGCCACCTGGGCAACGGCGGTTCCGTCTGCGCCATCAAGAACGGCAAATCCGTCGACACCTCCATGGGCCTGACCCCGCTGGAAGGCCTGGTGATGGGTACCCGTTCCGGTGATATCGATCCGGCCATCATCTTCTTCCTGCACGACAAACTGGGCATGAGCGTGGCCGACATCAACACCATGCTGACCAAAGAGTCCGGCCTGCAGGGTCTGACCGAAGTGACTTCCGACTGCCGTTTCGTTGAAGACAACTACGACAACAAAGAAGAAGCCAAGCGTGCCATGGACGTTTACTGCTATCGCCTGGCCAAGTACATCGGCGCCTACGCCGCCGCCATGGACGGTCGTCTGGACGCCGTGGTCTTCACCGGTGGTATCGGTGAAAACTCCGCCCCGATCCGTGAAATCACCCTGAACAAGCTGGGTCTGCTGGGCTTCGACGTCGATCACGACGCCAACCTGAAGGCTCGTTTCGGCAAGGGTGGCGAGATCACCAAGGCTGGTTCCACCAAAGCCCTGGTTATCCCGACCAATGAAGAGTGGGTCATCGCCCACGACGCGCTGGAACTGGTTGGCGCATAATTTCGCTGTAGAGCAAGGCCGCCCAAGGGCGGCCTTTTCCTGATCCCAAAAATGAACAAGGGGTATAAAGTGGCACGCACTATTATGCTTATCCCGGTCGGCACTGGTGTCGGCGTAACTTCCGTGAGTCTTGGCGTTGTTCGCGCCATGGAGCGTCACGGTGTCAATGTCAGCTTCTTCAAACCGGTCGCTCAGCCGCGTCCGGGTGAAACCGGTACCGAGCGCTCCACCGCCGTGATCCGCGCCGCTGCCAACATCAACCCGCCCGAGCCGTTCGCCCTCTCCTACGCCGAGAACATGATCACCTCCAGCAACACCGACATCCTGCTGGAAGAGATCGTGGCCCGCTTTGAAGAGCACGTGAAAGCCAGCGGTGCCGAAGTGCTGGTCATCGAAGGCATGGTGCCGACCGACAAGCAGCCGTTTGCCAACAAGCTGAACTACGACGTCGCCAAGGCGCTGGACGCCGACATGGTGTTCGTGACCCATCCGGGCAACGACTCCAGCCAGAAGCTGAAAGAGCGCATCGAGCTGGCCTGCTCCAACTTCGGTGGCGTCAACAACCCCCGTATCGTTGGTTGCGTCATCAACAAGGTGGGTGCACCGGTTGACGAGCATGGCGTGACCCGCCCCGACCTGACCGAGATGTTCGAGGCCCACCACCACACCTCCGACGCCGCCCATAATCTGGAAGTGCTGCAGGTATTCGGCAAGAGCCCGCTGCGCATCCTCGGCTGCATCCCCTGGAATACCCAGCTGATCGCCCCGCGCGCCAAGGATCTCGCCAAGCATCTGGCCGCCAAGATCCTGCACAAGGGTGAGCTGGACAGCCGTCGCCTGCAGACCGTGACCTTCTGTGCCCGCTCCATCCACAACATGATCGAGCACTTCCGTCCGGGCAGCCTGCTGGTGACTTCCGGCGACCGCTCCGACGTCATCGTCTCCGCCTGCCTCTCCGCCATGAACGGCGTCAAGCTGGGTGCCCTGCTGCTGACCGGCAACTACCACCCGGAACCGCAGGTGATGGCACTGTGCCAACAGGCCATGGCCACCGGCCTGCCGATCATGATCACCGGCACCAACACCTGGCAGACTGCCGTCAGCCTGCAGAACTTCAACGTCGACATTCCGGAAGATGACCGCGAGCGGATCGAGCTGGTGCAGGACTATGTGGCCGGCCACATTGACAAGCACTGGATCGAGTCTCTCTCCGCCAAGTCCACCCGTTCCCGTCGCCTGAGCCCGCCGGCTTTCCGCTACCAGCTGACCGAACTGGCCCGTCAGGCCAACAAGCGCGTCGTGCTGCCGGAAGGGGAAGAGCCGCGGACCATCAAGGCTGCCGCCATCTGTGCCGAGCGTGGCATCGCCCGTCCGGTCCTGCTGGGCAACCCGGAAGAGATCCGTCGCGTAGCCGAACAGCAGGGCGTGGTACTGACCGACCGCGTCGAGATCATCGATCCGGTTGCCGTGCGCGAGCGCTATGTGGCCCGTCTGGTCGAGCTGCGCAAGAACAAGGGCATGACCGAAGTGGTTGCCCGCGAGCAGCTGGAAGACAACGTGGTACTGGGTACCATGATGCTGGAGCGCAATGAAGTTGACGGCCTGGTATCCGGCGCGGTGCACACCACTGCCAACACCATCCGTCCGCCGATGCAGATCATCAAGACCGCTCCGGGCTCTTCCCTGATCTCCTCCATCTTCTTCATGCTGCTGCCGGACCAGGTACTGGTCTACGGTGACTGCGCGATCAACCCGGATCCCACTGCCGAGCAGCTGGCCGAGATCGCCATCCAGTCCGCCGACTCCGCTGCCGCCTTCGGCATCGAGCCGCGCGTAGCCATGATCTCCTACTCCACCGGCACCTCCGGCGCCGGCGCCGATGTAGAGAAAGTGCGTGAAGCCACCGAGCTGGCCAAGGCCAAGCGCCCCGACCTCATCATCGATGGCCCGCTGCAGTACGATGCGGCCATCATGGAGAACGTGGCCAAGTCCAAGGCACCGAACTCTCCGGTCGCAGGTAAAGCCACCGTGTTCGTGTTCCCGGACCTGAACACCGGCAACACCACCTACAAGGCGGTACAGCGCTCCGCGGATCTGGTCTCCATCGGCCCGATGCTGCAAGGCATGCGCAAGCCGGTCAACGACCTGTCCCGTGGCGCCCTGGTGGACGACATCGTCTACACCATCGCCCTGACCGGTATCCAGGCAGCCCAGGCCGAGTAATCGACCGAGCTATCCCTGCTGAAAAACCCGCCGCAAGGCGGGTTTTTTTATGGCTGACGGGCAGATGTTGATCCGCGAGATCAAATCAGGATCCAGTTCGGATCCCGTCTTCTCGTTCAGAGGCCAGCCCGGCAAGGGCGGCGGGATAAGCAAACGCTCACACCCGCCAGAGGCGATTGCACAATTGCGCCCCAGCCGAGATCAGATCCAAATACTTCTTTAAGATCAGCACACTAACGTCAGACACACCGCTAATCTACAGACTTTTCCACAGCTTTTGTGGATAGTTTACCGATCATTTGAAAGAAAATGACAGACTCGGCCACGCCTTGCGCCCATGAAAAAGGGCTCCGAAGAGCCCCTTTTGACAACAAACCCGCCAGCCACCTACTCAGGGGCGTAGCGCCTTGTCGGCGCGGGAGATACCGCAGACACCGGAGCGCACCACTTCGATGATCTCGTTGGTCTGGGCAGCCGTCTTGATGAAGGCGTCCAGCTTGTCGCTGGTACCCACCAGCTGCACCGTGTAGAGCTCGGGGGTGACGTCGACGATCTGGCCGCGGAAGATATCCGCCAGCCGTTTCAGCTCGTCACGGCCACCACCGGCGGCGCGCGCCTTGACCAGCGCGATCTCCCGCTCGATGTGCTCACCCTCGCTCAAATCGCACACCTTGAGCACGTCCACCAGCTTGTGCAACTGCTTCTGGATCTGCTCCAGTACCCGCTCGTCACCCATGGTGACGATGGTCATGCGCGACAGGGTGGGATCCTCGGTGGGGGCCACCGTCAGGGTCTCGATGTTGTAGCCGCGCTGGGAGAAGAGGCCCACCACCCGGCTCAGGGCGCCGGATTCGTTTTCCAGCAGTACTGAAATGATGTGTCTCATCAGGTTCTCTCCGTCTTGCTCAACCACATCTCGTCCATGGCGCCGAACTTTATCTGCATCGGATAAACGTGTTCATCCGGGTCGACCGAGATGTCCATGAACACCAGCCGATCCTTCATGGCAAAGGCCTTCTCCATGGCGCTCTCCAGCTCGGCCGGATCGCTCACCGCGATGCCGACATGGCCATAGGCTTCCGCCAGTTTGACGAAGTCCGGCAGCGACTCCATGTAGGAGTGACTGTGGCGACCGCCGTAGAACATCTTCTGCCACTGCTTGACCATGCCCAGCGCTCGGTTGTTGATGGAGATGATCTTGATGGGCACCCCGTACTGCATGCAGGTGGAGAGCTCCTGAATGTTCATCTGCACCGAACCGTCGCCGGTCACGCAGCAGACCACCGCATCCGGGTTGGCAAACTGGGCGCCCATGGCGGCCGGAATGCCGAACCCCATGGTGCCCAGGCCCCCTGAGTTGATCCACTGGCGCGGCTTGGCAAACGGGTAGTAGAGGGCGGCAAACATCTGATGCTGGCCCACGTCGGAGGCCACGAACGCCTCCCCCTTGGTCACCTTGTAGAGGGTCTCGATCACCTGCTGCGGCTTGATCAGGGTGGGGTGGGTCTCGTAGGCCAGGCAGTTGCGTGAGCGCCACTGGCCGATCTGGCTCCACCAGTCCGCCAGTACCTGCTTGTCGTTGTCGAAACCACACTCGCGGATCACTTCCAGCATCTGCTCCAGCACGGTTTCCACCGAGCCGACGATGGGCACGTGGGCTTGCACCGTCTTGGAGATGGAGGTGGGATCGATGTCGATGTGGACTATGGTGGCATTGGGGCAGAACTTGGCCACGTTGTTGGTGACGCGGTCATCGAAGCGGGCACCCACGGCGAAGATCAGATCCGCGTTGTGCATGGTCTTGTTCGCTTCGAAGGTGCCGTGCATGCCCAGCATGCCGATGAATTGCGGATGGGTGCCAGAGAAGGCCCCCAGCCCCATCAGGGTAGTGGTCACCGGCAGGTTCAACAGCTCCGCCAGCTTGGTCACCAGGTGATCCGCGTTGGCATTGATGGCGCCGCCGCCGACGTACATCACCGGACGCTCGGCCTCCACCAGCAGTTTGGCGGCCCGCTTGATCTGCCCCTTGTGGCCCGACTTGGTCGGATTGTAGGAGCGCAGGGAAACCGTCTCGGGATACTGATAGGGGAACTTCTCTTTCGGGTTCTGCACGTCTTTGGGCAGATCCACCACCACCGGCCCCGGGCGGCCGCTGGCGGCAATGTAATAGGCCTTCTTGATGGCGTCGGGAATGTCACTCGCCTTCTTGCACAGGAAACTGTGCTTCACCACCGGGCGGGAGATGCCGATCATGTCGGTCTCCTGGAATGCATCCTCCCCGATCATGCTGGTCGGCACCTGGCCGGACAGGATCACCAAGGGAATGGAGTCCATGTAGGCGGTCGCGATCCCCGTGATGCAGTTGGTGGCGCCGGGACCCGAGGTCACCAGCACAGTGCCCACCTTGCCGGTGGAGCGGGCGTAACCGTCCGCCATGTGCACCGCGGCCTGCTCGTGCCGCACCAGGACATGCTCCATCTTGCCGTTTTCAAAGAGAGCGTCATAGATGTCGAGCACTGAGCCACCAGGGTAGCCGAAAACGTGCTCAACTCCCTGATCTTCCAGCGCTCTAACCACCATCTGGGCGCCTGATAACATCTCCATGATAAAGCCCTCCAGGCTTTGCTCCGTTAAGCGAAAGCTATCGGCAGTCCGCTGCTTCCCGGCACCGCCGGTCCGTGCATTGTTGTTGTCTGAATACGGACCCGGCGAGTTCGGCGCTGTCGATAGTAGAAAAATAGGTTTTTTCCATCATTCACCCGAAAAGCGGGTGAAAAACCAACTTAACCCGCTTGTGAACGCTTGTCCACGGCTTTGTCTGACCAGAACAGTCATAAATTTCAAACAGCTATTAACATTCAGTGACTTGAGAAAAAGGGCGGGGACAATGCGAGGAAGTTGGGGGAATGACCAGCGGATCATGCTGCCACAGCCGCCCTGGATGGAAAAAAATAAGCCCACCGCCAGGGTGGGCCCGCAAGCCTGGCAGGGGATCAGTGATCCTCTTCCGGCTCCGCCAGCCAGATCTGCTGATCCGGATCCGTCTCCTCGCAGACCGAGATACTGACCCCCATGTCCAGCAGCTCGTGCAGGGTGAGAT
>Ga0224722_1002015_pt1 | contig 10953 bp, 8 predicted proteins | sample Balambano_FR1_Me_FD_161646 | JGI IMG/M metagenome (GOLD analysis project Ga0224722, IMG submission 161646) | Freshwater sediment microbial communities from Lake Towuti, South Sulawesi, Indonesia - Balambano_FR1_MetaG | ecosystem: Environmental > Aquatic > Freshwater > Lake > Sediment | place...
CGCTCGAACAGGCGGCGCTGGTCGGCAGCGGTCCGTCAGGGGCGAGCGACCCGTCCAGCGCCGCCTGTTCGAGCGCGGTGGTATCGAAGCGCCGGTCGATCTCGGTCTCGGTTTCGACCAGCGACCCGTCGAAGGTGGTGGTCAGGCGGAAGGCGTTGACCGGCTTGGTCACCGACCCGGCGGTCGAGAGGGTGTCGGTGGAAGAACGCCGCGCCAGCGGGGTGTCGGCGCCGAAGGTGCGCACGATCCCCGGCTCTGCGGCATCATTGGTCAGAACCACGGTGTTGAGACCGTCGAGGCTGCGGCTTTGGCTGCGCGCGTAGTTGATGTTGGCGGACAGCGAGGTGCCGCTGTCGATGATCGCCTTGGCCCACGACAGGTTGGCATCAAGCCCGAAGGTATCGGCCAGCAGGCTCCGGAACTCGGCCTGGTCGGGATCGCCCGCGACCTCGGAAACCGAACCTTCGGTCTGCGGTATGTCGCGCTCCGCCTCGGTGAGGAGGGTGGTGTCCTCAACCTGGATATTGGCGTTGATCCGCCCGCCATCGGCGATCTTGAGCAACCCGAACTGCTGTTCGTTGCGGGTATAACCGCCGCGGGTCGGGCCTTCATATTCGAAGTCGATCTGGCGGTTGGAGTAATTGTCCTTCAGGATGAGGTTGATCACCCGGCGATCGGGCGGAAAGCCGAATCGCTGCGCCACCTCTTCGGGAAACACCTCGACCCGCGCGAGCGCCTCGGGCGGATAGGAGGCGAATTCGCGGAATGATCCGATGCGGATCCCGTTGACAAGGATAACCGGCTGCCCGCCACCGCCGCGCCCGCGCGCCGAACCGGTGCGGGCGCTGATCTGGGCGATGAGATCGGTGATCGATGTCACCCCCTCGGCCGCGATCGCCTCCTCGTCGAGCTGCAACAGCGGGGCCTGTTCGACCACCAGTTGACCCTTCAGTCGCCCGGCGCTGACCACGATTTCACCCCCGGCAACCCCGGTGCCGCTGGCGCTTTCGGGCTCTTCCTCGGCTTGCGGCACCGCTGCGGGCTGGGGCTGGGCGGTGGTGCTTGCCGCGGCAAGCGGGATCGCTGCCGCAAGGCTTGCAGCGCAGGTGCCTGCGCGCAGCAGCGCGCGGGAAAGCGGGGAGAGGTTCATGCAGTCCCTTTGTGTCCAATCGATCGCCGGAGCGGGCCCTTACCCGTCCCCATGAACCAGCTTCATGACAAGCGCGCATGTCGCAAAACTGCGCCGTTCTCCGTGACCAGAGCCTGCGACCGTTCCGGGGTCCAGCCCCTAAAGCACGAGCCTTCCCTTTTGGTTCCCGCATCGCTAAAGCGCGCTACCGCATCGACGGGCGTATTGTGCGCCGCAACAGACACAAAGGAATTTCATGGCCAAGGAAGAACTCCTCGAAATGCGCGGGCGCGTGGTTGAATTGCTGCCCAATGCGATGTTCCGGGTGGAGCTTGAAAACGGCCATGAAGTGCTCGGCCATACCGCGGGCAAGATGCGCAAGAACCGCATCCGGGTGCTGGTGGGCGATGAAGTGCTGTGCGAGCTGACCCCCTATGATCTGACCAAGGCACGGATCACCTATCGCTTCATGCCGGGGCGCGGCGGTCCCGGACCGCAGTAAGCCCCGGTTGCCCGCATGGGCGCAACCCATCTGACCCTCGCTTCGGCCTCACCCCGGCGGCGCGAACTGCTCGCGCGGCTGGGACTGGTGCCTGACGCCATCCTGCCTGCCAATATCGACGAGACCCCGTTGCCGGGCGAACTGCCGCGCGCCTACGCCTTGCGCATGGGGCGCGAGAAGGCGCAGGCGGTGGAGGCGACCGGGTTTGTGCTGGCGGGCGACACCGTGGTGGCGGTCGGGCGGCGCATCCTCCCCAAGACCGACACCGAAGCCGAAGCGCGCGCCTGTCTCGAACTGATCAGCGGACGGAGGCACCAGGTGCTCTCGAGCGTCGTGCTGCGCGCGCCCGACGGGAGCTTGCGCGAGCGGCTCGATGCAACGATGGTGTGCTTCAAGCGGCTGGGCGCCGAAGAGATCGCGGCCTATCTGGCGGGCGGTGAGTGGCGCGGCAAGGCCGGCGGCTATGCCATCCAGGGCGCGGCCGAGGGCCTGATCGCATGGATCAGGGGCAGCCATTCCGGGGTGATGGGTCTGCCGCTCTACCACACCCGCGCACTGCTCAAGGCGTCGGGGTTTGCCCTTGGCTGAGTGGCTGATCGAGGACGGGATCGGCGAGATCCGCGCGCTGCTGATCGATGGCGGCGCGGTGCGGGCGGCGCGAGTGATGTGGCCGGGCGAACGGACCGCTGGCGACCGGCTCACCGGCAAGCTCGCCGCCAAGCTCGCCGGCACCCGGCGTGGGCTGGCGCTGCTCGACGATGGCAGCGAGGCGCTGGTCGATCACCTGCCGCCGGGCGCGACCGAGGGACACCGGCTCGATCTCGTCATCACCCGCGCCGCCATCGCCGAAAGCGGGCGGTTGAAACGCGCACAGGCACGGGTGGTGACGCAGGACGGCCCCGGCGCGCCCGTTCCTGCCCCGGCCCCTGTCGCAGAAGGAAGGACCGTGCGGTGCTTTCCCGGCGGATTGTGGGAGGAGGTCTGGGGCGCAGCAATTTCGGGCCGCCTCGCCTTTCCCGGCGGCGAGATCATCGCAAGCGTCACCCCGGCGATGACGGTGTTCGACATCGACGGCGCCGGCACCCCGCGCGAAGTCGCGCTCGCAGCGGTTTCGGCAATCGCGCAGGCGATTGGCTGGTTCGATCTGGGTGGCAATATCGGGATCGACTTTCCGACGCTGGCGGCGCGCGCGGATCGTCAGGCGGTCGACGCCGCGCTCGCCGCGGCGCTCGGCGATTGGCCGCACGAGCGCACCGCGATGAACGGGTTCGGCTTTGTGCAACTGGTCGCGCGGCTCGATGGTCCATCGCTGCTCCACCGCTGCGCATCTGCTCGCATGGCGATGTGTGCGCGCTTTGCGCTGCGGCTTGCCGAACGCGCCGAAGGGCACGGCCCGGTGCTCGCGCTGCGCGTTCATCCGGCGGTGCTGGCCGCGGTGAAGCCCGAATGGCTCGCCGAACTGCGCCGCCGCACGGGACGCAATGTCACGCTTTCGCAGGATCCCGGCCTTGCGCCCGACGCCCCCAGTGCCCAGATTCTGACGGCATGACGACCAAGCCCAGAACCTGCCCGATCTGCCGCAAACCGCGCCAGAGCGACCACGCGCCCTTCTGTTCGCAGCGCTGCCGCGACCGCGATCTGACGCGCTGGTTTTCCGATGCCTATGCCGTCCCCGGCCGCCCTGCCGATCCGGCCGAACTGGCGCGCGGCGACGGGGGTGAGGCGGATTGATCGGAGCGCGCAACATTCCTTCGCGGCGGCCTCATTCCCTCTTGCCAACCCTGCCCGGCTTCTCCATAGGGCCGCTCTCATTTGCTCGCCGGGGTCAGCACACCTTGCCTTACCCCGCCGCCGCAGCGGATGCCCGGGTAGCTCAGGGGTAGAGCAGCGGATTGAAAATCCGCGTGTCGGTGGTTCAAATCCGCCCCCGGGCACCATTTGCTGTTGTGATCACCCGAGCCCGGAGTATCCGACCTTATGTCCCGCCGCACCAAAATCTACGAAGGCAAGGCCAAGATCCTCTACGAAGGGCCCGAGCCCGGCACGCTGATCCAGTATTTCAAGGATGACGCGACCGCCTTCAACGCCGAGAAAAAGGGCACGATCAACGGCAAGGGCGTGATCAACAACCGCATCAGCGAACACGTCTTCACCCGCCTTGCCCATATCGGCATCCCCACCCACTTCATCCGCCGCCTCAACATGCGCGAGCAGCTGATCCGGCAGGTCGATATCATCCCGCTCGAAGTGGTGGTGCGCAACGTCGCGGCAGGATCGATCTCCAAGCGTCTCGGGATCGAGGAAGGCGAACCGCTGCCGCACACGCTCATCGAATATTACTACAAGGACGATGCGCTGGGCGATCCGATGGTCGCCGAGGAGCACATCGCCTGCTTCAACTGGGCCAGCAACGAGGAGATGCACGACATTTCCGCGATGGCGATCCGCATCAACGATTTCCTGTGCGGCCTGTTTGCCGCGATCGACATCCGGCTGGTCGATTTCAAGCTCGAATTCGGTCGGCTCTACGATGGCGATTTCAGCCGCGTGATCCTTGCCGACGAGATCAGCCCGGATGGTTGCCGATTGTGGGACATGTCCACCGGCGAGAAGCTCGACAAGGACCGGTTCCGCCGCGATCTCGGCGGCGAGGAAGAGGCCTACCGCGAGGTCGCGCGCCGCCTTGGGCTGCTCAGCGGCGAGGACACGGGGCCCGGCGAAGTGTTCGACCTGTCGCACCACCGCTCGCGCCTGCGCGGGCCCGCGCCGATCAAGAAGTGACGCCGATCAAGAAATTGGCTGACACGGCGGTTTGAGGCGCTAGGCTCGGCCGGTCTTGCAACCGATCCGAAGGTCACATCTGATTTCCATGCGGATTATACCTGTCGCCGCCGCGCTGTTGCTGGCGCTGTCGCCGCTTGCGCTGAGCAGTGCTCTTGCCGCGCAGGACGCGCCCGCCGCCGAGGCCCCGGCGCCTGCCCCCGCCCCGGCTTCGGCGCCCGTCTGGCCTTTCGAACAGAGCGACGTGCCAGTCGATCCCGATTACACCTTCGGGCGGCTCGACAACGGGATGCGCTACATCATCCGCCGCAACGCGACGCCAGCGGGCACTGCGCTGGTGCGGCTACGGATCGGCTCGGGCTCGCTCGAGGAGCGCGACGAGGAGCGCGGCCTGTCGCATTATCTTGAACACATGGCCTTCAATGGTTCGGCCGGTGTCCCCGAAGGCGAGATGGTCAAGCTGCTCGAACGCGAAGGGCTGGCATTCGGCGCGGACACCAACGCCGCGACCGGGTTCGATGCGATCACCTACATGCTCAACCTGCCGCGCAACGACGAGGCGCTGCTCGGCACTGCTCTGATGCTGATGCGCGAGACCGCGAGCGAGCTGACCATTGCGGCCGACGCGGTTGAGCGCGAAAGGGGCGTGATCCTCGCCGAACGGCGCGACCGGGCGGGCTTCCAGCAGCGCAATTTCGAGGACAATGTCGCCTTTCTCGCGCCCGATGCGCGCTATCCCCAGCGCCTTCCGATCGGCACGATCGAGGTGCTGAGCACCGCGGGTGCGGAGCAATTGCGCAGCCTCTATGCGCGCGCCTACACCCCCGCCAATGCGGTGCTGGTGGTAGTCGGCGATTATCCGGTCGAAGTGGTCGAAGCGGCGATCCGCATGCGCTTCGCCGATTGGCAGGCGGCACCTGCCCCGCCCGAACCCGCAGCCGGGCCGATCGACGTGACCCGAAAGGGCATGACCCGCATCCATCTCGACCCGGCCTTGTCCGAAAGCGTGACCATCAGCCGCCTCGCCGCGTGGCGGGATCGGCCCGATACGCGCGCCAACCGGGCGGCGGCGCGGCTGGAGGCGGTGGGCTACGGGATCGTCAATCGCCGCCTTGCGCGGCTGGCACGCGGCGGGGATGCACCATTCCGCAGTGCCGGGTTCAGTTCCGGCGATCTGTTCGAAGACGCGCGGATCACCAGCCTTACGGTCAACAGCGCGGATGGCGAATGGCGCAAAGGCGTGCTGGCCGCGGTGCGCGAGGTCAATGCCGCGCTCACCTACGGGTTTACCCAGGCCGAAATCGACGAACAGCTCGCCAATATCCGCACCGGCCTCGAAAACGCGGTGCAATCGGCCGATACCCGCGCCAATGGCGTGTTCGCAGGCGCGGCGCTGGCGCTCATCGGCGATGACCGCGTGCCGACCACCCCGGCCTGGCAGCTTGCCGAGTTCGAGCGGCTCGCCTCCGCGATCACGCCAGAGACGGTGTTGCAGGCGCTGCGCGCGGATGCGGTGCCGCTTGGTGAACCGCTGATCCGCTTCGAAGGTCGCAGTGCGCCCGCAGGCGGCGAGGCGGGGCTTCGCGCGGCGTTCGATGAAGGCATGGCGCTCGCCATCGCCGCGCCGCTCGACAACGGCCCGCTCGCCTTCGCCTACAGCGATTTCGGCACCCCGGGGACGGTTATCGCGGATGTGCGCGAGGACCGGCTGGGCCTGCGTTTCATCCGCTTTGCCAATGGCGTGCGGCTGACGCTCAAACACACCCGCGTGCGCGAGGATCGCATTGCCTTCAGCCTTGCGCTCGATGGCGGCGACCTGATGAACACCCGGGAATCGCCGCTGCGGGTGGCGCTGGCGGAATCGCTGGCGCTGGGCGGGCTCGGACAGCACAGCCAGGACGAGCTCGCCAGCGTTCTCGCCGGGCGCAGCGTCGGCTTCGGCCTGTCGAGCGGCCCCGATGCCTTCACTGCCTCGGGCACCACCACCCCGCGCGATCTTGGCTTGCAGATGCAGGTGCTGGCCGCGACGCTGACCGATCCGGGCTACCGCCGGGAGGGCGAGGAGCGGTTCCGCAAGGGGATCGAGGATTTCTTCGCCAATCTCGATGCCACCCCGGGCCGGGCACTGGGCAGCGCCATCGGCGGGATCCTGTCGGATGACGACCCGCGCTTTACCCTCCAGCCCAAGCCGGCCTTCCTCGCGCTCGATTACGCAGGGCTTGATGCAGCGATCGGCGATCGGCTGACAAACGGCGCGATCGAAGTGGCGCTGGCGGGCGATCTCGACGAAGACGCGGCGATCGCCGCCGTCGCCGCGACGCTCGGCGCGCTGCCGCCGCGCGAGGCGGAGTTCCTGCCGCGCGCGGCAGAACGGATGCGCAGCTTCACCGCCACGCGCGGGCAGCATGTCCTCACGCACCGCGGCGAGGCCGATCAGGCGTTGCTGCAATGGACCTGGCCGACCACCGACGACAGCGATCACGCCGAAACCCTTCGCCTTGGTCTGCTTGCGAGGGTGATGCGGATCGCGCTGACCGACAGATTGCGCGAGGAGCTGGGGCAGGCCTATTCGCCGTCGGCCGGGGCCAGCAACAGCCGCATCTACCGCGGTTATGGCACCTTCACGCTGGCCGCCTCGGTCGATATTGCCGAGGTCGAGGCGACCCGCGCGGCGGTCGCCGATTTGGTGGCGCGATTGCGCGACGTGCCGCTTTCCGATGACATGATCGAACGCGCGCGGCGTCCGCTGCTCGAAGAATATGACAATGCGCTCAAGGATCTGGGCGGCTGGATCGGGCTTGCCGCGCGCGCCCAGAGCGAGCCTGACCGGCTGACCCGCTGGCACGCCGCGCCCGATCTGATCCGCGCGATCACGCCTGCAGAGCTGCAGCAGACCGCGCAGCGCTGGCTTGCCGCCGATGCGGCGGTCGAGGTGCTGGTCGCCCCCGCACCCGCGCCGCCGGCACCCGATGCGCCATGACAAAGGGGACCGGCAGGCTTGCCCCGCCGGTCCCCCTTGATGTCGCTGCTCCGCCCGCGAGCGGCAGCGCAGGCTGTCAGTACTTCACCCCGAACGACACACCGATGATGCGCGGATCGTTGACGAAGGCAGTGTTGTTGTTGAAGTCGATCACGCCAAGCACATTGTCTTCATTGGTAATGTTGCGCGCGAATGCGGCCAGTTCCCACTGCCCGTTGCCGCCCGCATAGCCGATCTTGAGCCCGCCCTCGATCCGGCTGCCGGCGTTGAACTCCTCGCTCTCGTAAAGCAGGAAGTTGGTTTCACCGAGATAGATCCAGTCGGTGAAGATGAAGAACTCGCCCGCATTGCCCACCGGGATGCCATAGCGGGCGGTGAAATCGCCGCTCCACTCGGGCGCGTTGGGGAAGGGGTTGCCGTCGATCAGCGCCCGGGTGCTCCCCCCGATCACGTCGGTCGGATCGGTAACTGTGCACTGCGCGCAGATGCCGACCGCAAGGTCATCGTCCTGAATTTCGGTATTGTTGTAGGCAACGCCGAGAGTGACGAGGAAGTTCGGGGTGATCTTGAACGCCCCATCGAGCTCGAAACCCCAAGCCTCGCCCCTGTCGGCGTTGATCAGCTGCACGAGGTTGGCCGCACCGCCGACCGCGGTGAACTGCGGGTCATCGACCGTGTAGTAGAACGCCGCCCCGTTGATGCGCACGCGGCGATCGGCAAGCTCGGTTTTGAACCCGACTTCGTAGGACGTGATCTTCTCCGACTGCGCCACCGAGGGGGCCGAGAAGAACGCCACATCGCGGCCCTGAATGGTCGGCCCGCGGAATGCATTGGCGACCTTGGCATAGACACTGGCATCACCCGACAGGTCGGCGAACAGGCTGAGATCCCAGCTCAACCGGTCATCGCCAACGCTGACCGGTTGCGGTGCGGCACCCGAGACGACGACAAAATCCTTCTGGTCGTCGGTATAACGCAGGCCGCCGGTCACGCGCAGCGCCTCGGTCAGCTGGTAGCTCGCCTGGCCGAACACCGCCCAGGCTTCGTTGGTGTGATTGACGGTAACCGGCGGCGGAAAGGTGAAGCCCACCGTGGTGACGTCGAAATCGCTGTCGAAGTAGAAGCCGCCGATCTGCCAGGTCAGCGGGCCATCGCCGTTCGAGGCAAGCCGCAGCTCCTGCGTGGTCTGCGCAAGATCGATCGAATCCTGCGTGTCCGACGGGAACGGGATGAAGCCCGGGCCCATCACCGGCAGGAACGAAGCGCCGAACCCGCCGTCGATATCGCCGCGGCTCGAACCCTCGCTGGTCCAGTGGCTGGTGATCGAAGTCAGGGTGGCGCCGTCGAATTCGTAGGAGGCGGTCAGCGTCGCGCCGAATTGCTGGTAATTGGCCTCGTTGCCGCCGCCTGCATCGTAGAACACCACGTCGCGATCATAATTGTCGTTGAGGCTGTTGGTGTTGTTCGGCTGCGCGGTCGTCGGGCCGAGCACGTTGGCGCGGAAGAAGGTCGAGGACCCATCGAGATCGCGGAAATTGACCGAGGCGAGCACCCGCGCGCGTTCGGTGGGCGTGAACAGCAATTGCCCGCGCACCGCGAAATCGGTGTAGCCGCCCAGCACGTTCTCCTGACCCGTGAAGCCGTTGCTGATCCAGTCGCCGCGGGTCTGAAGCTGCGCGGCAACCCGGAAGGCGAGCACGTCCTTGGCGATCGAACCGCCGAACGCGCCGCTCATCGAGAAGGTGTCGAGGCTGCCGAACGACAGGCTGGCCGAGGCGGTGGTGTCGTGGCCCGGCTTCACCGAATCAATCTTGACGATGCCCGCCGGAGTGTTGCGCCCGAACAGCGTGCCCTGCGGGCCGCGCAGCACTTCGACCCGTTCGACATCGAAGATCGGGAAGCTCTTGAGCGTGACGTTTTCGAGCACGACATCATCGAGCAGCACCGAAACCGGCTGCGAGGCGGCGAGATCGAAATCGGTATTGCCAAGCCCGCGGATATAGAAACGCGGGGCAACGCGCCCGTTCGAGCTTTCGACATTGAGGCCCGGCGCGGTGCCGGCCAGCGCGGTGATGTCGCCCGCACCGCTGAAGATCGCGCCAACCCGTTCGGCATCGAGGATGTCGGCCGAAACCGCGACGTCCTGCAGGTTTTCCTCGCGGCGGTTGGCGGTGACGATGATGGTGGCAAGCTGGCTGTCGTCGCTTGCCGCAGCGGCGCTGTCCTGGGCGGTCGCGGGGGCGGCGAACCCGGCAGCGGCGGCAAGCACGGTGGAGGCGGCGCAGGCGATGCGAATGGCGGTAAATCGCTGAGACATGAAACAGGCCCCTTGTTTCGTGTGGAAAGAGGATGGGTGCGCTGTGGCCGCTGGCAGTTTTGCGCGATTCGGGCGAGATCAGCAGGCCGCAATTGGGCAGGAAAGCGTCGGTTTGGCTGCAATCTCTTTGCAGTTGTTGCATCAAAGTTACAGCCGATCGTATTTTATGACAGTTTGCTGACGTAAATCGCACGCTGCCCCGCCGATCGCGCGCACCGGCCCGGCGTCGTGCAAAAGCCTTGCACGCGCGATTGTGCGCTCCGGCACGCACGCTATAGCGGGGCCGAACCTGCCCCCGGCCCTCCCCAGCAAGGAGCATTGATCGATGCATGTGCGTGTGCTTGTCCGCCTGAAGCCCGGGGTGCTCGATCCGCAGGGGCGCGCGGTGCACCATGCGCTCAACGGGCTCGGGTTCGACGGGGTCGCAGATGTGCGGATCGGGCGGCTGATCGAACTCGACGTGGCCGACGGCACCCCCGCGGCGACATTGCGGGACATGTGCGAGAAGCTGCTCGCCAACACCGTGATCGAAAGCTACGCGATCGAGACCGAAGGAGCGCAGTGATGGGCTTGCGCGCCGCGGTCATCACCTTTCCGGGCTCGAACTGCGACCGCGACATGGCCTGCGCGATCGAGGCGGTTTCGGGCGTCGCGGCGCTGAGGGTGTGGCACGGCGATCCGCAGCTCCCCGACAGGCTCGATTTGATCGCCCTGCCCGGCGGCTTTTCTTACGGCGATTACCTGCGTTCGGGCGCGATGGCGGCGATAAGCCCGATCATGCGCGCAGTGGTGGCGGCGGCGCAGCGCGGGGTCGCGGTGCTGGGCGTGTGCAACGGCTTTCAGGTGCTCACCGAAGCCGGGCTGCTGCCGGGCGCGCTGATGCGCAATGCAGGGCAAAGGTTCGTGTGCCGGACGGTTTCGCTGCGGGTCGAAAACACCGCGTCGCCCTTCACACACGGGTTTGCCCCGGGCGAGATGCTGCGCATCCCGGTCGCGCATCACGACGGCAATTATTTTGCCGATGCAGACACGCTCGACCGGCTCGAAGGCGAAGGCCGGATCGCCTTTCGCTATGCTGAAGCCTGCAATGGTTCGGCGCGCGACATTGCCGGGGTGCTGAGCGAAAATGGCCGGGTGCTGGGGATGATGCCGCATCCCGAACGCGCGATCGAACCGGCAGCGGTGCCCGCGCTCGGCGGGGAAGACGGCCGCCGGGTTTTCGCGAATATGGTAACCGCGCTCGC
>Ga0224722_1002016_pt1 | contig 10948 bp, 9 predicted proteins | sample Balambano_FR1_Me_FD_161646 | JGI IMG/M metagenome (GOLD analysis project Ga0224722, IMG submission 161646) | Freshwater sediment microbial communities from Lake Towuti, South Sulawesi, Indonesia - Balambano_FR1_MetaG | ecosystem: Environmental > Aquatic > Freshwater > Lake > Sediment | place...
CAAACTACTGACGGGTATTTTTGGCAATGATCCGCAACTGCTGCCAACGACGAAGATGCGCGATTTTAAAGAGCCGAAGCCCACGCTGGCGCGCATTCCGGGCAGCCACGACGAAGGACACCACCAAAACTGGGTAAGTGCGTGTAAAAACGGCACGCCGACGAGTTCGGCTTTTGAATATGCCTGTAAACTCACAGAGACCGTATTGATTGGGAACCTGGCGATTCGCAGTCAGAATATTAAAGGTAAAATTGCCGGGACACACCCTGACAAATGGTGGGAAAACAAGGAATATCCGGGTCGAACGACCTTGCTGTGGGATGCCGCGCAGATGAAAGTGACGAATTTTGATGAGGCGAATCAGTTTGTGGGGCGGAAGTACCGGGCGGGGTGGAGCCTTTCGGTGTAGGATGACCAAGTGACGGAGAGACCAAGTGACTAAGTGACGAGCGACATGAACACACAAACACATGAACACAATCACCTGGGAAGACTTTGAGAAAATAGAAATTCGTACCGGTACGATTTTGGCGGCGGAGCCGTTTGCGAAAGCGAAAAAACCGGCGTATCAGTTGACGATTGATTTTGGAGTGCTGGGGGTGAAGCATTCGTCGGCGCAAATTACCACGTTGTACCAGCCGGAAGATTTGATTGGTAAACAAATCGTGGCGGTGGTGAATTTTCCGCCGAAGCAGATTGCCAATTTTTTCAGTGAATGCCTGGTGCTGGGCGCAGTGGCGGCGGATGGAACGGTGACCTTGCTGGAAACGGAGCGGAGCGTGGAGAATGGGATAAAGATTGGATAGTCTTTTCGGAATTTTTGTTTGGGATTTGACGTTCTAACTGGAAATTTATGAAAACGTTGAGCGTTGCCATTAGCGAAAGCGATTTTGAACAATATGGCTTTTTAGAGGAACAGTTATCATTTGAAGAACTGATTAAAAAAATTAATCTGCAGTTGGCGCGGCATTCCTTGTTGCGAGCGCAGGAAATTGCGGCAGAGGTCGGGCTGTCAGAGATGACTTTAGCGGAAATCAATGCTGAAATTCAAGCCGTTCGAGATGCAGCTTCTCCTTCTTGATACCAACGTCATCGTTTCTGCATTAATTTCCAGGGGAATGCCTGATAAAATCTTGTATGAACTGGTATTGGCAGAGAAAGTCAACGTTTGTTATTCAGAAATGATATATTTGGAATACAAAAATGTTTTAAATCGAACGAAGTTTTCCAGGTATTCAAATTTCAAATCGGAGGCAGAAAGCGTATTGTTTACGATTGAAACTATTGGATTGTTTTTTGAACCGGCACAATCGGTCAACCTCATCAAAGACGCTCCGGATAATCGGTTTTTAGAATTAGCCCTTGCTGCATCCGCCGATTTTTGATTACCAGCAATACACAAGATTTTACATTTAATCAAATTGGTGCAACCAAAATTCTTTCGCCTAAAGATTATTGGGACTTATACAAGCCAGAATTTTAAATTTGCAGAAATTTAAAATAATTGATTCCCATTCAACTCGACTGGATTGCGTTTTTCATGCTCACCGGCTTGGTGCAGGGGGTGGTGCTGGCGGCGGTATTTTTGAGCGGCGAACGGCAGCACGTACCGGCAAATCGTTTTATGGGATTGTTTTTGATCGCGGTGACGCTGACGGGTACGGAGGTGTTTCTTTGTTATACGGGTTATATTCAATACGTAATCCATCTGATTGACAGTACCGAACCTTTCAATTTTACAATCGCGCCTTTGGCGTATTTCTATATTTACAGTCGCCTCCATCAACAGCCGCCGCCCTACCAATGGGTACACTTTTTACTGTTTTGCTTGTATTTTGCTTATTGTAGCTTCTTTTGGCTGCAGCCCGTCGGCGAAAAGTGGAATGCCTTCATCTGGGCGTATCACCCGGAGTTGCCTTATGTGGACGTGGCACACCCCTTCTCACCCGACCCCTTGTACCTCAAACGACATCTGCGCCTGCTTATCTTTGCACATTTTGCTTTATATATTTTCCTGTCTGCGTTGGAAATTATAAAAGCATTTAGAAATAAAGTCGTCCTTTCGCCGGGTACGCTGGGGTGGTTGCGTAGTTTTTTACTGCAATTTTTAGTAGTAGTAATGGTATTTATCGGTACTTCTTTTGCTTTCGACCGAGATCTGGGCGATCCTTTTATTGAAATCATAAAAACCATTGTTATTTACCTGATCAGCTTTAATGTATTGCGCAGTTCTGATATGTTGCAACCCGAATCGCCCCTGGTCGAAAAAGAAAAATATGTAAATTCTTCCCTGCGCGACCACGACAAATCCCAGTTGTTGCAAAAAATCACCGCCTTCATGGACTCGGAAAAGCCTTATCTCAACAGTCTCTTCTCCATGACCGAACTCGCCAGGCGCGTCAACGCTACGCCTCATCATGTTTCTCAGGTGTTGAATGAAATGCGCAACCAGACATTTTTTGAATTTCTTGCCGAATACCGCATCCGATCTGCTCAGGAAAAACTACGCCATGCCGATTATCAAAATCTCAAAATTGAAGAAATCGCCGAGCAGGTCGGCTACAATTCTAAATCTGCTTTTAATACTGCCTTCAAACGGATCACGGGTATGACTCCTTCTGCTTTTCGCAGTACCGGCGAGCTTCAGTAGCCGAAAAAATAATAAAAACGGCAGCTGAGGCAGCCCACACAGCACGTTCGGCTTTATCGGTACGTCCATTTTCCCGATGAACGCGGTCGTTATTTGGTGGCTTTCGATGCTACTTTTGTCAAAAAAAAAGATGGAACAAACCTTCATTTCAACCCGCCGATACGACCTCGACTGGCTGCGCGTACTTGCCTTCGGCTTGCTTATTTTTTACCACTGCGGCATGGCATTTGTAGCCGAATGGGGCTTTCACATTAAAAATTCACAAACCAGCGAAGCGTTTCAATATTGGATGCTTTTTATGAATCGCTGGCGAATGCCCTTGCTGTTTTTGATTTCCGGGGCGGGCGTGTGGTTGGCACTGGGACGCAGAACCGGCGGACAATTTGCAGCCGAACGGTTCAAACGATTGTTCATCCCGCTGGTGTTTGGAATGCTGGTGGTGGTGCCACCGCAGATTTATTTTGAACGGCTCACGCAAGGGGTACAATTTGACGACTACCTGCAATTTTACAAGACCGTTTTTGAATTTCAATCCTACCCGGAAGGCAGTCTGAGTTGGCATCATTTGTGGTATCTGCCCTATGTTTTGGTGTATTCCCTGGTCGGTTTGCCCTTCTTTTTGTACTGGCGCAGCGTGCGTGCCGAGCCTGTGCGCGAAAACCTGCAAGCAATTTTTATAAAATACCCCGTGCTGCTTTTTATCATTTGTATATTGCCGGCTATCAGTGAAGTGCTGTTGCGTCCGCATTTTCCGAGCACCAATGGATTTACCGACGACTGGGCGAATCACAGCACCTATGGATTATATTTTTTAATCGGTTTTATTATAATTTCCAGCGAAACATTTACCAAATTCATTTCAAAATATCGTAAAAGCTGGCTTTCAATCGCCGTTATATTGGTCACGATTTTATGTACTTTTTATTGGATTCGTTGGGTAGAACCGGACTATTGGGGCATGGTTTTTTATAAAATATTGAATGCTGCGAACGCCTGGGCGTGGCTGCTCACCATTTTTGGCTTCGGTTATCGTTATTTGAATTTTAGTAATAATTTTTTACAATACGGTACGCAAGCGGTGTTTCCGTTTTATATTTTACATCAAACCATTACCATCGCGCTGGTTTATTATATGCTGGATTGGGATGTGGGCGTAATAACCAGGTTTTTGATGGCAGTGATCGGTACTTTTGGTCTTAGCTTTTTGTTATATGAATTTATCATAAGGCGGATTGTATTTTTACATCCTTTTTTTGGTATAAAAATAAAAAAACACAGGCAAGCACCACGCGCTTCAATTTCGTATGCAAGGTCTGCAACGGAGCAACCTGTATAATGCTCTCGTTTCTTGTCATGAGCGATTTTTGAAGTTCAATTGTTCAAGGTTCAACATTCAAAGGTTTAATCCTGTTCTCTCTTTTTGAATCCTTGAACCCTGAACCTTCTGATATGAAACCGATTTTTACAACTTTACTAATCATTTTGAGTTATTACCTGTTTGCCCAGGAAGCCGGGCATTGCAAAGACCCGGAAGACATTGCCGCGCTGGAAGCCCGTGCGCACGAAGACCTGCTGCAATTTCGCACTAATCCTTTTACGGATAATTATGACCTCAAATACCACCGGCTTGAATGGACGATTGACCCACGCGTTTATTACATTCGCGGCACGGTGACGAGCTATTTTGTGCCGACCAGAGCCGGTTTCAACGAAATTAATTTTGAACTCTCGCGCCTGCTCACGGTGAACAATGTGAAATATAGGGGTCAAAATGTCCCGTTTAGTTTGTTGCAGGACGACCGCTTGCAAATTTCTCTGCCAAGAACGCTACCCATCAACAACTTGGATTCTATCTCCATCACGTACGAAGGCGTGCCGCCGCGCACGGGTTTTGGCTCGTTTAGTCAGACGTTTCACGCCGGTGTGCCCATTATTTGGACCTTGTCAGAACCCTACGGCTCCAAAGACTGGTGGCCCTCCAAAATGGATTTGAGTGATAAAATTGACTCGATTGATGTGCTGGTGAAAACGCCGCAAGCCTATCGCGTGGCAAGCAATGGCTTATTAGTGTCTGAAATTCAACAAGATACGTTTAAAACTTTTCATTGGAAACACCGGTATCCGATTACCGCGTACTTGGTGGCGATTGGCGTGACAAATTATGCGAGCTACTCCGATTACGTGCGATTGCCCACCGGCGATTCTTTGGAAGTGTTGAATTACGTCTATCCGGAGCAGTTGGAAAGCATTCGACCACAAACGATTCGTACCGTCCGTTCGATGGAATTGTTCAATCGGTTGTTTGACATTTACCCATTTGCAAAAGAAAAATATGGGCACGCCCAATTTGGCTTCGGCGGCGGCGAGGAGCACCAAACGATGAGTTTCATGGGCGGATGGTCGCACGGCTTGCAGGCGCACGAGCTGGCACACCAGTGGTTTGGCGATAAAGTGACCTGCGGAAGTTGGCGCGATATTTGGTTGAATGAGGGTTTTGCCACGTACCTCGAAGGCTTGACGCAGGAGGCAGGCATTGGCACGACGGATTTTAAAACCTGGCTGCGCGGCAAAATCAACAATGTGAGCAGCCAGCCCGGCGGCTCGGTGTGGGTGGACGATACCACGAGTGTGAGCCGCATTTTCAACGGGCGTTTGAGCTATGATAAAGGTGCGATGCTCCTGCATATGCTCCGCTGGAAACTGGGCGATTCCACTTTTTTTCGGGGCTGCCGAAATTATCTGAACGACCCGAAACTGGCGTACGGCTATGCGAAAACCGAAGATTTGCAAGGCCACCTGGAAGCGGCAAGCGGGCAAAATCTGAGCGAGTTTTTTAAAGATTGGTTTTTCGGGCAGGGGTATCCGTCGTATCGAATTGAATGGCAAGCGTTTGCCAATAATTTTTTGCGCATGGCTGTTGTCCAAACCACCTCACATCCGTCGGTTTCCTTTTTTGAGATGCCAATACCCATTCAAATCAGAGGCGCAAACGGAGAGGTGGATACCTTGATTTTGAATCATACCTCTTCCGGTCAGTTTTTTGGCAGAACCGTTGAATTTCCGGTGACGGAATTGGTGTTTGACCCCGATTTGCGACTGATTTCCGCTAATAATCAAGTTAATAGAGTCCTCACTTCTACTAAAGAATTGGAACAACTCGCTTCTCAAATTCTCCTGTTTCCCAATCCGGCACAGTCTGAATTGAGTGTGGATTTAAAAAACCTGGCTGCAAAAGTGTATCAGATGCAAATTTTTGATGCCAAAGGAAGTTTGGTACAAACTATTATAATTAAAAATGATTTTGAAAAAATAGATATTTCCAATTTTTTAACTGGAATGTACCTTTTTAAATTGCAAACAGATAAGGGCGCAGTTGGTAAAACCTTTGTAAAACAGTAAAATATTCTGCAAGATTGCTTATTTTGCCAACAAAAAAAGATGGCAACGCAATTTGACCGCAGAACTTGGCTCCGCACCGCCGGTTTAGCTGGCGCTTTTTCCGTGTTGGGAGGCGCAAAGGCGCTGGCAACGGAGCAATCTCACCTTCGAGTAGTCGCGAACAACGCACCGAAAACGCCGCTCCGACTGGCATTGAACGAAAACCCGTACGGTCCTTCCGAAAAGGTGAAACAAGCCATTATCAGTGGTTTTCAGGATGGCTGTCGCTACCCGTATGGCTTGCAGCGCGAACTGGCAGAGATTGTAGCCAAAAAACACGGCGTACCCGCAGACTGCGTGGTGCTTACCTCCGGCTCGGGCGAGGGCTTGCGCACGGCGGGCTTGACCTACGGCTTGCACGGCGGCGAAATCGTATCGGCAACGCCTACCTTCCTGGCACTGATGGATTATGCCAGGCAATTTGGTGCCTACATCCACGAAGTGCCGCTGGACGATCAACTCACCCACGACCTCAACGCAATGGAAAAACGCTTGACGGGTGCTACGAAATTGGTGTTCGTTTGTAATCCAAACAATCCAACGGGGACCCTTTTGTCGGCTGCCAAAATGAAAAGTTTTTGCGAAAACCTGGCGAAGCAAACCGTCGTTTTTGCCGACGAAGCGTATTTTGACTACGTGACCGAACCCAATTATCCTTCGATGGTAGAACTGGTGAAGCAGGGTTTAAATGTGATTGTGTCGCGCACCTTGTCCAAAATTTACGGTATGGCGGGCATTCGCGTAGGCTACCTGATTGCAAGACCCGACATTGCCAATCGCCTGAGAGCCAACGTGATGGCGAGTGTGAGCGTCCCGGCGGTGTATGCGGCGAAAGCAGCGTTAGAAGATACCGATTTTTATAAAATGAGCCTTCAAAAAAATACCGAGTGTTTGAATATAATGTATAAAACGCTGGACGACTTGAAGATGCCTTATGTGAAGTCACACGCCAACTTTGTGTTTTTCAACAGCGGCAAAGATATTGGGGAGTTGAGCAAAATGATGGCAGAGAAGGACATCCAAGTGGGTCGCCCCTTCCCGCCGTATCTGAAATGGTGCCGCGTGAGTACCGGCAAGGTGGAGGATATTCAGGCGTTTGTGAAAACACTGAAGGAAGTGGTTTGAAAGTTTGGGGGGGGGGTGGAAGGTTAAAGGTTCATTCCGTGTATTTCTGATTGAACCTTTAAACTTTCATTCCTGATCTTCATAAAATGCTTCCATCAACGTTGGAATGTTAAATACAATACCCTCCATTACCTCCAAATCCTCCGTCCAGTTCGCCGTTTCCCAGTTTTTGTTTTTTTCTGCAAGCATCCATTTTTCGGTGTTGGTATAAATCCAAAGGACTCTTTCTACGCCGAATTTTAGCAACTGATCGGTTTTTTTATGGTAGTAAGCGGCAACCTCCCCGACGGTTTCGAAGTGCGCCTTGGTATCTACCTCAATGACCACGCGGGGCGGCAGTTTGGAATATTCATCTTTAATGCCCGCCTGCAGCAGTTCTTTTTTATCGAAAATGGCAATGTCTGCCAGTCGCCACGATTTTTTAGAAAACAGCAAGCCCAACTCATTTGACAGGACGACATATTTTCTACCCAATTTTAAATTCAGATAATTTTTTATCACTTCAATCATCAACGATTGTAAAATACTGCTGCCCATAATTTCTTCCGGTGTTTTTATACCCTTTAACACTTCCTTGTAGCCTCGATAATAAATCGGCTTGCCCTCGTCCATTTCGTAGATGAGGTAATCGGGAACGGGTTGTGATTTTTTAGCACTGCCGGCAGTCATAGAGAACAATTTTTACCAAAAATACTTTTTTCTTTGCAATTATTCAAGAGGTACACTGAGTTGATAACCATAAGTGACACAAAATATGGCCCCTTCAACACACCAAATTAACGTACTTTTGCGGTGAATCCATCTAATATTTGCTTCATGCAGAATCGTGCGGAAATTTTTGGAGTTGCATTGTTGTTACTGCTCTCTTTTTTGTGTATCCACCTTCGGTTTGAATCGTATTTTCACCACCCCAACAGCAAGGTGATAGAAGCGTGGGGAGACGGCTACAAAACGTACTTAGCACTGTTTTACCACATCAAATATGACCAAACGTACTCCCGTCTGGAGGCGATGAATTACCCGTATGGAGAGCACGTGGTGCCGGGCGACGCTCAACCCGCTCTGTCGAATACCGTTCGCTTTATCAGTCGTAATATAATAGATATTTCTGATCGGTATCGCGCCATTCTGCATTTTACTATGCTTACTTCTTTGTGGCTGAGTGGTTTGTTTTTATATCTGATTTTCAGAAAATTAAAAGTTGCAATCTGGTATGCGATTCCGGTTGCCATCGGGCTTACTTTCCTGTCGCCGCCCCTGGCTCGCATGGGTGCTCATTTTGGCTTGGCGCATCCGGTCGCCATACCGTTGTTGATGTACCTGCTTTTGCGGTTTGAGGAGCGTCCGAACTGGTATATCAGTGGGTTCCTTGCATTTTCCGTATTGCTGTTTGCCTCTTTCCATTTTTATTTTTTTGCCATTTTTGTTTTTACAATCACGGGGTACTTTTGCTATAAGATGATACAAAAGGGTGCTTGGCGGCAGTGGAAATTTTACGCCGGACATTACAGTATTCAAGTGATTTTACCATTCCTGTTTTTCTTCTGGTGGATGTATTTGAATGACCCGGTGACAGACCGCCCCTCGGCACCCTGGGGTTTCTTTTATGCGCGTTCATATTGGGAGAGCATTTTTCTGTCGTTTTCTCAGCCTTTCTATCAATGGGTGAACGAACATTGGATCAGCATCAGAAAAACAGACCCGGAGGGAGAAGCCTATGTGGGTATGGTGGCATTTGCTGCTACGCTTATTTTGCTGATACGCTGGGTGCGCAATCGCCTGCAAAAAGTGCCTTTTCAGGTCTCGGATGCCCATCAGGGTTGGCTCAATGCTCACTTTTATACTGCCATCATACTGCTGCTATTTGCCTGCGGCTTGCCCTTCATCCTTCCCGGCCTAGAAGATTTTTTAAAATACATGGGACCCCTGCGGCAGTTTCGGGCGGCGGGGCGATTTGCGTGGTTGTTTTACTATGTGATCAATATCCTGTCTTTTACCTTATTGTACCACTGGACTACCAAAGGCGCGCGCTGGCGTACCGCCCTGGCAACCTTTGCGGTGACGGTACTACTGTACGAAGCCAGTCATTTTTCGCATTTTCAGAATTTAGAATTGGACTCCATCGCCGAAGACGAACCGGGGCAGCGTTTTACGGATATTCCCAATCTTAATTTTAAAGAATTTCAAGCCACTTTGCCCATTCCGTATTACAATGTGGGTGCAGAAAACCTGATATGGCAACTGAGCGGCTACATCGGGCAAAAAACGCAAACCATTGCCTTTCAAACCGGGCTACCAACTACTGGTGCCATGCTCACGCGCACTTCGCTTTCGCAAACCTACAACCAGACACAACTCGTACTTCCGCCCTATCGGCATCCGGCTATCCTGCAAGATTTTCCGAATCAAAAACCCCTCCTTCTTGCCTGGGACATCACGCGCAACAACGAAAATCCGAACTCGCCGCGCTATCTGCTTGACGGAGCTCAGTTGTTGTACGAAAAAGGGGAATTGCAGTTGTATCGCCTGCCCCTACAGAGTTTTGACGACCGCATCAAAAAACGTCGGCAAACCATTGCGCAAGCAATGGACACTACCCGCTTGTACCCAATGGGAGCGTTGCTTTCCACCGACAGCATCCGCAATTTTGTGCATTACGCGTGGGACGACCGCCCGGCAGCCCGGCATTATTTTGGCAAAGGCGGCTACGAAGGTAAAATGGGCGATTTGCACGTCTTATTTGACAACACCCTGCCGGCACAACAACCCGGGAAGTACGTATTTTCCGTGTGGACATTTTTGAAAAAAGACCAGTATCCCACCGTACTTTACGAATTGATAGAATACAATCCCGCCGATGGAAAAGAGGTGCAGCGCAACCGATACAGGGCGTATCATACCTTGTCAGAACTGGATAACAACGGCTGGGGCTTGGTGGAACTGCCTTTTGAAATTCACGACCCCAACAACCGGATTAAAATATTCTTTCAGCATGACGAGTTGAACCGCTCGCCGCTCTGGCTTGATGAATTCCTGATTCGACCCGCAGCTACCCAGTTGTACCGAAAAACCGAATCCCTCCTTTGGCACAACACCCGATGGTGGGAAATAAAGTAACAACCGGCGTATATGCAGGGGACTATGGATCATCATCGTTTAAACGGAGAAAGAGTGACCGGGTGACCGAGAGAAGAGGTGACTAAGAAGCGGAGCGTGTCAACGTTAGGCGGGAGCTAAACCTCCTCAACTTTCTCAACTCCCTCAACCCTTTAAAAATTCTTACTATGAAAAAATACGTACTCCTTTCCAGCTGGTTGCTATTACAAACCACGCTTTTCAGTCAAAACTTTACACTCGAACAGGTGATGAGCAGCCCTTTCCCGGAAGACCTCGTGGCTGCTCCCCGGCACACCCGCTTCGTGTGGGCGCAAAACCAAGAGGGCAAACGCAATATGTGGGTGGCGGAAGCACCAGACTTTGTGGGCAGACAACTCACTAACTACACCCAGGACGACGGGCAGGAAACAGGTAATTTTGAAATCTCCCCGGATGGCAACACTGTGGCTTTTGTGCGTGGCGGCGTAGCGAATCGCCAGGGCGAAGTGCCCAACCCAACCAGCGACCCAAACGGTGCAAAGCAGGAAATTTTCCTGATCGCTTTTGCCGGTGGAGTGCCAAAACGACTGAGCGAGGGCACTGCGCCGACCTTTTCATCGGATGGCAAGCGGCTGGCTT
>Ga0224722_1002018_pt1 | contig 10941 bp, 9 predicted proteins | sample Balambano_FR1_Me_FD_161646 | JGI IMG/M metagenome (GOLD analysis project Ga0224722, IMG submission 161646) | Freshwater sediment microbial communities from Lake Towuti, South Sulawesi, Indonesia - Balambano_FR1_MetaG | ecosystem: Environmental > Aquatic > Freshwater > Lake > Sediment | place...
ACGCCTAACCTACCAACAGCGATCGCCGATCGCGCCCCCACAATTTTGCAACTGTTTATCCGGGGCAGTGCCTTTCGAGCAAGTGCCGGATTATCCGCTACAGCAGAGCAATGGCTACAACACTTGCTGACATCAGACCAGTTGGCGGCATTGGTCATCTACGGCAGCCCCTACATTCTGGAGCAATTTTTACCCACGTTACCCCCACAGATGCCCTACGTATTCAGTTACGGGCAAACCGAAGCTGCCCAAGCGATCGCTCTGAGCAGGCTATTTTCCAGATAGGGTGTCGCGTATCATGAATTGGCTTTAACTGGCTTAACCGTGATTAGAAGTATTTCCGATCGCCTCGTTAGCTGAAATGGCGTTGTGCCCAAAGTGCCGCTTGAGTGCGATCGCGCAATCCTAACTTGTATTGGGTAGCTCCCATCTGCGCGGCAACAGATGCTGCAGCAATTGGAGATGACTACATGATTTCCTCAAATAGTTTGAAATCATTTCATAGTCTAACAACACCATGCCGCGAAGATTAGGTGAACTTACTTGCTATTTATTCGCATCTAGCTTAAGTCAATCTCCCTATTCTCTATCTCTCTCGCCTCCATCACAAAGACCTATCCCACATGGCCGTGGGTTATCTCTAAAGATTGATGAATGCCAAGAACCATTACCGCTAAGGTGACCAGTAAGCAGAATTGAGAAACTTCCATGGCTAACCTTTTTGGTACTCCTATCTCGTATTGGATTGATTCAACGCAATTGGCAAACTATCCTAAATTGTCCAAAGATGTCATTGTTGATGTAGCAATTGTCGGGGGTGGTATTGCCGGTTTAACCACAGCAGCACTCTTGAAAAAGTCAGGTAAAACCGTTGCTGTGCTTGAGGCGCGTCAAATTGCAACCGCAGCAAGTGGACACACAACAGCAAAGGTGACTTCGTTACATCAGATCATCTATTCAAGCTTAATCAAGAAAATAGGTGAAGAAAAAGCTAGGTTATATGCAGAAGCGAATCAAGCAGGTGTTGAGCGTATTGCCAAATTTGTTGCAGAAGAAGGTATAGATTGTGATTTCAGCCGAACTAAGGCTTATACCTTTGCTGAAACTGAAAAAGCACTTGAGCAAGTCGAAGATGAGGTAAAAGCAGCTCATAAGTTAGGTCTGCCCGTCTCTTTTACCTCGGAAACCTCATTGCCATTTCCCATCAAAGGAGCGGTGCAGTTCGATAATCAAGCCCAATTCCATGTGCGCAAATACCTGTTGCATTTGGCTCAAATGATTGCGGGCAATGGTAGCTTCGTGTTTGAAAATACGCAAGTGAAATCCATTGAGGACGGCCACTCATGCCAGGTGTTCACCGACTATGGCGTTGTCTCGGCCAGTGATGTGGTTGTTGCAACCAATCTCCCAATGATGGATGAGGGACTCTATTTTGCCAAAACCTTTCCCAAGCGATCGTACTTGATTGGAGCGGCGATCGCGCCGGAAAAAGCGCCGCAGGGCATGTTTATTGGGGCTGAAGAGGAATACTATTCCATCCGCACCACTCCATACCAGGACAAACTGCTATTGTTGATCGGGGGCGGTGGTCACAAAGTTGGGACAGTCACCCAAACAGAAGACAGCTATCGAAAGCTGGAAACTTTTGCGCGCGAGCGATTCGACATCAACGCCATTCAATACCGCTGGTCGAGTCAGGATGTGGTGTCGTTCGACAAGATCCCGTATGTCGGTAAGTTGACTCCCATGAGCCAGCATATTTATGTTGCCACTGGGTTTAGCTTGTGGGGCATGAGCAATGGCACCATATCTGGCATGTTGCTGACTGATTTGATTTTGGGTCGCGAGAATGCCTGGTTGCGGGTGTTTGACTCCACGCGAGCCACGCCATTTCTAACGCCTGAGTCGGCGAAAAACAATCTGGAAGTGACAACGCACTGGATTGGCGATCGCTTGAAGGGGTTGTCGCGATCGTTGGATCAGGTGGCGATTGGAGAAGGTGAGTTAGTCACCGTCGATGGTCACAAAGTCGCCGCTTATCGAGACGAATCCGGCACCGTTCATGCCGTTTCAGCCGTTTGTACCCACCTAGGGTGTATTGTCAATTGGAACAGTGCCGAGAGAAGTTGGGATTGTCCCTGCCATGGTGCCCGATTTAGCTGCGATGGCAAAGTCCTGAATGGGCCTGCTCTGAAGGACTTACAGGCAATTCAGAACAACGATGGTATAGAATAGGAAACCCCAAACCTCTCTAAGTGGAGGTTTGGATTCCTCCGTGTAACTCACTCAACAGTAAAGGCGGCACCCAGATTCGAACTGGGGGTGAGGATTTTGCAGACCCTTGCCTTACCACTTGGCCATGCCGCCACCAGATATAACAATATATCATCTGTGGCCAGATCTAAGGCAACCATTGAATCGTGCCAGATTGACGAGCAATTTGGTCTGGCACTCTGGGCAAGGTAGTCACCGGAGTTGCTGGAACCAGGGCTCTGGCGGTTGGCACGGGTGCCAAGACAGGCTGGGGAACTTTTGCCAAAGACAACGATCGTAAAAACTGAGCCAGCGCATATTCCAACTGCTGACCAGCATCGATCGCCATCCATCCTTCTGAGGTGAGATAGCGATGTTCAAAGTGCAGATGCGGGCCTGTAGAGTTGCCTGTGCTGCCAACGCGACCAATCAGGCTGCCCTGCTGCACAACATCACCCGGCTTCACAAGAATTTCAGATAGGTGGGCATAGAGCGTTTCTTGGCTGTCTTTGTGCTGCAAGATCACTGTTAAGCCATAGCCACCTAAGTAGTCGGCAGCAGTAACACGGCCAGCGTAGGCGGCCAGCACTGGGGTTCCCAGAGGGGCTCCTAAATCGGTACCTGAGTGAAAGCGGCGATCGCCAAAAACAGGGTGAATCCGCCAACCAAAGGCAGAAGTAATCGGCGCAGGCATCGTCAACGGAAAGATCAAACGCAAGGGGCTAACTGGTACTCGTCCTGGTAACCGCACCATGCGACGATAGTAGTCTTGCTGGCTGGCCGTTCCGCTACCTAGTTGCAGCCCATTTTGTAAAGCAAACGTACCTGGGTCGATCTCTACTGTGGGTGGTTCTGGCAAGCCATCGATCGACAAATAAGGAAGGTCGATCACATTGGGCTGATCAGCAACCTGTGGAGTAGGCTGAGGCACTTGTTCAGGGGTTGGCTCCGTAGCTCCCAATTGGTAATCATCGGTAGAGTCAATGTAAGGCGTATTGGAATCAGCCGAATCAGGAGACACCGTTAGCGCTTCAGACCCAGAAATAGACAAGTCTTCAGTTGTTGCATCTACAGGTGCAGAAGGTGCAGATTTGGGAGAAACTGCTTCAGTTGAGGTGGGCGTTGTCTCGCCAGAAAGCCCGTCCGAGTGGGATGGCTGCGCACCAAGTAAGCTGCTAGCCAACACACTTGCAACAACGATCCAAGCCGTACCAGGACGAAGCAACGTGGTTAACATCGTAGGTTTGAAGGAAGGATAAGGGTTAGGCGCAGTCATAATTCAAGTCTCTAGAGGTAGCCATCAACATTAGCAGGTGAATTAGGGTGCAGGATCGGGCAGCGTTTGTCCAGCGCCGATCGTTAGATTGGTGGTTGCCCGCTTAATCGAAGCAACTGCACGGTTGTAGCCCAAGATCGCTGTCACCAAATCACCACGAGCACTGGTCAAGTTGTTGTCTGCATTAATTACATCTGTTTGGGTGCCCACCCCAGCCTGGAACCGCAGCCGCGCCAGCCGCAGTGCTTCCTGAGCTTGTTCCAGTGCTTTCGTAGCAGTATCCACGTTTTGCAAATTTGAATCCAGGTCAGCATACGCACTTTCTACCTGAAATCGCACCTGCTGCAAGGCATCAGCAAACTGAGTTTCGGCTAGGGCAATATTGGCTTCTTGCTGACGAGCCCGGGCAGCCGCCGCACCCCCTTCAAAAATGCTCCAGCGTAGTCGGGCACCAACGCTATAACCATCTCCTGTCCCTAGATTGTCATCAAAGACACTGAGAACGTCATACTGAGCCACCAAGCTAATCGTTGGCCCTAGGGTTGATAAAGCGGCTCGTCGTTGTTGCTGACCCAATTCTCGCTGCACCAAGAATTGTTCAAGCTCAGCTCGGTTCTTTAGAGCCAAGATTATGCTTTCTTCCAGGGGAATACTCCACTTGCCTGTAACCTGAACGGGGTCAGCCGCTGCCAGGTTAATGGTGGGGGGAACGCTAAGGCGCTGAGCCAATTGACGGCGGCGCACTCGTTGGGCGGCTAGCGCATTTGTCAAGTTTTGGCGGGCTCTGGCTAGCTGTACCTCAAACTGAAGCACACTGAACCGAGTTTCTAAGCCAGCTCGTTCCAGCGCGATCGCATCTTTCAGGTTTTGTTCCGCACTGCGAACGGCAGACTCGTTAATTCGTACAGACTCATCTGCTTGCTGCAAATCATAGTAATCATTGCTGACATCCAACCGCAGTTGCTCTAGCGTAATTTCAACTTGCAGTTCATCGGAACGCAGTTGACGCTCAGAAGCGCGAATCCGAGCTGGCCGCCCACCCGACGTGAACAAGTCATAGTTCAACACTAGCGAACCGCTTAAGCTAGTGCGGTCAACATCAATGCCCGATTGTATTGGAGAGGACAATGCCGAAATTTGGCCGCTAGCTGACCGAGAATTGGTTAAATTTGCTTGGAAATCGAGCGTGGGGTAGAACTCTGCTTGAGCTTCGCGCAACGCAGCTCGACTGCGCCGCAACTGCTGCTGAGATGCTTCCAGGGTACGGTTATTGCGCTGAGCCAACTCCAATGCTTGCTGTAGCGTAACTGGTTGAATACCCCGCAATTTAACTTCATCCGGGGTAGTTGGCCGCAGCAATGGGTTAGGGTCAGGATTAAGGTATTCGGGCGCTTCTCCTGGCTTTGCTGGAAACGACTGGGGCGGCGAAATCAAATCATCTGGGGGTGATGGCTGCGGCGACGGAACCGTCTTCTCAGGATCGGTAGCAGGCTGCTGTGCAACCTGGCTAGCCAAAGCCGCCTTTGCTGCGGACTGCTCCCGCTTCATTGGTTGGGAGAGAGTAGACACCTGCAGTTCTGGAACTGTGGACAGATGAGTTGAAGTAGATTTTGAGAGCGCCCCCGGTTGGGCTAAAGAGGAAACCTTGGCCTCCGCCGAGACACCCGAGGGTAGGGAGGGGTCAGAAAGCGTTTGGGATAAGCTGACTTCGCCATACCCGATAATGCACCACACTCCCACACTGAAGCCAATCAAACGAGACGATCGCATAACGTTAAGAGCAAATTAGGACGTAGACAATCTATAACAAGCAACAACCTTAAGCAGGATACTGGTTGAACCAGCAAATTGGCAAAGCTATTCAGAGAAAAACAAGATTACCGTTTTCAGCAAAAGCATTAGCTAATAATATTTCATCGTCGCAACTCTCCCTCTCTTTCAGTCAAGACTAATGGTTATCCGGGTGTTTTTGAACTCGGAGCTAACCAGGCTACGAATAAGAAGACTACTAAACTAGTGTCTGCCTACGTGGGTTTAGCTGAGCAGCAAATCTCAATACTGAAGTCAAGAATAGTCATTGTTTGTAGCCTCCTGCTTGAGCCGATCGGGTGATTTCACTGCTAAAACCAGATTTAGCTAGACGTCTTTATCAAAGCCAGAAAAAATCTTATGGAAACACCTCTATCCGGGCTAATTTGCCAGACAGAGGCTAAAACTTTATAGCTAGTGGCAGTGACACGCCTGCAAAGCTACTACCTAGAATTTAGCGACTACGTTGAAAGCTGCTGGTACGGGTTTTGCCAGTACGTCCGGTATGGCTCACATTGCCGCTATAGCTGCCGCGCCCGGTGCGCTGCCCTTCAAGCTCCATCGATCGCGTTTTGCCGCTAGGGTAGGTTACCGTGCGATCGCCACTAATTTTGCCATTGCCGTAAGTACCGGTAGTTTCGTAAGTAGCTTGTTGTCCTTGAAAGCCTGTAACTGTGCCGCTATTTTGATAGCTGCCATTGCTGATCGATCGCTGCCCCTGAATTTGATAATCCGTTGTGGAACCGTTGCGGTTGGTATGGGTGACTGTGCCACTGTAGCCACCGTTATCAGTAGTTTTACTAAAGGTGCCAGTGGAACGAGAGGTTTTTCCACTGGGAAGCGTGGTAGTGCGTTGAATAGTGGTACCTGTTTCAGTGCGATCGCGCACAACCTCTGAAGTAACCGATCGTCCGTTTTTTCCTGTATAAACCACCTCGCTGGCTTGTGTGGCTGAGCTAAGCCCAAGCCCAAAGCCCAGTCCGGCAAGGATGACAACCTTTGAAATATGGAACTGCATAAAATCTAGTCTCCAAACGTAGGATGTAACGCTTTAGACCAAGTACTGGTAGGAATAGTTCAAAACATTCCTCAATTTTGCTGCGATTCAATCTCCAGCAAAGACCCCGACTGGTTTATGATGACAGTGCTAAAGCGCGGACGATCGCGCATGGAGACACGCTAGGGGGTTTTTCCGGTGAGCATGCGAATTCTATTTGTAGCGGCAGAAGCAGCTCCGTTAGCCAAGGTAGGTGGCATGGGGGATGTCGTTGGCACCCTACCTAGTGTGTTACGCAGCATGGGGCACGATGTCCGCATTTTTATGCCCTACTACGGTTTTCTTTCCGACAAGATTAAAATTCCCAAACAGCCTGTTTGGCAAGGTACTGCCATGTACCAGCCTTTTCAGGTGTTTGAAACTGTTTTCCCTAGCAGCGATGTGCCACTGTACCTGTTTAGCCACCCTGCCTTCAATCCGCGTCGGGTGTACTTTGGTGAGGATGAAGATTGGCGGTTTACCTTTTTTGCTAACGGAGCCGCCGAATTTGTCTGGAACTATTGGACACCTCAAATCATCCATTGTCACGATTGGCACACGGGGATGATTCCAGTGTGGATGCACGAAACTCCTGATGTTTCTACCGTTTTCACAATCCACAACTTGGCGTATCAAGGGCCATGGCGCTGGCGGCTGGAGCAAATTACCTGGTGCCCGTGGTATATGGAGGGGCATAACACGATGGCAGCGGCTGTGCAATTTGCCGATCGCGTCAACACGGTTTCTCCCACCTATGCTCAGCAAATCCAAACTCCAGCCTATGGGGAGCAAATGGAGGGCTTGCTATCGTTCATCAGCGGTAAACTGTCGGGCATTTTGAATGGGATTGATACGGAGTTGTACAACCCTGTCGACGATCGACACTTGCCCAAGACGTTCACGGCTGAAACGCTGGACGATCGCAAAGCCAATAAAGTCTCTCTCCAAGAAGAAGTCGGCCTAGAGGTCAATTCGGAGGCGTTTTTGATTGGCATGGTGACCCGCCTAGTCGAGCAAAAAGGTTTGGATCTGGTGCTGCAAATTTTAGACCGATTTATGGCCTACACCGATGCTCAATTTATTCTGTTGGGCACGGGCGATCGCTACTACGAAACGCAAATGTGGCAGTTGGCTTCACGCTACTCTGGCCGCATGTCAGTTTATCTGCTCTACAACGACATCCTCTCCCGCCGCATCTACGCGGGTACGGATGCCTTTCTCATGCCCTCTCGGTTTGAACCTTGTGGCATCAGCCAGATGCTGGCCATGCGCTATGGCAGCATTCCGATTGTGCGGCGCACAGGTGGCCTGGTAGATACTGTGCTACACCATGACCCCAACACCCAAACCGGCACAGGCTACTGTTTCGATCGCTACGAACCCCTTGATCTGTACACCTGCATGGTGCGGGCTTGGGAAGGCTTTCACTACAAGGACAAATGGCGCACGCTCCAACAACGTGCCATGGCCACCGACTTTAGCTGGACAAAGTCGGCGATCGAGTACGAAAAGCTTTACAAAGAGCTGTTGGGCTTACCAATCACTGACCCTGCTAACACTGGTACGAAAAAACCAGAGTTGGTTTCCTGATGCAACTTTTCTGAACGTGAGACAGTCTGGAAAGAAAAATCAATCAATCAATCAATTCAGCCGCAAAAGGGAGAGTAACGCTATGACACGATCGCACCAGCATAGCTTGTTGACAGCTTTGGTAGCTTTGTTAATCGCAGTGCTAACTCTACAAGGTCAGGCAATGCTCCCAGTGTCCGCAGATCCCTTACTCAGCCAAGTTCAGACAGCTCCCAGACAGGTCCCTGTCATCCGCACCCGACGCATTGATTTCCAGCCAGGAGCCTCCTCTGCCACTGTCAAAGATGCTGTAGTACGGGGAACCCGTGATGCTTATTTGTTGGGTGCAGGACAGGGACAGCGCATGACGGTAAAAATCACGTCTCTCGAAGAGAATGCCGTTTTTGATCTAGAGTCGCCCCCTAATCAAGCGGGCAACCGTCAGCTAATGCGCCAAGAATCGGTATCCTGGAGCGGTACCTTGCCTAGCAATGGTGACTATCGCATTGTGGTGGGGTCGGTTCGCGGCAACGCATCTTACCAACTACAAGTCAGCATTCGCTAAAGTCCCTCGCCCATTCTCCAATTCTGTTGAGATTCGTGGCACAAGCGTGTGTTCTGGCTAGAACGCGCTATAGTCAAGCCCGTGGATCGCATTCAAGGGAGCCACTGTGGCTGCGGATCATTCTTCTGGATCGAGTACCGTTTTGACCATTCTTAACGGCAAGGGCGGAGTTGGCAAAACGACAACGGCAGTGAATCTGGCTGCATTGCTGGCTGAACAGCATCGGGTTTTGTTGGTGGATGCCGATCCACAAGGCTCAGCTAGTTGGTGGGTTAGCCGCCACCCTACCAGCATTGGCTTTGACCTTGCTCAAGAGCAGGATCCAATGATGCTAGGTGCTCTAAAGCAGTTAAACGATTACGATGTGGTTGTGGTAGACACGCCACCAGCCCTTAAATCTGAGGTATTGGCTGCGATCGTCCCGGTTGCTGACTATATTGTGTTGCCAACACCTCCCTCAGCCATGGACTTGGCCGTACTGATTGAAACTGTTCGCCAAGCTGTTATACCGTACAGCATCAACTATCGTGTCCTCTTGACAAAAGTGGATCCACGTAGCTTGGGCGAAGCTGAGGAAGCGCAGCAAACCCTAACTGATTTGGGCATTCCTGCCTGCGCCACCTTCATTCGTGCCTACAAAGCTCACGAACGGGCAGCCTTAGAAGGCGTAGCCATTGCCCAGTGGCGTGGCGGCCATGCCTATGAAGCCGAATCAGACTATCGTCGAGTAGTTGAAGAAATTCAACAAGACTGGCAGCGATCGAGACACCCCGCAGAACTCTCGGCGTAGCATACCAGGCATCACTGTAAACATGTCGTAGTTTGGAAGGGACGTTATCATGGTACGCAAACGATTATCAGATTTATTACGTGAAGAGGCTAAAGAACTCACAGATGCTGCCGAGACCACCAAAAGCATAGCCTCGACAGATCCCTTGCCTACAACCAGAACCAAAACTACCCGCACTACCAAACCCAAGCCAGCCATAGAAAACGCTGCATCCCCTGAGGATTCTTCCCAAACCTTGGTCAATGAGGTAACCTCACTAAAAGCTGCTCTAGCCAGTACGAAACAGCAGGAAGCCAACTTAACCCAGCAAATAGCCACTCTCAAAGCTGAACTCAAGGCCGAAACCACCAATACCAAAAAGCTACAAACCAGCTTGGATAAAGTTCAGGCCAGTTTAGAAAATGCCGAAAAGCGGAATCAGGAATTGGCTGCAGAGCTTGCTGAGGTCAAACAAACGGCTCTGCAATTAGCTGAAACTAATACCGAACTGACAGAAAAGGTTACCTTACTAGTTGCACCGACCCCTTCAGTTCCTCCCACACCTCTGCAACCGCCGATTACGCCGCGCTCAACTCCAGAGCCCAGTTCTCTATCCCGATCTCCCACTCAGGAAAGCCTGCACCAACGCCAAGTGCGATCGCTCAGCCATCCCGTTTTTCCCCAAGAAAAATTACCTGGGCAACTCGCAGACCAAGACCTCGGTTGGGTCGATTGATCCAAGTACACCCCCACTCCACTCAGACACTTTCTATGACTAACTCAAATGCGGGTGTAAAAACCCTGGCCATTGACATTGGCGGCAGTGGCATCAAGGTCATGGTGTTGGACGAAGCAGGGAATCCTCTAACTGAGCGCGATCGCCAAGATACGCCCCAACCTGCCAAACCCGATGCTATTTTGGCTGTGATTGGCGAACTAACCGCTAACAAATCCTTTGATCGAGTGTCTGTTGGGTTTCCCGGTGTAGTGCGATGTGGCCAAGTTGAAACCGCTGCTAACCTCGACCCCGATTGGATTGGCTATAACCTGCAACAAGCCTTGACCAAGCAACTTGGCCAACCTGTTCGAGCCATCAATGATGCTGATATGCAAGGCTTGGGAGCCATTTCTGGCAAAGGGGTTGAACTAGTAGTCACCTTAGGAACCGGTTTTGGTTCGGCTCTATTTGTCAACGGCATACTAGTCCCCAACTTGGAGCTGGGACACCATCCTTTTCGCAAAGGCCAAACCTACGAAGAGCAGCTTGGGCGAACAGCATTGGAAAAGGATGGCAAAAAAAAGTGGAATGAGCGACTGGAAAAAGCGATCGCCCTATTGCAGAAAATTTACAACTACGACACCCTCTATCTTGGTGGCGGCAATACAGAAGACATTACCTTCGCACTGCCCGATAATGTCAAAATCGTTCCCAATATTGCTGGATTGCTTGGTGGCATTGCACTCTGGCGTGGTTAGCAGGGTTAGAGTCGATCGTGGGCAAAAGGGGATGCTTGTTTGAGGAGATAAGGGGATGAGGAGATGAGATTGATGCGCTGTTGGTAACGTAAGCCAAGCGTAAGGCGAGAGGATAGAATCAGAAGACATCACGCTAATCAGGCTGGTGTTTCCTGAGGCTAGCTACTACATTTTTGTTGTCTATGAAT
>Ga0224722_1002019_pt1 | contig 10941 bp, 9 predicted proteins | sample Balambano_FR1_Me_FD_161646 | JGI IMG/M metagenome (GOLD analysis project Ga0224722, IMG submission 161646) | Freshwater sediment microbial communities from Lake Towuti, South Sulawesi, Indonesia - Balambano_FR1_MetaG | ecosystem: Environmental > Aquatic > Freshwater > Lake > Sediment | place...
GCCCATCAGTACGCCAATCACTCCACATCAGTACCCATGTTCTGTCCGCCCTTTCCCGGCGGGAGAGGGGCCGGGGCTGAGGGATCCTTGGCACAGCCAAAAATCCGTCTTGATCAATTGCTCGTCGAGCGCGGGCTAGCCGAAACCCGCAGCAAAGCCCAAGCGCTGCTTGCTGCCGGAGCTGTGCGCGTTGCCGGCGCACAGCGCACCAAAGCGGGCGAACTCGTTGGGCCCGATGTTGCAGTCGAGCTGATTGCACCACTGCCGTATGCCTCGCGCGGCGGTTACAAACTCGCACATGCGCTTGACACATTCGCACTCGATCCGGCCGGCCTGGTCGCACTCGATGCCGGTGCCTCCACCGGCGGCTTCACCGATGTGTTGCTGCAACGCGGCGCGGCGCTTGTGTATGCGGTGGATGTGGGGTATGGCATTCTCGAATACCGCCTACGCCAGGATGCGCGCGTCGTGGTGCTGGAGCGCACCAATATACGCTATCTGGAACAACTGCCGCCGACGCCGGCAGCCCCAGACCAGGTAGTGCTGGCCGAGTGCGCCGTGCTCGATGTCTCGTTCATCTCGCTGAAGATCGTTCTGCCTGCCATTCAGCGGCTGGTCACACCAGCGGCCTGGCTGGTTGCACTCGTCAAGCCGCAGTTCGAGGCCGGCAAAGCGCAAGTCGGCAAAGGCGGCGTGGTACGCGATCCGGCTGTGCACGCCGCCGTGTTGCGCGACGTACTGCATTCCGCAGCGCGCCTCGGGCTCGTACTGCACGGCCTCACACGCTCGCCGATCACTGGCCCGGCCGGCAATGTCGAGTTCCTTGCCTGGCTTGGCGGTAGCGGCGCAGCCCTTGATATCGATGCCGCGATCAGCGCCGTTCTATAGCAATACTCATTCGGTCGTGAACAGCGAGCGGGGGTTTGGGGGCCGGGTACCCTTTGGGTGCCTCCAGAGAAAGACCCCTTTCCCCTTTTCAAATCCGATAGGATTGCTATAGAACCCTGCCGCTCGCAGGTGAAGAGTGAAGAATTACCCGCTCCGGCCGGGCCAGCCAAAGCAAGCGCCCAGCATATCCCTCCAAGAACTCCGCAAACCCTATGCATCACTTTACACGCTACCGAACACTCATTACGAAAGTTTTCACTACTGAAATATCGCACTCTACCGCACTGCGATGCCTAATGCACAGCTAATGCCGTGCTTTTGCCCATCGTTGACGGCATACGGCTTTTGTATATAATAGCAGCATGTGAATTTTTCCACTTTCTCCCCCATGCTGCGAGCGCTGCCGGCAAGATGCGTGCTGCGTGATGCACGTTGCATTTCCACTAGCGAGGAGACAGAATGAGGACACAGCGCCGACGGCTCACACGGTTCCTAGTGTTCGCCGCGCTGTTGGCCACCCCGTTGCTTCTGGCGGCCTGTGCCGGCCCTGAGGCACGGCAGACCACGGTGATCGCCGATGGCGACCATGCACAGCGCATCCTCGATCTACTGGTGCCGATCGCATGGATGGCGCTCGCGGTGTTCGTGGTGGTCGAGGGCCTGCTGGTGTATACGGTCTGGCGCTTCCGCCGCCGCTCGAATGCCATCCCGGCTCAGATTCATGGCAACACGCAGATCGAGATTCTCTGGACGATCGCTCCGGCGCTAATCGTGCTGGTGATCGCAGTGCTCACCTTCCGCACCCAGGCCCAGACAGCGGAAATCACGCGCAACCCACAGAATGCCGTCGAGGTTACGGCTGTCGGCCACCAGTGGTGGTTCGAGTTCGTGTATCCCGGCATCGGCCAGGCCGAAGCGTCGCTCGTGACTGCCGGCGACATGTACATCCCGGTTGGTCGGCCGGTACGAATCACGCTGCAGTCGGTCGATGTGATCCACAACTTCTGGGTGCCACGGCTGGCCGGCAAAACCTATATGATCCCGGGCAAAACCAACTACCTGGCGTTTACTGCCAACGAGCCGGGGATCTATCGTGCAGTATGCGCCGAGTTCTGCGGCGAGGCCCACGCGCTCATGCGCTTCCGCGTGATCGCCGTGCCCGAGGCCGAATTTCAGAGCTGGGTGCAGCAGAAGTCGCAGCCGCCTGCGCCACCCGCCGCCGGAACGCTGGCGGTTAATGGCCTTTCCGGCGATCCGGTTGCCGGCCAGGCGATCTTCCTTGATGCCCGCAAGCAGTGCATCTCATGCCACGCCGTCAGTGGTACCGATGCCAAAGGCATCATCGGGCCGAACCTGACGCACTATGGCAGCCGCCGTACGATCGGCGCCGGCATTCTGGATTACTCGCCCGAAAACCTGGCACTCTGGCTGGAGCGCGGGTACGAACTGAAACCCGGCAATCTGATGAGCCGCGTGCTCACGCCGCAGTGGGTTCAGACCAACCTGAGCGCCCAGGAGATCGCCGACCTGGTGGCGTACCTCGATAGTATGAAGGTGTCGGTCAACCTTCCGCCGGAAAGGTAGGAGAAGATTATGGCAATCGCCGAACGGCCGGCGGAAGGGGTTCGTGTCCCGACGCCGACTTTCCACGTTCCACCCGGGCTGGCCGGCTGGTTCAGCACGGTGGATCACAAGCGCATCGGCATTATCTATATGCTCGGGGCGTTCGCATTCTTCATCATCGGCGGCATCGAGGCGCTGCTGATGCGTACGCAGCTCGCGGTGCCGAACAATACGTTCCTTTCGCCCGATGTGTACAATCAGCTGTTTACCATGCACGGCACCACTATGGTGTTCCTTGCAATCATGCCGATGAACGTCGGTATCGGTAACTATATCGTGCCACTCATGGTCGGCGCGCGCGACATGGCCTTTCCACGCCTGAACGCGCTGTCGGTCTGGCTGTTCCTGCTCGGCGGCCTGATGCTGTACTCCAGCTTCATCCTCGGCGGGGCGATCAACACCGGCTGGTTTGCGTACGCACCGCTTACCGAGCGCCAGTTCTCACCGACGATCGGCGTGGATTTCTGGATTCTCGGTATTGGCCTGACCGGCGTGGCCTCGATCGCCGGTGCGCTCAATTTCATCGTCACCGTGCTCAACATGCGCGCGCCCGGCATGACACTCAACCGCATGCCGCTGTTCGTCTGGATGAACCTGATCGTCTCGTTCATCCTGGTGTTCGCCTTCCCAACGCTCACGGTGGCCTCGACGCAACTGCTGTTCGACCGCCATTTCGGCACGCGCTTCTTCTTGCCGGCCCAGGGCGGTGACCCGACGCTGTGGCAGCATCTGTTCTGGTTCTTCGGCCACCCCGAGGTGTACATCCTGATCCTGCCGGCTTTCGGCATCGTTTCGGAAGTGCTGCCCACCTTCAGCCGCAAGCCGATCTTCGGCTATGCCTTCGTGGCCTACTCGGGCGTCGCGATTGGCTTCCTCGGCTTTCTGGTGTGGGCGCACCACATGTTCGGCGTCGGCATGGGCCCGCTCGCCAATGCCTTCTTTGCCGGCGCGAGCTTCCTGATCGCAGTGCCGACCGGTGTCAAGATCTTCAACTGGATCGCGACGATGTACCTCGGCTCGCTCAACCTCACCACCGCGATGCTGTATGCGATCGGGCTGATCGGCATGTTTATCATCGGCGGGATCTCGGGCATCACACTCGCCTCGCCGCCGATCGACCTCCAGCAGACCGACTCGTACTACGTCGTGGCGCATATGCATTATGTGCTGTTCGGTGGGTCGATCTTCGGCTTGCTGGCCGGCACGTTCTACTGGTTCCCGAAGTTCACCGGCCGCCTGCTGGACGAGCGCCTCGGCAAGATCCAGTTCTGGCTCATGCTGGTGGCCTTCAACCTGACGTTCTTCCCCATGCATATCGTCGGCACCGACGGCATGCCGCGCCGTATCTACACCTATGAGGCCGGGCTCGGCTGGGATCTCTGGAACATGGTCGAGACGGTCGGCGCCTGGTTGCTGGCGCTCTCGGTGCTGATGATGGCCTATAATGTCTTCAAGTCGTTGCGCGCCGGCGAGCCGGCCGGCAATGATCCGTGGGACGGCTCGTCGCTCGAATGGGGTGTTTCGTCGCCGCCGCCGGTGCACAACTTCGATGTGATCCCGGTGGTGCACAGCCGCCGCCCGCTGTGGGACACCAAGTATCCCGAGCTGGAAATGGCGCACGCCCCCGGCACCAAGGCACTCACCCGCGCCGAGGCCGTGAGCCGCGAACGCGAACGGCTGAAACTTCAGATCGAGGACGCCCAAGACGACCCGATCCACCTGCCGTCGCCAACCTACATGCCACTCTTGCTGGCGCTGGGTCTTACTGTCGCGGCCTTCGGCATCGCCTACCTCACCGCACCGGGGCTACTCGCAGTATCGCTTGGGTTGGTCGGCACCGGCGTGGTGATGGTGTTCATCGCGATCTTCCGCTGGATCATGATGTCGCACAAAGACTCGCCGCACATCGCGCATTAATCCAGGAAGGTTAGGAGGGCACGCCTTCCGTGGGACTTGGACGGCGTAGCCTCTCGACACCACCTTCCGGGGAGGTTTGGAGGGCCTAGCCCTCCAAGAAACCACTTTCCGGGGAGATTCGGAGGGCGTAGCCCTCCAAGAAACCACTTTCCGGGGAGATTCGGAGGGCGTAGCCGCTCGACACCACCTTCCGGGGAGGTTCGGAGGGCGTAGCCGCTCGACACCACCTTCCGGGGAGGTTTGGAGGGCCTAGCCCTCCAAGAAACCACTATTTTGTTCGGGGGCCGCAGGCCCCCGAAGCCCCGCAGGGAACAAGGAGTAATGTATGGCAGAAATCTCCGCCCACGGCGCGAGCCACGGCGACGGCCACGGCGAAGTGGTACACAAGCCGAACCATATCTATACCTCGCTTGGCGTCGACAGCCGCAAGCTCGGCGTGTGGGCCTTTATCGGCTCGGAAACGCTGTTCTTCACCGCGCTAATCACCACCTACCTGGTGTACGCGCCGGTCAACCGCGCTCGGCCGGATTTCCAGGATCCAAAAGAGTTCCTCGGCATCGAGCTTACCACCGTGCTGGCGTCGATCCTGCTGGCGTCGAGCCTTACGATGGTGCTGGCGCTTGCAGCCAACCGGCGCGGCAACCTGAAGTCGTTCCGCAATTGGATGCTCGCTACGATCCTCCTGGGCATCGCCTTTATCGGCGGGCAGGTGTATGAGTTCAACCACCTCAACCACGTAGGGCTGACACTCAGTTCGAGCATGTTCGGCACCACCTTCTTCGTGCTCACCGGCTTCCACGGCACCCATGTGGGCATCGGGGTGATCTGGTTGCTGGCGACGCTCGTCAAGGTGCTCAAAACACCCGGCTCGCCCGAGAACCCGATCGACGTGGAAAACGCCGGTCTCTACTGGCACTTCGTCGACTTCATTTGGGTCGTGATCTTCGTACTGATCTACCTGATCTGAGAGGAGCTCCGCGTGTCCACACACCATACCGCTCGCGATCACGCCCACGAGGACTCCGGGCACGGCCACTCCGATCGCTTCTACTGGATGGTGGCGCTCGTACTGGCCGTCGTCACCGCGCTCGAAGTCACGCTGTTCGTGGTGAACGAGGGTGGCATGATCGCCAAGTGGATCGAGATCGTCATCCTGCTGGTGCTGTCCACGATCAAGGGCGCCGCAGTTGTGATGTATTTCATGCACCTCAAGGGCGACGCGAAGATCTTTCAGTTCGTGTTCATCGTGCCGTTCTCGCTGGCGGTAACACTGCTCTTGTTGTTTCTTGGCTTGTTCGGCACCTATGAGGGCATTGCCGGTTAGTATCAACGCAATGCCAGGGCGGGCCAGGGCGGGCTTGGGCCGCCCTGATACCCACGACTAGCAAGGATCACTGTGTACGCCTGGAATTGGGAACCTGGTCTGCTCGTCGGCATGGCCGGGCAGCTCATTGCCTATCTGCTCTGCACGCTCGGCCCGCTGCGCCGCTTCTTTCCCGGCGCGGGGCCGCCGAGTGCGCTCGAAGTCCAGTTGTTCATCCTTGGCTGGCTTTCACTCTTCACGGCGCTCGTTTCGCCGATCGATACCCTCGCATACTATTCGCTGACCATGCATATGGTGCAGCACATTATTCTCACGCTGATCGCACCGCCGCTGATGTTGCTCGGCACTCCTTCGTGGCTGTTCCAGCCAATTGCACGCGTGCCGTTCGCAATCCCTGTCGGGCGCTTTGTCACCAATCCGGTGTTCGTGTTCATTCTGTTCAATGCGGTCTTCCTCGCTTGGCACGTGCCGGCCTACTATAATGCTGCGCTCACGAGCCTGCCACTCCATATCCTCGAACATATCATGTTCTTCGGTGCCGCAACGCTTTCGTGGTGGCCGATCTTCAGCCCCATGGCCGAGCTGCCACGCGCGCATCCGCTGGCGCAAACCGCCTTTCTTTTCTTTCAGTCGTTGCCGGCAACGATTCTTGGCGCGTTGATCGCCTTCGCCGCCGAGCCACTGTACCCGCATTACACCACCGTGCCGAACCCATTCGGCCTTACGGTGCTCGACGACCAGCAGCTCGCCGGGTTGATTATGTGGGTGCCGGCCAGCCTGGTCTATTTTGTAGTGTTGACATTCGTCTTCATCCGCTGGCTCAACCGCGACGAACGCGAGCCTGAGCCGTACCAGGCGACGCCATAGTGGCGAACACGAAGACACGAAGGCCGGAATGTATTGCTTGCTTCGTGCCTGCGTGCCTTCGTGTTCCGTAGCGGAGTTCGACATGAACGAGCAGCGCTTCCGTCGTCTCTACCCGCCCGCCGCGCCGGCCGCCGAACGCGCGCTGTGGGTGCTGCTGCGTGGCGATGAGATCCTTGCGCCCAGTGATGGTCACAACGTGCTGCTTGGCGGCACCACCGAGACGCCGGAGCTGACGCCGGTGGTGGATCGCATGCTGCTTGGCGCGCTTGGCAATACGCCGGTGCTGGCCGGCGCCGTCGAACCAGATGCGCCACTGCCGGCAGGGTACCGCACGATTGCACTGCGCGCGCTCATGGCTGAGGCCGACGCGCAAACGGCGGCGCTGACGGTGTATGCGGCACAGATCGCGCAGTGGGGCCGCATCGCACGCTTCTGCTCGGCCTGTGGCCAGGCGCTTGGAATGGTGGAGAATACCTGGGGCCGCGCCTGCCCGACTTGTGGTCACACTGTGTACCCACCCGTCAGCCCGGCGGTGATCGTCCTGGTGACCGATGGCGAACGAGCTCTGCTGGCAAGCAAGCCGGGCTGGGGCAAGCGCTATAGCCTGGTGGCCGGCTTCGTCGAGCCGGGCGAAACCTTCGAGGAATGCGTGGCGCGCGAGGTAGAAGAAGAAGTGGGTGTGGCGGTGGGCGCGATGCGCTACGTCGCCAGCCAGGCATGGCCGTTCCCACACCAGATCATGGTCGGGTTCATTGCCGACTATGCCGGCGGCGAGATCGCGATCGACGCAACCGAACTGGCCGATGCGCGCTGGTTCCCGCGCGACGCCCTGCCGGAATTGCCGCCGCCGTTCACGATCTCGCGTCAGATCATTGAATTATGGCGTGGTATGTAGGGTTCGAGCGTGCTTGACCCCTACATACCACGATCCTGCGCCAGCAGATCCGTGCGCGGCGGGCTGAACGTATCGAGTGCAACCGCCGTTTCGAGCACATCGGCTTCGTGCGGCACATCGCTCGGAATCAGCAGCGCATCGCCCGGGCCAAGTTCGTGCGGAACGCCCGCAACCATCAGGCGCAATCGGCCACTCAACAGGTATGTCAGTTGCTCGTTAGGATGCCGATGGAGTGGCAGATGCGCGCCGGCCTCCAGCGTTACGTACATCTGCATCATCGCTTCGCCTGCCGCCGTTGTGCGCCGCATGATACCCGGCGCGATCGGGAACCACTGCTCGGTTTTTGTCGTCTGTTCCATGGATCGTCCTTCTCTCTAGGGCTCACACAGCCGGCGTTTCAAACAGGGGTTTGGGGCTTTCCGCTGGGAGAGCCAGAGAGGGCTTGCCCTCTCTGAAAATAAACAACGTAGGAGCAAAGAATGGACGTCATTTCAAGTATATTATCAGCCTTTGGCCTTTCGACTGCCGCCGGCCTGAATGCCTATATCCCACTGCTGGTGGTTGGCCTGCTGGATCGCTACACCAATCTGATCAATCTCAGCGCGCCCTACGATACGATCTCGAATCCGTGGGTGCTGCTTGTGATCGCGGTTCTCGCGCTGATCGATCTGGTGGGCGACAAGATCCCGGCCGTGGATCATGTGTTCCACGCAGCGGGAGTGGTGATCAACCCGGTAGCCGGCGCGATCCTGTTCATGGCCACCACCGGCTCGGCCGGCGATGTGAACCCGGTGTTCGCGGCGATCTGCGGCCTGCTGCTGGCGGGTGTGACTCATGGCGCACGCGCCACTATACGCCCGATCGCCACCGCCACGACCGCCGGCTTCGCCAACCCGGTCGTCAGCACTGTGGAAGACGTCACCTCGTTCACGATCTCGCTGCTCGCCATCCTGGTGCCGGTGTTGGCAGTGATTCTGATCATTGCCTTCGCCGTGGCCGTGTTTCTGTTTGTGCGCCGCCTGTGGCCCAAACGCGCCGAAGCGCGTTGACATTCAGAGAGAGGGGTTGTGGGAGTGCAAGGCCCTCCCCAAACCCTCTCCTATTCGTACTACAGTTGTATTTGTGTTTCCGGCTGTGCAAGGCAGGGGTTTGGGGGTCGCAGACCCCCGAAAGAATTCCCTTTTCCGATTCTTTTGGAGGGGTTGCACCCCTCCAAGCCTCCTGCCAGGGCAACTACAACTGTAGTATTAGGCAGCTCGCTCTTCCCACGGCTTGTAATCGAGCGACTGGTGGCGGAAGTAGGTGTTGTACAGTTCGGCGTAGTGCCCGCCAAGCCGCAGCAACTCGCGGTGCGTACCCTCTTCGATGATCCGCCCCTGCTTCAGTACAATAATCCGATCGGCTGCGCGCACGGTGCTGAGGCGGTGCGCGATCACGATGCTGGTTCGCCCGCGCATCACCACGTCCAGCCCTTCCTGGATCTGCTCCTCGGTGAATGGGTCGATGCTTGCGGTAGCTTCGTCCAGAATGAAGATCGATGGATCTTGCAGCAGGACGCGCGCCAGCGCTACCAGCTGCCGCTGCCCGAGCGACAGGCGTGCACCGCGCTCGCCAACGTCGGTTTGCAATCCTTCCGGCAGGTCATCGACCCACTCGCCGCCGCCGAGTTTGAGCGCCGCCACGGCCACATCGTCGTCAGTTGCATCCAACCGGCCATAGCGAATGTTTTCTGCCACTGTGCCGGAGAACAGGAACGGCGCTTGCGGCACGAGGCCGATCAGCCGGCGGTACTGCCCCAGATCGAGCGTGCGAATGTCGCGCCCGTCGATCAGTAACCGCCCACCCTGGAACTCATAGAAGCGCGTGATCAGCTTCACCAGGCTCGATTTGCCGGCACCGGTGTGACCAACCACCGCAAGCTTCTGCCCGGCCGGGATGGCGAGCGAAAAGCCGGGCAGCACCCACGAAGAGGGGCTAGAGGCGTCCGAGAGGCCAGAGGTTAGAGGCTGGAGGCTAGGGGAAGAAAGCACTGCATTCGCCGCAGGACCATTGCTTGCCCCACTGCTACTGGCCTCTAGCCTCCCGTCCCTAGCCTCTTGACCAGCCTCTAGCCTCCCGTCCCTAGCCTCTCCGTCATAGCTGAAATACACATCCTCGAACACAATCTCGCCGCGCACCGCGTCCACCGGCTCGCTGGTGCGCTGCACCACACGCGGCTCGGCGTCGATCAGCGCAAACACGCGCTCGCTGGCCGAGAGACCCTGTTGGAACTGGCTCCAGAACGAGGCGATGCTGGTAAGCGGGAACAGGAACAGCGCCAGACTCTGGACGAAGAAATACCAGTCGCCCACCGAAACCGCGCCATCCACCGCGCGCAACCCGCCGAAGTAGATCACCGCCGCCAACGCCAGGCCGGAGAGCATGTTGAGGATCGGAAAGATGCTGCTGAACACCAGCCCCTGGCGCAGCCGCACCTGATACGCCAGTTGATTGGTGGCGGTGAACTCGCGGTAGATCGCCGGCTCCTGCCGGAAACTCTTCGCCACCGCAATTCCCGCGACTGTCTCCTGGATGGTGGCATTGACCGTGGCGAGCGCTCGTTGGGCGCGCTGCGTGGTCCAGCGCGCGGCCCGCCGGAAGCCGAGCGCCGCCAGGATCACCACCGGTGCCACAGCCAACACGATCAATGCTAGCTCGACATTGATCGTGAACATGACGATCGTTATGATCAAAACCACCATCAACTGGCTGATCAAGTCGATCGTGAGGGTGACAACCGTGGCAAAATCCTGGGTGTCCGAGGTGACGCGGCTGACGATCCGGCCCGAGGCGTACTTGTCGAAGAAGGACATGTCGCGCTGCATCACGGCGCCGAAGGCATCCTCACGCAGCGCCAGCACCACATCGCCAACCGCTTTGGCCGAGTTGATGCCGCGCACGTAGTTGAAGACCCAGAACAGCGCGCCAACCAGTGTCACGATTGCAGCGATGCCGAGCAATAAGCCCTGGCTCGGCGCGCTGGCGAGTGCGTCGACGCCGCGCGCAATCACGATCGGGATCACTGTTTGGGTCAGGGTCGTCAGCACGACCATCGAGGCCACCAGCAGAACGCGGCCGGTGTGCGGGCGGAAGTAGCGCCCGATCCGGCGGATCAGTTCGCGGTCGCCGTAGTCACGGTCGTAGGCTTCGGCCGAAAGGCCGTCCATGATAAAGCCCATACAATTCCCTTCGTAGAGGAGTCCTACCGGACGGGTAATCTGGAGAAGGAGATTTTCTCCGGGGGTTGCACCCCCAGACCCCCGCTCTTGGTTGCGAACGACCGGATTTGCTCCGGGGGTTGCACCCCCAGACCCCCGCTCTTGGTTGCGAACGACCGGATTTGCTCCGGGGGTTGCACCCCCAGACCCCCGCTCTTGGTTGCGAACGA
>Ga0224722_1002020_pt1 | contig 10938 bp, 8 predicted proteins | sample Balambano_FR1_Me_FD_161646 | JGI IMG/M metagenome (GOLD analysis project Ga0224722, IMG submission 161646) | Freshwater sediment microbial communities from Lake Towuti, South Sulawesi, Indonesia - Balambano_FR1_MetaG | ecosystem: Environmental > Aquatic > Freshwater > Lake > Sediment | place...
GCAGCAGACACTCCAACACCGTCGTGAACTGTATTTGCAAGCCGCCCGCTATTCCGGGTAAAAACATCGGAGATGTCTCCCTTATTTTCCACCCTCTTGTGTCCGATTTGTTTTGAAGACTTACAAGCGCCTGCGAAAGCAGGCATCCCCTCCAATCGGATGAATTCATATCTAAAGTTGCTTACGATAGAAACTGAGAAAGAGGCGTTATTCAAGCGATGGACCATTCTGTGAAGATTGAATTCGCGAAATTACAGGATAAAGGGCGTAAGCCTGGTAATCCCTATTCTCACATTCACGGTTATCTAAAGCTTGAAATAGACGGGCGATCTGTGCCCGATATGGGCTATTGGGGGCCTGATGATGTCTGTTTCAATCAGTGGATTGCAGTATTTGCGAGCATAAGACACGCTGTGCAGAAAGGTCTGCCCTCCTACAAATTCGACGAAACTGAACAAGGACAACCAGCATTCTTGTTTGAAGTAAAACCGGGTTCACAGATTGCTCTGTCGATTGTTCAATCCGAAAGCGGTGAAGGAAAGGACGACCCCGAATGGCAACAGGTTACCTTCAGCTATGCCGCTTTCAAGGCTGCTTTCCTCGAATTCAAGATACATTTTCTCTCAGAAATAACTCGAAACGCTCCTGGTCAGCTTGAATACTGGACAGAGCTGTTTAACAGGTAGCTTGCCGCTCCAGCTGTGTACTGATCAACCACCCGCCAGGGTGAGGTTTCATCAACAACCTGGCAGACTGACTGGGAGTAGGGTGAGCGCGTCAGCTTTCCAGCAGACAGCGCCGCAGCGCACCCATCTGCAACTCAATAAAACCTTGGACAACGGGTGTCTGGGTGTCGAACACGTCGAAACCGTGGAATGCACCTTCCACCACAATAAGCTCACAAGGAACGCCATGTCGTTTCAGGCTTTCTGCATAGGCCACATCCTCTTCATAGAACAGATCCAGCGTTCCCACACCTACCCAGGCGGGGGGCAGCCCTGAGAGGTCTTCTCGCCTGCCCGGCACGGCATAGGGTGGCACAGTCGCCTGGCCCACCGGCTGCCCCAGGTAGGATTCCCAGCCAAAGCGGTTGTGTTGTGCTGTCCAGGTCAGCAGCGCCTGGTGTGGCAAATCAGTCAGCAGCGCCGATCTGTCGTCCAGCATCGGGTAGATCAGCAGTTGATAAGCCAGCGTGATCTCCCCGCGATCATGGGCCATGTGAGCAAGGCTGGCTGCCAGACCACCCCCGGCGCTGGCCCCGCCCACAGCGATGCGCTCTGGCAGAATGCCGAGGCTGCTGGCGTTAGCGTGAACCCATTTCAGCGCAGTGTAGCAGTCGTCTATGGCAGCAGGGTACGGGCAGCCCGGGGCCAGCCGATACTCCACCGCAGCCACTACAATACCCAGGCGCTTCGCAAATCGCGTAATCACGGCCAGATCCTGCTTGGTACTGCCGATAACCAGCCCGCCGCCGTGAACCCACAGCAGCGCGGGGGCAGGCGCCTGCAGGCCCTGCGGCCTGGCTACCCGCAGCATAACGCGCCGACCATCAGCACCAGTCGCGTATACCTTGCTGATTTCTACCCCTTCCTCCGCCCTGCCCAACTGTACTGTGGCTGTCATCATTTGCAGCAGTCTGACTGTCCAGCGATTGAGAATAATCCGCGGGAACGTAGCGGCGGCAGCGCGCAGCTCTGGGTGAACAGCCGAAAGATCGCGTGTCATAAATGGCTCGTTTCGTGTGTAACTGGCATACGTAACCAGCGCTGGCTCATCCATTACGTTATACACGAGCCTGCCTGATTTGCCAAAACCAGTTTGCGCGCGGCGCCTTGTGGCACAGTGGGTGGCGGAAGCGCTATGCTTATGGCACACAGGCAACAGTTAGCGGCTTCGTGGCGCTGTGGCGCTGCGGCACGCCACCCACGGGCAAGGGTGAAGCGCGATGTCATACCTGCTGGGCATTGATCTGGGCACTTCCAGCGTCAAAGTGGTTGTCACACACATTTCTGGCACGATTACAGCGGTTGCCAGCACCTCATACGCCATCGATACACCCCGGCCTGGTTATGCCGAACAAAACCCTGAAAGCTGGTGGGCTGCGGCTGTGGATGCTGTGCGCCAGGCGCTGGCAAAGGCACACGTGTCCTCAGTCAGCGCAGTCGGACTCGCAGGACAGATGCATGGCACCGTACTGGTCAGCCCACAGGGCCAGATCATCTGCCCAGCCATCATCTGGGCAGATCAGCGCAGCAGCGCAGAAACTACAGCCATAACAGATCGGATCGGTGCTCACCGGTTGCAGCACACCACCGGCACACTGCCCGCTGCTGGCTTTATGGGGCCTACGCTGGTGTGGTTGAGCAGGCATCACCCCCACCTGCTGGAACAGACGCACCAGTTCCTGCTGCCTAAGGATTATGTGCGATGGAAGCTCACCGGCGTATTTAGCACCGATGCCAGCGATGCATCGGCCACTGGCCTGTTTAACATCCGCACCAGAGGATGGGCGACGGACATTATTGGCATGCTGGGGCTGCCGGTGGATCGCTTCCCACAGGTGCTGGGATCGATGCAGGTAGCGGGCCATCTGTCGTCGGCTGCCGCACAGGCGCTGGGGCTGCAAGCGGGAACACCGGTTGTGGCAGGCTGCGCTGATCAGGTGGCGCAGGCGGTGGCAGGCGGGCTTACCGAGCCAGATTCCGCCTCTGTCACCATTGGAACAGGCGCGCAGTACTTTCAGCCGCTGCTCACCCCGCAGGTCTTTCAGAACCTGCATACGTTCTGCCACGCGCTGCCCGATCGCTGGTATGTGCTGGGGGCTATGCTGTCTGGCGGGTTGTCGCTGCGCTGGCTGCGCGATGTCGTGCAGGCAGCCGATTACGCCCAACTGGAGCAGCGCGCCGCCAGTGTACCCCCAGGCGCTGAAGGTCTCATCTTTTTGCCTTACCTGGTGGGCGAGCGCGCACCGATCCATGATGCACAGGCAAGTGGCGCGTTTGTGGGCCTCACGCTGCGCCACCATACTGGCCATTTGGCCCGCGCCATTATGGAAGGAATCGCCTTTTCGCTGCGGCAGATCGTCGAAATCGTTGAAGAACAGGTAACGCCAGCCGCCACCCTCACGGCAGCGGGTAACGGGCTGGCAAGTGATTTGTGGCGGCAGATCACGGCGGATGTGCTGGGCCGCCCGCTGCGCTTTCGCCCGGCATATGAGCAGACCGCCCAGGGCGCAGCGCTGATAGCAGGCCTGGGTGTGGGTGTATACCGCCATACCCGTGACATCCCCACAAGCCATTCAGCCCATGACATGGGCGACGACCTGCGTACAGCGCCGCAGCCGGCCCAGCAGGAACGCTATCAGCGGCAGTATGAAATCTATAGAGACCTGTACCCGGCAATGCGCAGCGCTATGCACCGCCTGGCCTCACAGGGGTAAAACCCAGGCAGCAGGCACAGCCGCTGCACCGATCATGGCAGATAATGCGTTCCAGGGACCAGATTCAGATGTTGTTCACCGGTCTGCCAGCGGATGCGCAAACGCAGCAGCTTGTCAGTGTTCAGGCGCAGTTGCGGCACAGAACTGGCAGTTGGGCGGGCTTCACACACCATATCCAGTGTACCATCCTCCCGGAACGGATAATTCGTAATGCCGTGTCGCTCTGTCAGCCGGATGTCCCATGTTAGATCTGCCTGAGCATCAGCGCTGGGACGTATCCCAATCAGAAACTCTATGGGGATGGTAATGGCAGAGAGGCCAGTCCAGCCCACGAACTCACGACCTGCTGGCTGGCCTGGCTGTAGAGTTTCAGGGGCGTAATTTTCCCATAATGTGCCTGTTTTGTGAAAGACGTGGGCGACGTTGGTGACGTGGTTCAGCGCGATGGCATGTGCCAGCTTATCCAGGCGCTGGGTGGCCAGCCCGCACAGCACCATGTAGTTGGTAGGTGACCACACACCGCCCTGCCAGTAACCGCCGAACGGGTTGTAGTCTGGGGTGCTAAACGCGATAGTGGGCACACGATGCGATCGCTTGAAGGCACTTTCATCCTCCAGATGCTCTACCATGCGGCGGATATGACCCGCTGGCAGAAAGTGCCCCAGCAGGCCCCAGAAGCCAGCGATGCTCATCGTCTGGCTGAGCGCGCCGTCCGCCGCGCGATCAAAATAAAACCCGCGAGCCTCATCCCACATATGTCGGTTCAGATACCCGGAGAGCAGCTCCTGTTCCTCACGCAGCGCGGGTCTGAATTCATCGCGCCCCAGCACCGCGCCCATTGCCAGCAGGATCTCTGTGTTCAGCGCCTGCTGCATCGTGGCATCGACCCAACTGTGGTGACGATGATGCCATTCAGAGCTGGGAACCCGCGTCTGATTATCCATGCCGCTGCCCCACCCGCTTGTCCAGTAGCTGCCGTCCGGGTGGGTGCGCCAGTCCTGCCACCAGCGATGATACGCAACCAGCCCAGGGAAGATACTGTGCAGGCGCTGATGATCGCTGGTGTGACAGTAATGTAACCATTCCGCCCATGCCAGGATGTTGGGGCCAGTGCTGCGCGGATCTAGCGGCTGAAACACGCTTTTGCCACTGTAAGTGTTGATCTCACGGCAGATAAAGCCATCGTCCTGCTGTTTGGCGTAAAAATTATCCAGCGTGGCAATAAATGGAAACAGGCGCCGGCCATAGACGCCGAACAGCGTCATAAAGCAGCTATCCCACATAAACGTATTGTCGTTGAACGCAGCATCGATAAATGGTGAGACAAACCCGCTTTCTGCTTCTGGCTGGCGCAGATTGCCGAAGGCAAGCTGCCAGGCGCGATCATACATTACCAGCCATTCTGGGTGTTCATCGGCAACGAGACGCGGCAGATGGGCGGCAGAATAGGCTGGCAGCGGCCCAGCCAGGCGTCCTGCCGCGCGAAAAGGGTTCTCTGCGGCGGGGTAACGCGGCGGGAACGGGTAAGGGCCATCATACCGCTTAGGCTCATAATCCAGGTCATCCACCGCCAGGTCAAAGGCGCGCAGCAGGATAGAAATGAGGTATGTGCTGAAGGGATAATCCGGGCGCATCAGCACCTGCTGCACCAGTTCCCGCCGCTGTTGTGTTGCTGGATCAAACAGCGCAGTGAACACATCAGCATCACCATAAAGGAGGTACTGTGCCTGTGCGATACCAGCGCTGAGGGCAGCGTGGTCGCGGCTTATGGCGACCGAAAAGGGCGCATACTGTGGGGTAATAATGCCAAAGACAAAGGGGGTTGCGGGGGCATTAGCATCATTCGGACGAAATCGAGTCAGCGTGTTCTTAAATATTTCGTTCACGGTCACTATGACTCTTCCTGATACACGACGCGATGTAGAGATGCTTTTAAGGTAACGTCGCGCTTTTCAGCACTTGTACAGCGGATTTTCACAGGCTGCATTGTGTCCTTGACAGCAATTTCACCTACTGCCCATGATAAACCGCTCCAAATGGCTTTGTCGTAGTTAATCTCTACCGGCAGGTTGCGACCTGCCTGTTCTGCTGTAATCGTTAATACTTGCCCCAGTGTCGTTAATGATTTGTCTCCAGAGGAACGCACTGCGCGCCCCTGTTGGTTTACCTGCTGGAACACTACCCGAAGTTTGCCGCTCGACAGCGGTAACACAGTCGCGCAGATGGAATGATCGCTATCGGGTATGAATTCTGCGTCTAAACTGTCTATCACTTCTGGAATGACAACATCTGTTTCCTGCCCCAATTCAACGCTGGCGTAATCACCGTATCCAACGAGTGCGATCTGCTCTGCGCCCAAAGTTATCATATTCGTATCGATGATGGGTTTAAAACCCGAATCAGTGAATAGTAGTACAGGCTGATCTGTTAGGGGGAGTGCCATCGACTGCTTTTTCTGCGACGGATTGACTACGGTGACTAACGCGCCCTGTGTATTAGCGGCAGCGAAACCGTACATTTCCCCTGCACCTGGAATTCCACCAAAGGTATGAACTGTACTGGACTGTTGAAGCTCAAAAAACATTCGCTGAACTTGAGCAAACCATACAGCATCTTCATCACTTAACAGATCAAGATTGCCATAGTAAGCATTCACGCTGCCTCCACGCGCCAGACTGAGGATTAACATGCCGCGCCATGCAGCTTTGCCACGATGGTAGCATGTGCCTGTCGTGCCGATCATGAAGCCCGCGTTATCAATACGGCGCAGCGGTATACTGTTTTGCTCATACCGCCGCACCATATGATCGGAGTAAATGTCTTTTGATCGCCAAAAGTTCATGGCTGGCACATCGGCTGGTCGGGGATCGCCACAGTAAATCGCGTCAAAGGCCTCCAACCATCGCGTATCTATAACCTTTGCAAGCGGTTCATCGGTTGAATTCTGCATCGTGCGCTCTTCAAAGCCGTTGTAGGCGATGAGAATCGCTTCAGGATGGGCACTGCGAAAGGCTTTTAAAGCTCCCCGAAAGCCTGTGATATTGGCTGAGCGAATTTCAGAGGGTAGAAGCGCCTGTTTTATACCAGGAGGGGCGGCACTGAAATCTGCAAAGTCGAACTTGAACAGGCGTACACCCTGTTCGTACCACAGATGCAGCGTTTCACTATAGTGCGCCAGAAAACCGCCGTAAAAGCAGCACATACAGCCAGTCTCCGGGTCAAACGAATCCATCCACTCAGGGATCGGCTGCATCCACGCCGGATTATTTGCGCCAAACCACATCCCTGGTTTAACCCCATGGCTGACACATTTTTCCAACCAGCGGTCGGGGCCATCAGGCCAGTGAGGTTTCCGCCATTCCCGATACCCGCCGTCTTTTGCAAACCAGAACGCATCCATCACATAGTAATCCAGCTTTACGCCCCGCGCTCGCAGACGGAGCAATTCATCAAGCTGGCGCAATGCCAGAGCTTCGGTTAATTCAACATTATCCGATAACTCATCGTAGCTCGACCAATTGAGATATACGCCAATAGGCTGATCGATCATCATAGATAACTTTCCAGTTTTAGGCTGAAGATGGAGGCTAAGGATTAAGAGCGACGCTATTCATCCAGTGTATCGCCACGCAGCGTGCTCTCGACAGAGGTCAGATGCCGCAGCATCTGCTCGCGGGCCTTATCCGGATGATGATCGCGTATGGCACTAAAGATATCTTCGTGCATGCGGATGGCGCGTTCGATACGCTGTGTGCTGTAACCGACGTCCGTGCTGGCGGTGCGCTGGCTGCTGGCAATGCTCATCCGGGTGAGGGCCTGCATGATGCGCGTCAGGAGGGCATTGCCGGAGTATTCGGCGATTTTGGCATGGAACTCAATATCCAGTTCGGGGAAGTCTGCTGGGTGTGATTGGAGGCACACCCATGAACGATGCAGCACCTGTTCCAACTGGAGAATCTGCTCTGCACTGATATTCTGGGCAGCCAGCGCAGCCGCTCCAGGCTCAATCACTTTACGGGCTTCGATCAATTGCAGGAACGAGTGATCGGACAGAGAGAATACCAGCGCCAGGTTTTCCACAAGAAGCTGCGGCTCTAACGAGGTGACATACGTGCCCGACCCATGACGCAGTTCCACCACGTTCATCATCGCCAAGGAGCGCAGCGCTTCGCGCACTGTCGCCCGGCTGACCCCCATCAGCGCTGCCAGTTCGCGTTCTGGCGGAAAACGATCCCCTGGGCGCAACTGGCGTTCACGAATCAGCGACAGGATGCGTTCGGTGATCTGATCGGAGATTGGTTCGCGGTGGACAGTGCCCCGGAACTGATCGTTGAATTCTGGTTCACGCCGGGTGAGTGACATTGTTCAGGTGGCCTAGCCAATTCAAGTGTGACGTATTATAGGCGATGCCAGCAGCAACCGCCAGTAAACAGGGGTGGGAACCAGGGCCCCCACCCCACAGCACCTTAGCTGTTGGCCGACTTCCAGGCGTCAATCTGACGCTGCATCTCATCGCGCACCCGCTCAATGCCTGCGTCGATCAGGGCGCGGTTGAGGCGGTCAATGCCTTCGGCGACATCCACCACGCCGCTGCCCAGCGGATCGGCGAATTCCTGCCGCACTGCCGAAACAGATGCAATCTCGGTTTCGACAGGAGCGCGGTTAAACGTAAAGCCCAGCACTGGCGATGGACGAGCGCTGCGGTTGAGTTCCGCTGTCTCTGGCCAGGCTCCTACCTGCGTGGCATCTGTGTAGTAGGCATTGAAGACATTGCCGAACATCCAGTCTGTGTTGGGGTTGTAACCGGTATCGCCAAAGCTGGCAGCCCCGCCTGCTGGCCGGATCAACTGCTGATCACGGTCAGCCCATTCCCAGTGCACGCCCTCAAGGCCCTTGCACAGCGTGTTGTAAAACGCGGGGTCAGAGTTGACCAGTTCGAGGAACTTCACCGCTTCTTCAGGATGAGCAGAGATGGAGCTGACACCGTTGAGCGTAGCCACGACGCCGCCGGTGGTCAGCAGCGGTTCAGCAATGGCCTTGCTGGCCACAGCATGGCCCCAGCGCGCCTGCACTTCAGCGTTGCCGCCTGGTTTTACGATGTCAGAGACACGCACCGCAGCCAACCCGGCTGACCAGGCACTGTCCTGTTCACCCCATGTCTGCACGTCTGAGGGCGCGTAACCGGCCAGATACCATTTGCGGATGAGTTCAGCGGCGCGGCGGAATTCATCGGTCTGGCTGTAGATCACCACCTGGGCCGATTCATCAGTGCTCTTCACCGCCAGCAGCGAATCCTGTGGATCGTAACCCCAGTTTTCCTCTACCAGCAGCGGGGCGAGGTTGTAGGTGACATACTCTAAAACAGTATCAGAACGATCGGCGTAGGTCTTAATTTCTGCCAGGATGTCCTCCAGGTCTTCGTACTGGGTGACTGCCGCAAAGGCTTCAGCCAGCCCCAGTTCGTCCAGTACATCGGTGCGGATGTAAGGGCCAAAGGGCTTGACGAAAATCTGTTGGTTGATGGCGCCGTAGATGCTGCCGTTGACGCGTGCAGCTTCCCAGGTGTCGGAGGTTAGGCTGTTCCAGTAGTTAGGGGCCAGGCTGGGCAGCAAATCTTCCAGTGGGGCCAGGTATTCCTGGGTGACGTTGTTGTAGTAGTTGTTGATCCAGGGTGCAGTAAAGGCCAAGTCATACGCTTCAGCCGATGCGTTGATCAACCCGATCTGCTGGTCAAACGCCCCCCAATCCACCGCGCGCAGCTCAATCACCGCGCCGATACGTTCGGCCATGTATTCGTTGAGTGCGTCCTGCACACGGGCGACATCCGGCTGGGGGGTACCTGGGAAGATATACAGCAGCTTTGGCAGCCCTTCAAACTTGTTCTGGCCAAACACCCTTGAAATGCCGGTAAGACCACTGAGGCTGGCGCCACTGGCAGCCGCTGCCAGCCCCATCGACTTCAGAAAACTGCGACGAGATATTTTGCTCATTACCAAAACTCCTTGACTAATCCCTCTAATTCATATCTCTATTGCCACACAAACCGGCAGTGATAAGGCCGGCTGATGCCTAACGGAATGCTCCCAGCGTTACCCCCCTGATGAGATAGCGCTGGAAAAACAGGAAGAATATGGCGGCAGGGCCGGTAGCCAGCACCGCCATGGCCATACGTGCCGTCTGCGTAGGCATATCGCTCATGCTGATATGGCCAGCGGCGCTTTGCAACTGCATGGCCTGCGCGTTGCTCTGGATGATGTACAGCAGGTACTGGAGCGGATACAGATCGGCATTGCGAATGAAGTAGAGCGCCGTCGTCCAGTCGTTCCAGTAATTCAGCGCGGTAAACAGCGCGATCATGGCCAGAGCGGGTTTGGCCAGCGGCAGCGCGACAGAAAGGAAGATGCGCACTTCGCCCGCCCCATCCACCCGGGCTGCGTCAATCAGTTCGCTGGGAAGCCCGGCAAAGTACGTGCGCAGGATCAGCACGTAAAACGCTACCACCATATAGGGTATGATGAGCGCTGTCAGCGTGTCCTGCACGCGCAGCACCTGCGTCATCAGAATGTAATAGGGCACAATACCGCCATTGAACAGCATAGTAAAAAACACGAAGAAGGAAAGCGGCTTGCGCAGCACAAAATCCGGGCGAGACAGGGCATACGCCAGCGGCGACATGAGCGACAGGGCGATAACCGTGCCGGCGACAGTCACAAAGATTGTGACAGCATAGGCGCGCAGGATAGCGACCGGGTTGCGAAAGATGGTCTCATATGCCTGCGTGCTGAATTCTGACGGTAGGAGCGAATAGCCGTTGCGCGTCAGCGCCATCTCATCGGTAAATGATGCCGACACAATGAGCAGCAGCGGCACCAGGCAGAAAAGCCCCAGCAGCACCAGCACCCCATGAATGCTGAACTGGCTGATGTGGTGAAAGATCCAATCCAGGTCCTCGCGCTGTTTCTGACGGAGTTGTTGAGTGTAACCTGACATAGCATCCCCCTAAAACAGCGCCAGTGGATCATCAGGGCGCTCTACACGCCGGACGACCCAGTTGAAGAACAACACCAGCGCGAAGCCCACAACCGACTGGTAGAACTGCGCTGCCGCCGCCATGCTGATGTTCTGCGTTACGATCAGCGAGCGGTAAATGTAGGTATCCAGCACGTCGGTTGTGGGATACAGCAGCGGTTGATTACGAGTGACCTGGAAGAACAGGCCAAAATCTGCGTTCATAATATAGGCCAGCGAGAGCAGCACGTTGATCACAATCAGCGGCATAATGATGGGAAAGGTGATGTTGGAAAACTGCTGCCAGCGGTTGGCCCCGTCTATGCGTGCCGCCTCAAAGAGCTGAATGTCGATCGACAGCATGCCAGACAGGTAGATCAGACTGCTGATGCCCATGCCGCTCCACAGGCTGACAAGCAGCAGGATAATGGGCCAGTATTCGGCTGTCGTATACCAGGAAATGCCCGGCAGCCCTGCTGCCCGCAGCAGGC
>Ga0224722_1002021_pt1 | contig 10935 bp, 10 predicted proteins | sample Balambano_FR1_Me_FD_161646 | JGI IMG/M metagenome (GOLD analysis project Ga0224722, IMG submission 161646) | Freshwater sediment microbial communities from Lake Towuti, South Sulawesi, Indonesia - Balambano_FR1_MetaG | ecosystem: Environmental > Aquatic > Freshwater > Lake > Sediment | place...
TGATACAGCCGGTTATAGACTGCCTGATTTTCGGGTATGGGTGATACCACCTCATCTTTCAGCCTGCCCATGACGGCTGCGGCGTCGCCAATCGTCGCATACACGCCCGCAGCCACCGCGCCGTGCATCGCCGAGCCGAGCGCGGGCGATTGTGACGACCCCGCCAGGCTGAAGGTGCGCCCGGTGACATCGGCGTAAATCTGGCGGAGGAGCGCGTTTTTCTCCGGCAAGCCGCCCGCCGCGATCAACTGGTGAACCTGCACGCCGCGTGACTCGAACGCCTCAATAATTTCCCGCGTACCGTATGCCGTCGCTTCGATCAGGGCGCGGTAAATGTCTGGGGAGCGAGTCGCCAGAGTCGCGCCGATCAGCAAGCCCGTCAGGTCAACATCCACCAGCGTTGAGCGATTGCCGTTCCACCAGTCGAGCGCCAGCAAGCCGTGTTCGCCGACGCGCTGCTGCGCCGCCTCGCGCTCGAGATACTCGTGCAGATTTAGCCCCGCCGCCTTCGCTGCCCCGTGATACTCCGGCGGCACGGCATGATCCACGAACCATGCGAAAATATCGCCGACGCCGCTCTGCCCCGCCTCGTAACCATACAAGCCCGGCACGATACCGCCGTCCACGACGCCGCACATGCCGCCGACATCCTGAAGCGAGTCGCCGGACATGACATGGCAGGTGGATGTCCCCATAATCATGACCATCACGCCGGGTTCCGTCGCTTTGACGGCTGGGGCGGTCACATGCGCGTCCACATTGGCAACGGCAACGGCGATGCCTTCGGGTAAACCCATCCATGCTGCCAACTGCGCGGTCAATCCACCCGCTTTCGCGCCCAGCGGCGAGAGCGTCCGCAGCATTTTCGTATCCACGACATCGGCAAAATCGGGGTGCAGCGCGGCGAAATAGTCGTTCGACGGAAAATCGCCCTGCCAGATCGCCTTATAACCGGCAAAACAGGCGCTGCGTGTCTCTATGCCTGTCAACTGCCAGACAACCCAATCACCCGCCTCGATCAGCCGATCTGCCGCCGCGTAAATATCAGGCGCTTCCTGAATGATCTGGAGTGCTTTGCTGAAAAACCACTCGGACGAGATTTTTCCGCCGTAGCGATCCAGCCAGGCTTCGCCGCGCTGCCTTGCCGTCGCGTTGATCTGATCCGCCTGTCCCTGCGCGGCGTGGTGTTTCCACAGTTTCACCCAGCTATGGGAGTTATCGCGGTATTCGGGCAGGGCGCACAGCGGCGTCCCATCGGCTTTGGTCGGCAGCATGGTGCAGGCGGTGAAGTCAATGCCGATGCCGACGACCTGCGACGGATCAACCCCGCTTTGCTTCAAGACGGCAGGCACGGCATTCTGAAACACCGCCAGATAATCCAGCGGGTCTTGCAGCGCCCAATCCGGCGGCAAACGACTGCCATTGTGGGTCAGCGCCTCGTCTATCACGCCATTGCTGTAGGGGTGTACCGCCGTGGCGATCTCGCGCCCATCGCGGGCATCCACCAGCAGCGCCCGCCCGCTTTCCGTACCAAAATCAACACCGATGACGTACATAAAAACTTCCTTTGTTGAAAGACTGTATATTGTATACACATCACGCCAACGATTCAAAATTCGGTCAGTTTTTGGTATACTCTCGCGCATTTCTCACGGGGGAGCGCACACGATGGTCACACGCCAGTATCAGCTTTTGGAGTCGGCGATTACACAGGAAGACGGCACCCTGGCGCTCACGTCACAAAATGGCGTCGTCGGCGGGTTGTTCAGGCATGAAAGCGACTATGTGCGCCTGTCCTTTTTCTCCATCGCGCTGGAAATCACGCTGCGGCTGCACACGACTGACCTGACTCGCGCCCTGTCGCAGCTGCAGATGACGGGGGGCTTGGGCAGCCCGCGAGAGGTCGGCACCGGGCAGTCGTGCCTGACGGTGCAGAAGTGGTTGAATGAAGATCGCGTTTTGGTCGCGCTGCGCCCGACGCTGATCACCGACGCGACGGGAGCGCTTTCGCTCAACTTTGCCCTGAGCGAGGAAGCGCGGCGGGGCGTGTATGCGTGGCTGGGGATAGGGGCATAACGCTCATGCCCGCACTGACGACGGCAGCCACGCCGAAAAATATTGAGCGCGTTCAGGTGCTGCTCACCGAAAATCCGGTGCGAATCGCGGGGACAACCGAACACCTGAAAGAATCACAGCTTCACTGGAAGCCTGACGATCAGGAATGGTCACTGGCTGAACTGCTGGCTCATCTGCGCTCATCGGCGGATTTGAACCACTTCCGCATTTACGCCATGCTTGCCGTAGATAACCCGACCCTGCCGACGATTCACCCGCGTCTCGACTGGCTGAAAATCGTCCCGTATACACGCCTGCCGTATCCGAAATCGCTGGCGGCATACATGCTCCAGCGCGAAGAACTCCTGATTGTGTTGGGGGCACTCGATCAATCAGGCTGGAATCGCAGCGGCACATGGAATAACCATACCTATTCCATTTATCTTGTCGCCCGTTCGATGGCGCTGCATGAGGAGGAGCATTTCGAGCAAGTGGAGAGGCTGGTTGAGGGGGCGAGGGGAGTGGGGTAATGCCTAAGCGAAGTTAGCCTCGAGGACCCAGAAATCTGTCACCATTAAAGTGGATCAAGTGTTCAGGCACTTCAGTGATCCACACCTCAGTATCCCACGCGATATTCCTCATATGCTGGCGAAACTCGACAAATGTTGGGAATGCCGTGATAAAGACTTTTCCTGCAGGGCAATCCCTGAGCATGGCATTAAGCTCGAGAATGCGCTTTGGCGTCATCGGACCATGTGAAGTGACCGCCTCGATCAGATATAACCAATTCTTTTCGGGCAGATAGAGGATAATGTCCGGCAGCTTGTTGTGTTCATTGACCGGAATACCAAGTTGAATAAGCTGTTCGGTAGCAATATACAGGTCTTTGTCAGCGGTATCGCCCAGATAGAGCAGTATTACGCCCGAAGCAAAACGAGGGGCAAACAACTCAATTACCTGTGCCTGAAGTTGATTGTGTTTTCCTGGTGATAACGCAAGTTTGGAACCATCGGGCAAGGTTACCTCTACCCCGACTGCCTGCCGAGAAGCAGCATAAAGCGTTATCAAACTCCCCTGTGAGGTTTTGAAATGCTCAACGGCAGCATCCCATTCTACATTGGCAAAGGAACGAATCGTTATCAGCGCTGCTTCGCTTACTGCGTAATGCGCTTTGGGACTGTTTGTGGGCAGAGTGGGTGTATCAGGATTGTAGTCAGCAATTCGACCCTGAACAAACTGATGAAGCACCTGCCGACGGAAGGTTTCGCGTGTGTTCGGCGCGTAAGCGCTACCGTAATGATCCCGAATAAACGCCATGATGCCCTTGCTGATCGACAAACTGCGGCGCTGTGCCGATGACCAACTATCGCTCGGCTTCAATCCACACAATGCGATTAACGTAAGTGCCGACATTTCATTCTGCTGTGCAGAAGGCATTCCTAATGCAGCGAGGATTTTCTGCGCTTCAGCAATTTCAGGCATACTGATCTAAAAATTCACTGATAAACGCATCGGTAGGCAGATCAGCATGAACAGATAGCCGCCCCAATTCAACAATTACGTCAAGCGGTGGCAACGGCAGCGCTCGCAGCTCAGTCGCGCTTACCTGCGTATTGCCACTGAACACGCGGAAGTAGGTATCCATCAAGCGACTGTTGAGTAGAGCTGCCAGCCCGCGTGTTTCGTCATCTGTGAGTTTTCCATCGGGGCGATAAATATAGTTGAGATGATTCTCTACCCCGATGTAAGGTGTATTCAGATGCGCTAGATACGGCGCTGCCGTCAAACGCTGCCGGTCTTCCTTCGCGCTGAAGCGGCGCAGCAGGACATAATTTTGATTAGGCAAAAGCAGCTTTTGTGCGCCGCGTAACTGAATATACTGTGCTTTATGGCGCACGGGCCATTGACTGTACATTGGCTTAATGTTCTGCATCCACAGCAGCGGCGCATGAGTGGCAGGAACCTCACCAACCGCAGACACTAGATCGGCTGCACGGAACGGTACAACCGGTCCTGTTGAGATTTCCATGCCGTAGTCATGCAAACTGCCAGTCCATGATCGGACTATCTCGGCGGCAGAGTCGTCCTCGTCAGTAAGCGCCAAATGCAGGATATTGTCTTGCCCTAGAACGGCACTTGCGGGTTTTATTCGCTGCGAGATATGCCTGAAGTCCGTATCAGTGCTTGACGAGAGGGCAACATCCTTGTCCAGATCAGAGCGCTCCGCGAGTAAAATCAGGCTCTCTTGCAACACTTCATCGAATACGTCTCGACGAGACTCAAACAGGTGAATCGCACGGGGACGCATATTCCCAAAGAAATAGTCCCGAAAACGGCTGAAATAATGACCTGCTGCATAGCTGCGGGGCGTAATGAATATCCCCTGTCCACCTAGACGGAGTAGCGCCGCGCTGACAGCCATGAACAGTGCGTACATATTCGGCTGACCATGAACCACTCGATCCGCCGCACGCGCACGCGGATCAGATTTGGACAGTTTGAAATATGGGGGGTTGGCGATGACAGCATCAAATGGCTTCGGCGTAGACCAATAGAGCGCGTCAGCGTGGGTCAATACGAAGTCTTCCTGATGAATATTGTATCGCAACGATTTTCCCCGCTGTGCCAACCACTCTTGTGAATAGCTCAGACAAGCGCCCAAACAGAGCGCCAAGTCACTATCCACCTCATAGGCTTCAAGGGAAATGTTTCCGGTTGCAACTTCACATACCGCACAAGCGAGAATGCCACATCCTGCGCCGGGATCAAGCAGGTGGGTTGAATCTGCTGGCACTGTTAGTTTCTCAGCCATAAACCGTGCGGTCGAAAGTGGTGTGAAATATTGTCCGAGTGTCTTGTTCGGCATATTCCAAGACAGATACCACTGCCCGACGCGATGGGCGTAGGTAGCGGGAAGTTCATCGGGGAGTGGTAGCGGGAGATTGAGAGCCATTACAGCCAATATCACTAAATAGAATTACTAGAGTTCTATTGTACCTGAGTCTATGTGATTGACACCCCCACCCGCCGCGCAATTTCCTCACGGACGACGGGCGCAACCTTCGTGCCAAGTAGTTCTATCGCGTGCATCAGTTTGTCATGCGCTATCGAGCCGACGCTCAGTTGCAGCAGCAGGCGCTGATGACCGAAGATCGAATGCTGAAACAGGACTTTCTCGATCACATCATCGGGGCTGCCAACGAAGTTCGCGCCGCGTAATTCGGCTGAGGCTTCGTACTGTTCACGCCGCATCGGTGCCCAGCCACGCTCGCGCCCGATCTTGTTCATCACCACCTGCACCGCCGGGAATGACTCGTCAATCGCCGCCTGGCGCGTATCGGCGATAAAACCGTGCGAATTGATACTCAGCGGGATCGTGGAAGGATCAAAGCCGTACTGCGCTGACGCCTGACGGTACAACTCCAGAAACGGCGCGAATCGTTCGGGCATTCCGCCGATGATCGCCAGCGCCATCGGTAAGCCGCGACTCGCTGCCCGCACGACAGATTCCGGTGTGCCGCCAACGCCAACCCAGATCGGCAGCGGGTCTTGCAGCGGGCGCGGATACACGCCGAGATTGTTCAGTGACGGGCGGTGCTGCCCGCGCCAGGTCACATGGGTATCTTCCCGCAGTTTGATCAGTAAATCGAGTTTTTCGGCGAACAGGTCGTCATAGTCATTCAGGTCATAGCCGAACAGCGGGAACGACTCAATGAATGAGCCGCGCCCGGCGATGATCTCGGCGCGTCCGTTTGAGACGAGATCGAGGCTGGCGAAGCGCTGGAGCACGCGCACCGGATCATCGGAACTTAAAACCGTGACGGCGCTCGTCAGGCGGATATTTTTGGTACGCGCCGCTGCCGCCGCCAGAATAACCTCCGGCGCGGACGAGACGAATTCCTCGCGGTGATGCTCCCCCAAGCCGTAGACATCCAGCCCGACCTGATCCGCCAGTTCAATTTCTTCGAGCAGGTCGCGGATACGCTCGGCAGGAGTGAGTTTTTTTCCAGTGATCGGATCGGGCGAAAGTTCAGCAAATGAATACAGCCCGATCTCAAACGGGCGCGGGGCGGGGGTCTGTGGTTGCAGACCCCCATTTTGTGAAGCAATGTCGCTGTTTGTCGGCTCGATTTCCAAGCGGAATCCTTAGCCTGTAACGAAAGGACGGGCTATTCGACCTGTACCTTGACCTTGTTCGCGCCTGTCGTGGACGGACGGGCGGCGTCATCGGCTTCCGCGCTGCGGTGCGCCTTCATACGCTCATCCATTTCCTTACTGGCTTTCTCAATTGCTTCGGCGGCGGCGTCGAGCAGCACGCGGAAGCCGGCGGCAAATTCCTTGCCCGCTTCCCTGCCATGCTGCTTGAAACCTTCCGGAAGCAGCGCTTCAAATGCCTTGAGCGACTCTTCAAACGCCTTTGATTCGTGATCCACAAACTGGCTGAACTTGTCCTTCGGCGCAGTGTTTTCTGCGTTGTCGGTCGTATTCTGATTATCGGTCATGAGTTTACTCCTGATTTCGTTCTACACAACATAATACGGTAGTGGTTGCCAAAAGGTTGCAAAGTTTATGGGCGCGGCGTTGGAACAGCCGTAAGCGTCTGAAATGCGAATTGTGCGGTGTCAAGAATTCCCTGAGAAATGGTTATGCCCAGTGCCTCGGCGCTTTCCCAGTCCGCATAGCCCTCCTCAACCTGACCCAGAAACATCCTGACCGCGCCACGCAGCGCAAACGCATCGGCATAATCCGGCTCAATCTCAATGGCGTGATCGAGATCCGCCAACGCCTCGGCATAGCGGTCAAGCGCGACATAGGCAATTGCCCGTTGATAGAGGGCTTCCACATAACCTGCCATCCCCTCCTGCACCAGCGAGTAATCGGCGATTGCCTCCTCAAATTCCCCTAGCGACAAATGTGCGAAACCGCGATTGAGGTAAGCGACGCTCAAGCCAGGTACGAGCGTAAGTGCCGCGTTGAAGTCAGCAAGCGCATCGTCATAACGCCCCAGTTCATTCAGGAGAATCCCGCGATTGACATAATTCTGTTCGTTCTGCGGGTTCAGGCTCACGGCTGTATTCAAATCAGACAGCGCCGCGTCATTCTCGTTCAGCAGATCAAGTACCAGACCGCGTGACTGATATGCCAACTGCTGATCGGGATACGCCTGTACCAGATTATCCAGAAGGAGCAAGGCGTCACGCGGGTTGTTTTGCAGCAGGCTGATGAAGGCATTTGCCATTTGCAGGGCAATATCCTGCTGGATGAGCGAATCATCCAGCGCCTGTGCAGCGTATGTCAGCATCGGTGGCACGGCGGTGAGCGTGACGCCTGCGCGGGCAATATCCGTTCCAAGCGCGTTTTCTCGCGCCTCGCCCGTGGATACGCGCTCAACAACAGCTGTTGCCGTCACCAGTACATTATCGGCGGTGGCAACCTGCTGGGCGACCTGCGTTGCGGTGACCAGCGCGACATCCGCTGTGGCGACCTGTGCCTGCGCCGTGGCGTTGCTGCTGAGCGAATTGAGTGTGATGGGGATGGCGATTAGCACGGCGACCAAAGCCAGCGCTCCTACAATGCCCAACACCAACGCGGCGCGGCGAAAATTGCGGATGCTGCGTTCGCGTTGTGCATCACGGAGGAGACGGACGTCTTCGGCGGCGCGGCTGGCGGCGATATAATCGCGCTGAAGGGGGAGCGGTTCGGGCTGTTTTGGCGATTCGCCACTTTCGGCACGTCGTTTGGCATCTACATCCCAGCCGGTGAGCCAGCCTTCTGCATCCGCAACTTCCTCGCCGTAGAGGAGCAGCGCTGCTTCCTGCTTCGAGTCGTGCCATTCCGTCGCCCGCTGCAATAAACGGGTGTGCTGACGGACGTGAGCAAGGTCGAGGTCGAGCGCGGCACGCAGTCGTTCAAACGTCACGTCAAAGGCGGTATCCTCCGCTTCGCGGGCGGCACGTTCGTCATCCGTTTCCGCTTCGCCTTTGCGAAATCGTTCACTCCTGGTGGTGTCATAGGGGAACATGACCTGCTGGCTGGCGCTCAGCGCTTTCCAGTTCGTCTCGAACAGGATCATCGGATTACGATCCCCGATCAGTGTGTTGACATAGACATCCTTCGCGAGCCGGTTCAGAACACTTTGCGCCGCGTCGTCGCGGGTGAACGGACGGTGGTTGAGGTAGATGATCCGTTTGCCGAGATTGCGGGCGTGTTCGATTTCCATGTGGCACACGGGTGACCCGATCAGTTCGGGGCTGAGCAGGACGAGGACATTTTCCGCGCCTTCGATACCCGAACGAATCTCCGCCCACCATTCCGCCGTCATGCGAATGTCTTCACGATCGATCCAGACGTCGCGCTTCGCTAGAGCGAGGGCGTCCGCCAGCTTGAGGGCAAAAATGCTGTCCACACGGGAATAGGAGATAAATACATCGTGCATAGCGTCAGTCTCCCGCTGAACGACCTATATGATGGAAACAGTTCTACCCCACACCGCCCCAGAACGCCAGCAGATCGCCGATGAACAGCGGCAGGCGCTCCGGGTGAATCATGAAGGCATGACCAGAATGTGCGCCTGATGGATACCGACGGCATCCATCACTGCGGCGACATCTTCCGCCATCAGGTCAATCGTACAGGCGGCGTCTGGTACGGTCTGCGTTTGCCCGGAGCCGCGATTATCCACCACCAGTATGCGATAGCCCGAACGGGCAAGAAAACCGATCAGGAGCGTCGCCAGAATGTCATTGCTGTGCGCTCCGAAGCCAGGCGTGTAGACAACAGCGGGCGCGTGTTCATCACCGGCAAGTTCGTAATACAGGGTCACGTCAGCGCGACTAAGGGTTGGCATGATCAATCCCTCAACTGACTCTCATCGTTCAACGCTATACTGGTATGTATAGCGATCAATGAAGGATAGCACAGTATGAACAATCAGATGACGCGGCGCAAGGAAGAGGAGCGGATCCGCAAGGAAGGGCGGCTGCCGCCCGGTCAATCGCTCACGCTCGATTTTCCGGTGCTGCATTACGGCTCACCGCCTGTTTTCAACCCGGACACATGGGATTTGCGCGTGTTTGGGGAAGTCGAACAGCCGATGCGCTGGTCATGGGCGGAATTTACCGCCCTGCCGACGGTGAAAATCACGACAGACATTCACTGCGTCACGCGATGGAGCAAGTTTGATACCGAATGGGAAGGCGTGTTATTCCGCGATTTCATCAGGCTGTTCGGCGTCAAGCCGTCGGCGAAGCATGTCATCGCTCACTGCGACGGCGGCGGGCAGTACACGACGAATACGCCGCTGAACATCATGCTCGATGATGATGTGCTACTGGCTTACAGATTCAACGGACAACCGTTGGAACTCGATCACGGATTCCCGATGCGGACGCTCGTGCCGAAGCGTTATTTCTGGAAAAGCGCCAAATGGGTGCGGGCATTGGAATTCAGCCCGACGGACAAACCGGGTTTCTGGGAGCAGGGCGGCTATCACAACAACGCCGACCCATGGAAGGAAGAACGGACGCAGCGGCGGGGATTTTTCTTTTAGGGGCAGACCCCTCACCCCTGCCCCTCTCCCACGCAAGCGGGGAGAGGGGGCGACAGTAGATTTTTGTGGTGGCAGACTTGCGTGTCTGCCCTTTGGGGCGCACACACCGGTGCGCCCCTACATGAAATTTCTGTACCAGGGGCGAGGTTTATTCGCCCATCATCTCTTCCATTATCAGGGGCGAGGTTTATTCGCCCATCATCTCTTCCATCGAGATGAATGACGTGACGAAATTCGTGATAGGTGACAGAATATTACCCGGTACGGAGTCAGGTAGTTCGGTCAGCATCAGATAACCGTGCGCGGCATTCTCCGCTCCGTCGCTGAAATTACCGATCCAGACCGAGTATGCACCTTCCGCAGGCGGGACAATATCAACAGCGGGATCCAAACCTACGCTGTCATCATTGCACAGGTATATACCATCGGGAAGCTAAACGATCAGGGTCGCATCCGCATCGCCGACGAAGAAAATCCGAATTCCCTGCGAATCGCCCGACCAGTTGAAAATCACATCCGGGATTTCCGTGATGAAACCAACGCAGCGTTGACCAATATCGAGCAGAGCGGCATCCACGGACTCACCGCTGATCGTCAAGTCAGTGGAGATGATGAACGGATCGGGCAGGAAACCAGCACTCAGATTATACGTGCCGAAGTTCGTCGTTGGCGCTTCATCCTGTGCAAAGACGGATACACTCAGAATCAACGCTGACAGTACCACGATAAGAACCACAATCTTCTTCATGAACCTTGCTCCTCATAGAACTCGAACGCGGCGGGAGAAGACCTCCCGCCGCGATAAACCACATATCTACTTGCGTTCCGTCGTCGGGTCAATCGTCGTGCTTGCCGTGATGTAGAGTGTGCCTTCAATTGGTGTGCCGGGATTATAGACGCCGACCCAGATGTCGTAGTTGCCCGCAGGCGGGCTGAAAATGTCGATCAGCGGGTTCAACGCACCGGGGAAATCGTCATGGCACAGGATTTCGCCGCTGGGCATTCGGATGAGCATCGTAGTATCGTCGCGGCGTTCGCGGCTAACGAAGAAAAAACGCAGGAGAGTCCCGCCGCCCGCATAGCTCACGCGGTAATCCGGGTTCGAGCCGCTAAACCCGCGGCAGAGCGAGTCGCCCAAACCCTGTGCGCGAATATCCACGTTACCGCCTGCCGAGATGTCTATCGTATTCGGATCGGGCGCAAAACCTGCCGCCAGTATCGCCGTGCCGTTCGTCGGCGTACCGTCAAATGTCAGGCTGCCGCCGCCCGTTTCGCCGCCGCTGGTGGGGGCGATCTGCGGGGTCGCCTGTACGATGGTTGGCGGTGGTGAC
>Ga0224722_1002022_pt1 | contig 10934 bp, 10 predicted proteins | sample Balambano_FR1_Me_FD_161646 | JGI IMG/M metagenome (GOLD analysis project Ga0224722, IMG submission 161646) | Freshwater sediment microbial communities from Lake Towuti, South Sulawesi, Indonesia - Balambano_FR1_MetaG | ecosystem: Environmental > Aquatic > Freshwater > Lake > Sediment | place...
GTGCACTCGCATCAGTGAGAAGCTGGCTAGCCATGCCCTTCGCCTCTTCCTCAAACGTGCGTTCAACATCGATATTCAGACCTTTCGACTCGTGCTATCACCCTGATTCCATTTCACATCAGACGTACAGAAGTCTGCGAAGCTGATAGCCGTTGGAGCTTGCTTTTTTGCAGGAAGTCTATTTGGTGCAGCAACTCTTCAAGTTGTCCACGCTGGGCCAACGCAATGCGTCAGCGACAGTGGTGTCAATCTATGCCGCTATTCGACTCGCGAATGGACATCCAGCACGTTCAAAGGCAAGGGCTTTTCGACATCAGCAGCGCAGCTATACAAGATAGCCACCGATAACATCATTTCAGAGAAGTGTGATGGGACGTGGTACCAGTTGCAACGCACCGGCTGGGTGAACCAATACAACGCGGCATACAGCCAGGCAGCTACAGAGTCGTTATTCAGAACCTGCACATACGAACATCTCTACCGTTCGGAGTCATGGCACAACTACTATGATCCAGGAAGGGGAATCAACCGGTTCGAATACTCATCCGATGGACCATAAGCCGAGGAGGTGAAACCATGTTCAAGAAAACTGCAATCGCTGCGTTTATTCTTGGGGCTGTGCTGACAGCAGCGATAACCTTCGTAGCAGCAACGTCGAATCCCCAGATTGCAACAGATGGGAACTCGCTGATCGTGCAGAATACAGCGCCGCTTGAGTTAACGTTCACGTTAGAAACCACAGGTGGAGAAACTGTGCAGCTTGGCTCAGCTAAGCCAGGAGAGTTGTTGACGGTCAAAGACGCCCTGACCAATGATGGCTTGTTGACGACACTGAAGAGCGACGAATTTACTATCCACGCGAAAGACAAGCACGGCAGCGAGTTTTTCACCTTGATGATTGACAAGGATGAAGTCATCCAACGGCAAGGCGTTGTGCCGATACCAGGCCCAGGCGGTAGGCGTCAGGATGCAGCTTTGCGTGACAAACCCACAGTTGTGCCACTGCCAACCGCTGTTCCATGAGGGGCTTCTAAATTTCTTAGAGTGTTGCCTATTGGACACCAACGCAAATGCGAGCTCGCCCATTACAATCCCGCCGCCATGAGCATTTCCATTTCTGATGTGACGGTTGAGACGGCCAAGGGCGAGCCCAAGCCCATGAGCGACTATGCAGGCGATGTGCTGTTGATCGTCAACGTCGCCTCCAAGTGCGGCCACACGCCGCAATATGCGCAGCTCGAAGCGTTGAACCAAAAATACGCCGCGCAAGGGCTGCGCGTGCTCGGCTTCCCGTGCAACGACTTCGGCAACCAGGAGCCGGGCACGTTGGACGAGATTCAGCAGTTCTGCTCAACCAAATACGACGTGACCTTCCCCATCTTCAACAAGGTGCACGCCAAGGGCGAGGACAAGTCGCCGCTGTATCAACGGCTCACACAAGCCGAGCCGGCCGGCGATGTGTCGTGGAACTTTGAGAAGTTTCTGGTGGCGAAGGATGGCGCGGTCGTAGGGCGCTTCTCGTCGCGCACCAAGCCGGATGCGCCAGAGGTCGTCTCGGCCATCGAGCGCGAATTGGCCCGCTGAACGGTGAAGGGCGGGCGAGTGATGGCAAACGACAAGCTTCACACCTTGCGCGCGCTCCGGGCCGGCTGCGCCGCTGCGTTGGCGTCGTTGTGTGCCCTCGCCACCATCCCGGCCCTTGCGAACGTCGGCCCGCCGATGATTGGCGGCGACCTGGTCGCCGAGCCAACCGGCCTGGAGTCCATTGACGTCACCGGCGAGATGCTGGAGATTGACTTGCGCCCCCTCGAGCAGGCACAACCTGCGCGCATCTCGGCGACGTATCAACTGGACAACCGTGGGCAGGGCCGCGAGGTCGAGCTGATGTTCGTCACGCTTTCGCCGCGTGTGTCCAGCTTCGAGGTGACGCTGAATGGCGAATACATCGAGCCGAACACTCGGCAAATAGACGCGACCAGCCTGCCCGCAACATGGCAGCCGCCGGCACAAACGCCCGGTCTAAACGAGGCCGCGATCGGCTACTTCCCCACGGGCAAAGTCAATAGCGAAGTCGCAGTTGCCCTGTTCAAACCAGACATCCCCGCCGGGCCCAGCACGCTGACCGTGCGCTACGAGGCCGAAGCCGTGCGCTACATGGGTGGTGGCCTGCCGACCGACCAGTGGCAACTGGCCTACTCCCTCGCGCCGGCGCGCTCGTGGGCGTCATTTGGCCAGCTCAACGTATCGGTGCTCGTCCCGCCCGGCTGGCAGATCGCGACCGAGCCGCCGTTGACGCGCCAGGGCGACGCGTTGAGTGGCACGTTTAACGGGGTTCCGGCCGATGCCATCGCGCTGACGGCGCGCGCGCCCGAGCCGGCGCTGTATCGCATCGCGGCGTTGGTGCTGCCCGTGCTCCTCGTCGTCATCCTGGCGGGCGGCCTGGTGGCGATCTTGCGTTTAGGCTGGTTGCGCGGCCGGGGCGGCAAAGGCGTGGTGCTGGCCGCGCTGGGGATGGCGCTGCTGTGGGCCGCGCTGGTGTTGGTCATCGGCCTGGCCGGTGTGCTCGTTCCGCCCAGCCTGTTGCCGCCGCTGCAAGCCAACGACTATGGCTATGAGCGCGCGTTCACCCTCATCGGCGTCGTGGTGCTGGCCGGGCTGGCCGCAATCGTCGGCTTCGCCAGCGCGGTCTTGGCGGGGTTGTTGGCGCGTGGGCGGGCGCAAGCGCAGCCATGAGTGAGCCAAGGCTCATATACTCGCCGAGTACGGCTGAGCAACCGAATTGGCGCGACAACGGCGTGCGCGTGGTGCGCGGTGACCAGCTCGACACCAACACGCCGCAGACGCCGGGTATGACGCGCGCCGCCGCGATCAATCATGCCCGTGCCGGTGCGCAGAAGCTGTGGGCCGGCACAGTCGCCATCCACCCCAACGCCAAGACCGGGGCGCACCACCACGGCGAACTGGAGAGCGTGATCTACGTGGTCAGCGGCCGGGCGCGCATGCGCTGGGGCGATCAACTTGAGTTCGTGGCCGAGGCCGGGCCGGGCGACTTCATCTTTGTGCCGCCGTTCGTGCCGCACCAGGAGATCAATGCTGAGCCGGACGCGCCGCTGATGTGCGTGCTGGTGCGCAGCGACCAGGAGGCCGTCGTGGTCAACCTGGACATCGAGGGTGTGGAGCAGCCGCAGGAAGTGCGCTGGGTAGACCCGATCCACCAGCTTCACAGACCGCACAACACAGACTAGCCTTTACGTGTTTGCGTGTCGCGCACCGGCATGTAACCCATGTCGTTGCACTTGGAGAAGACGTGATTACACGCCGGGTGGTCCTTGACGCACGCGCTCGAACACTTTCTCGACGGCGTCCACCGCTTCCCAGTTTGCTTCGATCCACCACGTTGCGCCGGCATCGGCTTGCGCACGCACGATGCGAACTGCTTCGGTTGGGTTATCGCCGGGCGTATTGCCCTCGACGATGATGTCGTAGGGTGACGCATCCGTGCGGTTAGCCTTCACCCACACCGTCGCCTCGTGCACGGTCTCAAGCCATTCGCGCGCGGATGCAGTGAACGCATCCTTCCGCGTGGGCAGCAAGCCATCGTAGCGAACCGCGCGGCGCATGGACTTCTCCGAGCCGTACATGCCGACCATCCAGATGGGGATATGCGGCGCGCCGTTGCGGTGTTGCACAGGCGGTGCCGGCAGCATGAATGTGCTTGGTTGGACGCGATAGTGCTTGCCTTGATAGCTGAACGGCTGGCCGCGCCACAGGCCGAGCATGATATCGAGCGACTCATCCATCATTTCGGCGCGCACCTTGCGATCAAGCGAGCCACCCAATGGCTCACCAAAGGCCGCCCAATCAGTATCCGTCGCACCCAAACCCACTGAAATGATGACACGCCCGTTCGACAGGTTGTCGAGCGTGGCCGCTTCGCTCGCAAGCTTCCACGGCCGCATACGCGCCACCGGTGAGAGCAGCGTGCCAAGCTTGATGCGCTCGGTGCGCATGGCTGCTGCCGCGAGCGATACCCACGCATCAACACCCCACACTGGTTCCCACACAAAGAAGCCGTCCCAGCCGTGCTGCTCGGCTTCGGATGCCAAATCTGCTGCAGTTCGCGCGTCGCCGCGGGGAAGAATGACGCCGTATTTCATGATTGCACTTTCTCAGCATGTCGCTGGCGTTGACCCCATCTCCCACGTGAGTGGATCGCCATAGCCGAGGTCGGTGACGCCCAGGCGTTGCATCTCGCGCAGCGCCACCATCAGGCGATACGTTGAAAACGTCAGCACGTGCGCGATCATGCCGCCATAGGTGAATGTTTCGGGCGGTTCGCAGCCCACGTCCACAAAGTTTGTGTCCCATAAATCGTCGTCGCGCACCTTCTTCACCAACTGCCCAAAGTCTGCGAACGCGCCGGTGTAGCGCTTGAGCAGCCCGGCTGCGCTGGTGTCGGATGCATCAGGGAACTCACGGCCATACACCCCACACAACCACACTTCCTTCGTGAACACGATCTTGTTCAGCACGTCGCGCAACGTCTTCTCAGGTTCTTCAAAACAGACCGGTTGTTCGGGGCGGCTCATCGGCGCGTCCAGTTGCGCATCGGTCAACGTGGCGGCCTTCTCCAGAATGCGCTTCGTCAGCCACATGTCGTGGTCAATCAGTCGGTCGGTCAGGTCCATCGGTGCTCTCTCCTTCGCCTCGGGCGCAGGCTTCAACTTCACGGCCGCGCCGATGATCGGGTTGAAGTGAATGGAATTCGGCGCGGGCAAAAACCAGCACAACGGTTCGACGCGCCGATACATCGAGGGTGACAAGCCAAACGCCTTGCGGAAGGCGCGGCTAAAGCCTTCGAGCGAATCGAAGCTGGCAGCGAACGCGATGTTGGTAACGGGGCGACGAGTGTGCAGCAACTGATGGGCAGCGCGTTCGAGCAGCAATCGCCGGCGGCATTCGCTGGGCGTCTCGCCGGTTTGCTCCTGAAACACCCGGATGAAGTGAAACCGGCTGTAGTTCGCGTCGCGGGCCAGATCGTCGCCGCTGGCCTTGTCGTCCCGCCGCTCGTTCACCACATTCACCAGCACTTCAGTTTTGTCCTTGTGGGACATGGCGCGAATGGTAGCTTGGCACAGCGATAGATGCTTGACGAGGATTGCGGTGATGTGTTGTCCGTGTCGTTAGCCCGCGGAGCGGGGTTTCTGCGTGGAGGCGTCGGCCTCGGGCCGATGCCGGGTGCGGATGGGCAAACCGCTGCCATGCTGAAGCCTTCGGTTGCCGGGCGCAGGTGGTGCAATTCACCATGCGTAGCCGACGCTCGTCCCTGCCACGTTCGCCATCCAGCCGAGCTGGACGGCTCTTGCTGGAAAGCCCGCTGTGCGGGCTGGCTACTGGCTACGAGGACACGCGCTCCAAAATGTCACTCAAGCTGCCTGAGGCGTGATGCTCCTTCTGTCGCTTGATGTAATCAACGACCTTCGGCACCTCGGCCTTGCGAATTGACACAACGCTGTAGCCGTCTTGCCAATACAGCGTGTCGCTCAAGCCACTCTCCTTGTTGATGTAATGTGACGATGCACCCTTGAGGTTGCGCGCGACATCGGCAATGATCATCGTCGGCGTCAGCTCGACCAGCACATGCAGATGATCCTCAGTGCCGTTCACCGCGAATAGGTTGTAGCCAAGCTCTTTGCACTTCGCGCCGATGTAAGGGTGCAGCCGCGCTTCGACCGCCGGCGAAACAATCGGCAGTCGATTCTTCGTCGCCCACGCGAAGTGAAAATAGAGTTGATGAAACGTGCCGAAGCGTTGCTGCATGAGTGCGAGTGTGCACCAACAGCCCGCGCTGCGGGCTTGCTACCCGGATGCGGCAACCAGAGCGGGCTAGCTGTCGCCGCGCTATCATCATCACATGACGACGAAGCTGGGCAAGGACGAACGCTTATCGGCGCTGCGCACGATGGCCGCTGATGGCGTGGACGTGTTGGTCATCGGCGGCGGCATCACTGGCGCGGGTGTGGCACTGGAGGCGGCGGCGCGCGGCTATCGCGTCGGCCTCGTGGACAAGGGCGACTTTGCCAGCGGCACGTCCAGCAAGTCCACCAAGCTCGTGCACGGCGGCATCCGCTATCTGCCCCAGTTTGACTTTGCGCTGGTGCATGAGGCGTTGCAGGAGCGCGGCCGGCTGGCGCGCAATGCACCGCATCTGGTGAAGCCGCTTGGCTTCGTGCTGCCCTATTACAAAGAGAACAAGCGCCCACTCGGCACGCCGATTGTGCCGCCGGGCGGCATCGGCATGAGCTACTTGCTGCGCTTGGGGTTGTTCGTCTACGACACCTTCGCCGGCAAGCTCGGCATCGGCAACCACAGGCACCTGGGCGTGCAGAAGACGCTCGAACTTGCGCCAGCGCTCAAGGCCGACGGGCTGAAGGACGGCTTCGTGTATTACGACGGCCAGACCGACGACACGCGCCTGACAATGACCGTGTTGCGCACGGCGGCCAACAAGGGCGCTCTGCTGGCAAACTACGCCGAGGTGTTGGGGTTTGTTCAGGAGCCGGACTCCTTCAAGGAGTCCGGCTCCTCAATCACATCAGCCCATGTGCGCGACGCGCTGACCGGCGAGGAATACATCATCCCAGCCAAGACCATCATCAATGCGGCGGGCGTGTGGGCAGCGAAGGTCGAAGGGTTGGCCGGTCAGAGCAGCGTGGTCATCAAGCCAGCCAAGGGCGTGCACCTGACATTGCCGCGCGAGGCCATGCCGACGACAGAGTACGCTGTCGTGTTACCCGAAACGCCCGACGGCCGTCTGTTGTTCATCGTGCCGTGGAACACGCGCGTCACCCTCGGCACTACGGACACGAAGGGCGGCGACGTGGACAAACCCATCGCGCTGGAAGAGGACATTGCGTATCTGATCGAGACGGCCAACGCCTACATGAAGACGGCGATCCGGCGCGATCAGGTCATCAGCGCGTGGGCGGGTTATCGGCCGCTCATCAGCCCGGCGAATGCAAACGGGAGCACGAGCAAACTCTCGCGCACGCACGTCGTGCTGGATGGGCCGGGTGGCATGATCACCATCACCGGCGGCAAGCTCACCAGTTATCGCCGCATGGCCCAGGACACGATTGATCACCTCGACAAACGGCTGGGCAAGACGCCCTCACACGTGACCGAAGAGATGGCGCTGGACGGCAAGGACGGCTATGAGGCAGCCAAGGCCGAGTTAGCCAAAGCGGCAGAGCAGTACGACTGGAGCGACGACGCGGTGACGCGCCTGAGCGAATACGGTGGCGAGGCCATGACGTTGCTGGCGATGATGAAGGAAGATGCGTCGCTCACCCACCCGATCGTGCCCGACCTGCCGTATATGCTGGCCGAGGTCGCCTATGCCTGCCGGAGCGAGATGGCGATGACGCTGGACGATGTGCTGACGCGCCGCTTGCATCTCAACTTCGAGGACTGGTCACAGGGCGTGCAGCCCGCGCCCTTGGTGGCGCAGGTGATGGCGCGCGAGTTGGGCTGGACGGCGCGCGAGGCCGAGGCACAGGTGGCGACGTATCGCGAGAAGGTGACAGCGGAGAAGCTTGAGCCAGAATGAAGCTAAACCTGCAATGCAAACTACACTGCAACAAGCAGGTGAAAAAGATGAAAGTCTCTGCCAGGAAGAGCATGAACAGTTTCCCAAACTTGTGAATGATGGAAGGTAGATGACGATTCAAGTTTGTGCGGTGGTTTTGTGAGTAACTTTGCGTTAGCTTTTTTATTTGTGCAGAGATCGTCCCCTGTGCGCCAGTGATATTTCCATCAAATACATAGCCAAGCATTGCGCCTGAAGCCAGACCGGTCGAATAGCGACCAGTGATGAAACACAACATGCCTTGTTTGCCAAGATATTCGGAAACAAGTGATTTGCGCTTTGATGAGAAGGTCACGTGCAATCGCTTAGCTTCAATCGCAAAATACGGCCAAGGCTTCTCACATCCAGTGGAGATCGTGAAAACGATGTCAAGCCTGCCTTCAGCATCAGAATCGTCATCATCAATGACATTTTCTCGTGAGACGTTAAATGGTCTGTTGCGAACTTGTTGATCACGCTGCAAGCTTTTGGTTAACCGTTTGCTTAGTGATGTTTCTAACTCGTTTTGACTTTGCTTGCTAAGACCCGACATGCAGCGAAGAACTGCCTCGAGAATATGAGGTATTTCTTCATCTGGAAATAAAGGTGTCCACGATGCCGCGTCGCTCATAACCGTTGAGATTGGCGTGCTTGTGCAATGTGAGCGTAGATCTCGACAGCATCATTGAGTGCTGCCGTGCGTGTCCATTCACCACGGCGGGCTGGCTTTACTATGATGATGCGGCTGTTGTCAAAGTACCAACCACTGCGCTGATATTCAAGACTTCCTGTTCGCTGGCGCAATGATTGCTGTAGTCTATTGATGCTGATCGCAAGGTTAGTGGGAGCAGATTTTGTGCGATACGGCTCGACTACAGATGTCTGACGAAGCTCTAGCAATCCCAGTCCAGTCTCGGTGTCCACGCTTCCAGTCGCAGATGAGCGCAACGCGCCGGTAGCCCACCCATTTAATGTGTGTGCCAATGTTTCAGCATAGTCGCTCATACCATTTGCGTTTACTGCCTGCAAAGTTGGAATTTGCCGAGCTGCTTCTAAAGACGGTGGCGTATCACTTTTGTCGAAGATGTCCCAAGTGTCTTCAACCAGTGCAATGTCCTGATCTGTCAAACCGAAGTATTGATAAATCAGAGGGTCAATCTCTTGCTGCGTCTGCAATGTCTTTTCTACCAAGTCCAAGCGCCATTCATCACGGACACGTTCTTCAAACCCCATCACAGTTACAACTTTTGCTTGAACATCCAATTCACTCTTTTGCAATTTCTTGCGAAGCAGCCTTGCGCTCTGTTCGGTTTCTGACTTTAACGCAATAAGTCGCGAGACGACTTCGTCCATCAATTCTTGACTACCGGGCAAAGCTTCGTCGTGATCGGGTAAAAAGAAGGGTAATTGAAGAGCCTCCTCAAGATGAACTTGATCGCGTTCAGTGGCAAGACTTGCAGCTGTGTGAAAAATATAGTACCTGGCTAGTTTCGAGCGCAAAAAGGCTGCAAGAAGCATCAATACACGTGTGTCTTCTTTAGGTCCGGATATAGAGCGAAGCGCGTCTTGAAATCGAACCGGGTAGTCAATAAATGTGAAAGATGTGAAACCTTTATTCATCAGTACTAGCGGAGGAGTAAATACCTGATCAACAGGGGCGCGTCGCAATTTGTCGCTTACATATCCCGCATGAGATACATAGTCGCCAAGCTTATCGGTCAATTGTCGTGGTGCAAAAAGCAATCCTTTGATTTGATCGGCATGAATGAAGTCGTCTTCAAGTGAATATGTAAAGCGTTTAGGCGCGTTATATCTTGTCGTTAAGCGCAATGGCTGGAATCCGACTCCTACACACCAACGTTTGCTCTTTCGTCTGAATTCTGTTGGTGTGCCAGTCAAATGTTCTAGCTTTGGGAATGTCAACAAATAGTCGAGCAATTTTTGGTCGCGTGGAGTGCCCCATAGCTGCATCTTCCAAACGTCTCCGGCTGAACCTTGTTTCGCTGCTTGAATCACACTCGTTTGTCGAATCCATTTGCGATCTTGTGGTGAAACGACGATCACACCATCACGCAGGTCTGTGCGTGTCACCTTAGGGGTTACATACTCAACTTCGTGATCAGGCTTCGCGAGAGTGTTGGCAAAACGCATGATTGTTGCCGGGCTTTTTGCTTCATTAAACAAAATGAAGCTGTAGTCGGCCAGCTGCACAACCTTTTCAAGAGTCACCCCACACAACCACTTGGTTTGGAACTTGTCAGTCTTATTGAATAGAATCTTGGAAGGAGCAATCAGTGTTGCCTTACCCTTTTTTGCAAGCAACTTCGGGGTCTTCTCAATGAATGATTGCGCGATTTGTTTGGTGCCACGCCCAGCCCATGGCGGATTGCCGACAATGATTTCAAACTGATCATGCCAGTTGTCAGCGACAGCGAGGAAGTCTCGTTCCCAAACAACTGGAATACTCCCCGTGCGTTCTCTACTAGATTGCAAAAGATGGGGTAACTTTTCGCCCGTTTGTTTCATGTAGCTGCGGACATCAGGCGGGTCAAACTGATCAAGATATGCTAAGTAGAGGCTAAAACAGGTAATGCGACAAGCAGTCGGATTCAGATCTACACCACGCAATTGAGCCAACCGTTCGCGTAATGCGAGTGCTTGCTTAGTAGGTGACACGTGACTACGTTGCCGTGATCTCCACTCCGCTATAAGCCGGTTAAACATTAGAACAAGGAAAATGCCCGAACCGCAAGCTGGGTCCAAAAACCGTAGCCCATCAACACTTTGTCGTCCTTCAAGTGCAACATCAAGCGTCATCTCAGCAAGAAAGCGGGGTGTGTAGTAGGCACCCTGTTGTCTTTGTTTCTCATCACTTTCAGTTTTCAGGAACTTTTCGTAGATCGAACTGATAAGTTCGATTGGAATAAAGCCGAAGTTATATGCCCAAAGCCCAAGTGAGCCTTGTTGTCGCCGAACATCATCGCCATTTAGAAACCGTTGAATTGCCTTAAGGTGATGCACCCTCACATTTTTGCGTTCATCATCTAGGTCATCATCAAACATGCTGCCATTAAATTCCTGACGTAATTTTGGGAAAAGCGTGTCATACAGAGCTGACTGGGCATTCAAATCCTTGCTGGAGATGCAGTCTGCAAGCAGTTCGCGCAAGTCGCGCCAGTTGGTGGTTTGTCAAGAGTTGTGTAACGGGCAGTGATCATCGCGGCTCGTATGGCTCGTATGGCATGACGACGTTTTGAAACTTGAGGCCGCGCACGACGGCGAAGAACAACAGCAGGCAACTGTTCTC
>Ga0224722_1002025_pt1 | contig 10930 bp, 13 predicted proteins | sample Balambano_FR1_Me_FD_161646 | JGI IMG/M metagenome (GOLD analysis project Ga0224722, IMG submission 161646) | Freshwater sediment microbial communities from Lake Towuti, South Sulawesi, Indonesia - Balambano_FR1_MetaG | ecosystem: Environmental > Aquatic > Freshwater > Lake > Sediment | place...
AAAAATCGATGAAGCGAAATTCTGCAAAACTGTGTTTCTTTAAAATAAGGAATTATGAAATTGATTCAATTAGTAGGACAAATAAATAACAAACAATGTGAAGATAAAAAAAGAGAGGAAGATAAACAGTGCAAAAACGTAGATTAGGAAAAAATGGTTTAGAAGTTTCTGCAATCGGGCTCGGTTGTATGGGAATGAGCTTCGGTTTTGGTCCGGCTTCAGATAAATCTGAGATGGTTTCGCTTATCCATGCGGCAGTTGATCGTGGAGTTACGTTCTTTGATACAGCAGAAGTTTATGGACCTTATGTAAATGAAGAATTAGTAGGCGAAGCACTTGCCCCATATAAGGGAAAAGTGGTTATCGCAACAAAATTCGGTATTCAAATGGTAAATGGCAAGCAGGTTCTAGACAGTAAACCGGAACTCATTCGGCAATCAGTCGAAGGCTCGCTTAAACGCCTCAAAGTTGATGCAATCGACGTATATTATCAGCATCGTGTTGACCCTAATGTGCCAATTGAGGAAGTAGCCGGAGTGATAAAAGATCTAATCTTGGAAGGTAAGATCAAAAATTGGGGGCTTTCTGAAGCAGGAGTAGAGACGATTCGCCGAGCTCACAAGGTCCACCCGCTAACAGCCATTCAAAGTGAATACTCAATGATGTGGAGGAGCCCTGAAGAACAACTGTTACCTACACTCGAAGAACTTGGAATTGGCTTCGTTCCATTCGCCCCATTAGGCAAGGGTTTTCTTACTGGCACAATTAATAAGCATGCAACATTTGATAGCTCCGACTTCCGCAGTATTGTCCCACGTTTCAAACCTGAAAATATGGAAGCAAACCAGGTTTTAGTTGAACTAATAAAGAATATTGCTGCAGGGAAAGATGCCACGCCAGCTCAAATCGCACTAGCATGGGTGCTTGCCCAGAAGCCATGGATTGTTCCGATTCCCGGTACGAGGAAATTGGGGCGTCTTGAAGAAAATCTTGGCGCTGCTCAGGTTGAACTGACTCCAGAGGAACTGAGTGATTTAAACGATGCACTTTCAAGGATTGAGATTTCGGGAGATCGATATCCGGCAGAGTACGCAAAAAGAGTGGGCAAATAAAACACACAACATGAATAATATCCTTCGGGGTCACCAAAAGTTTAAATGCTTTTCAGTCATATCAGAAGGCTAAATCCCAAAAAGTAAAACGAAAGAAGGAATTTTTGAAATGTCTATATCTAAAGAACCTACTGTCGCACAGAAAATGTTAGGGGATTTTGCTCCAAAGCTTGTTGAATTAACTGATGATGTTTTGTTTGCAGATGTTTGGGAGCGCAACGAGCTTTCTAAACGGGATCGTAGTTTGATTACAGTTGCTTCCTTATTAACTGGTGGGAATGCAGAACAACTGAAATCCCATTTAAATTTGGCAAAACAAAACGGTCTTTCGGAAGAAGAACTAATCGAAGCTATTACGCATCTTGCATTTTACGCTGGTTGGCCAAAGGCGATGTCTGCCATGATGGTTGCAAAAGAAGTATTTTCAAAATAATCTGGTTTTCAGAGGTTACTATGAAAGGGAAAAAAATTTATGTCAAATAACAAAAATCAAGTTGAAAATGCGATTTTCCCAACAGGCGAGAAAGCCCCAGAAGCTTTTAAGAAGTATTTTACTGGTGATAGTTATCTCAAAATGCTTGTACCATTTGATAGTCTGTTGAAAAACTCAATTGGAAATGTAACTTTTGAACCAGGATGCCGAAATAACTGGCACAAGCATCCTGGGGGACAGATTCTTTTAGTTACCGCTGGTAGAGGATGGTATCAGGAAGAAGGAAAACCAACACAGGAACTACATCCTGGAGATGTGGTAGAAATCCTCCCAAATGTAAAACATTGGCATGGCGCTGCAGCTGACAGTTGGTTTGCTCATCTTGCGATTAACCCTGATACAACAGCCGGTCTTCCTGAGTGGCTAGAACCAGTAACAGATGAGGAATATAACAATTTAAAATAACTCGAATTTCTCCATCGTGGGCACTGAAGTTTTTTAATCGTCTCTAAAGGGCTACCCGTCCACGGTAGCCCTTTGATATTCCTAGAACGAATTTGTGAACTCCACTTGTTGTTTTGTATATTAAATCTTTTATTTTACAAAGCTATATTTATTCAAGTGCAAATTTTGTATTGAATGTATAACTAGGATGCCTTTCAATATTTTTTGTTGTTGTAATAAATATTCTCTTACCCTCAAGTTTTCTTTAGATAAAAATTGGCGCGATAAGCTAGTATAATGTCGTACTTTGATAGATACTGATCGGTTTTAAATGGGTATTATTATATCGTTAATTGTTAATAAGGCAGGAAGCTTTTTGTCTAAGTAATTAGGAGGAAAAACATGGCATCGCATTCTTTTGACAGAATAAAAATACCAGCTTCATTTTGGAGAGATTTACCTAAATTAGAGATTAGGGAACAAGAGGTAATTCATAGAGTTATCCATAAGCGAACGTACCTTGCAACGCAGACTTACTGATGCTGGAACTAACTTCAAAGACCTATTAACTGAAACTCGGCGTGAGATGGCACGGGAGTACCTTGTTAATCCATCGATTGATATTAAAGAAGTGGCATTTTTGCTAGGATATGAGGAACTAAATTCATTCTATCGTGCCTTCCGTCATTGGGAAGGTGATACACCTTCAAATTGGCGCGCAGAACAACTAGGCTCAAACTCGCACGCGCCACACATTCACTAAGGGTTCTTAGTAACCATCATAAAGCGGCACAATTCTATCTTATGGCGCCAATTGAATTTGAAAGTTACTAACTTCCTTTATACTTGTATGTTCTGTCTGTACTGGGAACAAGCCGTTTATGAAGCACTTATGGCTGGCTATCGTCTTATTGATACGGCAGGCCTCTTATCAAAATGAAGAGGCAGTCGGAAGAGCTATCAAACGAAGTGGTGTTCCTAGAGAAGAAATATTTATTACTACAAAAGTCTGGGTGCAAGATGCGGGTTATGAAAATACTAAGAAAGCATTTGCGAAATCGTTAGAAAGATTGCAATTAGACTATTTGGACTTGTACTTAATTCACCAACCATTTGGTGATGTATATGCTTCTTGGCGTGCTATGGAAGAATTGTATCGCGACGGAAAAATTCGAGCAATCAGAGTGAGTAACTTCCATCCGGATCGTTTGATTGATATAATTATTCATAATGAAGTGATTCCTGCTGTTAACCAGGTTGAAACACATCCTTTCAACCAGCAAATCGAAAATGCTCAATTTATGAAAGAGAATCAGGTACAAATTGAGTCTTGGTGACCTTTTGCCGAAGGAAAGAATAACATTTTCCAAAATGAGGTTTTAGTTTCAATTGCTGAACAATATAACAAATCCGTTGCTCAGGTTATCTTACGTTGGTTGACTCAAAGAGGAGTCGTAGCCATTCCAAAGTCTGTTCGTAAAGAAAGAATTATTGAAAACTTCGATATCTTTGATTTTGAATTAACTCAAGGAAATTGGCGATAAGTACGGACCTTTTGATATCGCATTAATTGAAGGCGGTCAATACGATAGACGCTGGTCTTAGGCTCATATGGTACCTGAAGAATCTGTACAGGCTAATATAGACGTAAAAGGAAAGAATATGATGTTAATTCATTAGGGAGCCTTTACTCTTGCGAATCATGGTTGGACAGAACCTATTGAACGAGCATTAATAGAAGCGGAGAAATCTGAAGTGAATCTTATTGCTCCAAAATTGGTGAAACTGTTTCAATAAATGAAAAGATATCCATTCCTATTTTTAATTGAACATCCTTTATTAAAGCATTTTGCCTATCAAATTTTACCATGGGATAATAGAGATTATGATATGGATATGAAATTGATTGAGATAGATACCATGCTTCCTTATCACTCTAATGTGGATACAGATACTGTTATTGCACCGCTAAATTATATGCTAGATGAGACAAGTGAAGGAAATGTTGTATTTTATGACATTTACTCGGAAGAAGAAAAACAAAATGATCTAACAAAGAAAACACAGGATTATTCTTCTTTCGTGGAGAAGAAAATGCTCCCTTTGCAGTAGTAAATGCAGGTGGTGGATTTTCCTATGTGGGTTCCCTAAATGAGGGATTTCCATATGCTTTGGAACTTAATAAACAAGGTTACAACGCCTTTGTATTAAAGTATAGAACTGGAAGTGGTCAATCAGCAACAGAGGATTTAGCAGCGGCAATTACATTTATCTTTGATCATGCTGAAGAATTGGGAGTCAGTACAGAGTGTTACTCTCTATGGGGCAGTTCTGCTGGTGCACGAATGGCAGCCAATATAGGAACATATGGTGTAGAAGGATTTGGAGGAGATGAGGTGTCAAATCCAGGTATGGTTGTTATGGCATATACTGGACATACAGACTATTCCGAAAATGATCCACCGACTTTTGCTGTAGTTGGTGAGAACGACGGGATTGCTAATCCTGACACAATGGAAAAACGTATCAATGCATTAAGTGCAGCAGGCATAGACACGGAATTTCACAAATACCCAGGGCTGGAACATGGCTTCGGTCTTGGTGTAGGAACCAGTGCAGAAGGATGGATCGAAAACTCTGTAGCCTTCTGGGAAAAGCAAATACAAACAGCAAAAAACGATGAGTGATGTAGATGGAGGAGCAGTTTGTAAAAGGAAACTGCTCCTTGTTTAATAGCAATTTATAAGATATCGATTCTATTTTTCTTCTATCCCGTTGAGTGGGATTTACGTGTTAATGCTTTGTTTGTAGTTTTCCCTTAGATTTTTTATATCTTCTTTAGGCGGCAAACCAAATAAACGGGAATATTCACGACTGAATTGCGATGGACTTTCATATCCTACCCGAAATGCAACATCGGCTGCATCTGCTGATTCGGATAATAACAGGCTTCGGGCTTCTTGAAGTCTTAGTTGTTTTTGGAATTGTATTGGGCTCATTGCAGTTATCTCTTTAAAGTGTCGATGAAGTGATGAGACACTCATATTTGCTATTTCCGCAAGTTCCTCAATCTTAAAAGACTTTTCATAGTATTTCATTATATGTTCGATCACGTCACTGATTTGATGGGTAGAACTTCCTTCTATTGCTATTTGTTTTAACAAACCCCCATGTTCCCCTTGCAGAACCCTATAGATGATTTCTTTCCTAATTAGAGGAGCAAGTACCGGGATGTCCTTCGGATTATCTAGAAGTCGAGTTAATCTAGTTACCGCGTCTAGCAATGAGGGCTCTATTTTGCTGACATACATACCTCGTTTAGCATTTTCCTTCTTGACAACTCCCATTTGGAATTCACGTAAAACCTCCAATATTTCACTGGGAGTGAATTCAAGTTTGAGTGCTAAATAAGGAACGTCGGAAGAGGCTTCCGTAACTTGTCCGATAATTGGCAGCTTAACGGAAGCAACTAGGTAATCGGCAGGACCATACTGAAAACGCTCCTGTGACAGCAATACCTCCTTCAGTCCTTGAACGACAATGCATAAGGAAGGCTTGTTAACTCCGTAATTTGGTCCAGTATCATTAGAATAACGAGAGAAAAATAAAGACGGAATTGCAGTCATTTTGGTCCCGTCCTGTCTAGTGTTTGCCTCTATGATTTTGGAAAGCTCAACTCTTTGTCTATATAATTGTTCAAACATAAAATCCTCCTTTGTTTTTTCATAGGTGATGGCCCCATTATATAGCTAATTCACTTTCTGCGTAAATGGTTGTGAGAGGATTATGCAATCATTTGACACGATCGTGATACCAGGCATGTTTTCTTATGTTGCATAATAAGAAAGTCGGAAGTTTGCTTATAATTTATATTATTTTCGTGAAACCTTCCAATTATCCGATAAAGGAGTAGATAGCACATCATGAATAACACATGGAAAATTTATATGCTAAGTCTTATCGGCTTCTTAGTTGGCACGTCACAATTTGTCATCTCAGGAATTCTAGATCAGGTTGCAGATTCCGTTGGCGTATCTGTATCGGCAGCAGGACAGCTTATTACAGTATTCGCACTCAGCAACGCAATCGGGACACCCGCTTTCATGATGGCGACTGCAAAGATGGATCGGCGAAATCAACTACTACTGGCTCTAGCCATTATATTTCTCGGAATCGTATCGACACTTGCTCTTCAGGGCTTTCACTTTTTGATGGTTTCACGGATCATCCTCGGAGTAGGAACGGGTATCTTCGTCGTCACCTCATATTCCATTGCAGCTAAGTTGGCACCACCTGGACGACAGGCTGGAGCAATGTCAAATATTGCATTGGGCTATAGTGTTTCCCTTGTTCTCGGTGTACCCATCGGGCGAGTAATTGCTTCCGCATATGACTGGAAGGTGATTTTTTGGGGCATTGGAATCTTCACCATACTTGGTTTCATAGCTGTTGCAAAAACAATCCCATCTGTGGAAAGTGAAACACCTATCCCTCTGGGCGAACAACTCGCCATGTTAAGGAATCAAAAGGTCGCTTTTGCCCTTGGTGTGTCGTTGTTCGTATTTATCGGATTCTCAGTGGTCAATACGTATATCACTCCCTTCCTGACCTCTGCTCTATCAATAAGCGGAAGGGGAGTGAGCATTATTCTCTTCGCAATGGGCATAGCGAGCTTGTTCGGCTCCAAACTTGGTGGCTTCCTAGCGGATCGGATTGGTACTACTCGGACACTCATTGGTAGCATCGTAGTACAAGCCCTAAGTCTTGCATTGGTATCTGCCCTCTCTGGTTTATCAGTTGTCGTTATTGTGTTACTCATGATTTGGACGGTTGCTGTTTGGTCTTTCGGACCGACCCAGAACTTCAACCTACTGTCGATTGCTCCTGAAGCTTCGGGTATCATGCTTAGTTTAAACAGCACATTTGTACAGCTTGGCTTTGCAGCAGGTGCTGGTATCGGAGGAATCGCCGTGGGTGCCTCATCGATACTTGCCATTTGTTGGATTGGTACTGTTGCGGTGACCGTCGCATTTTTCATCACTTTTTCCTCAATGGGGTTTACCCGTTCGTTATCAAGTGAGCGTACATGATGTTTCTGGCGCTGACTATGAACTTTTAAGACGCAAACGGCAAGCATTACGTCAACTTTAGAAACAAAATTTCTTATACGAGGAGTAGTTACTATGAAGATTTTGATTTTAGGTGCAGCAGGACAAATATCCCGTATGCTAACAAATGAATTACTTAATAAAACTGACCATTCTATCGTTCTTTATGCAAGAAACGGTCATAAGCGTCTAACCATTATTGACGGTAGCCGGGAAATTATTGTTGAAGGAAATTTTAAAGACAAAGATAAACTGCTTGATGCTATGAAAGACGTAGACCTTGTATATATCAATGACATGGGTGATGATGAATCAACAAAAACAATTATTAATGCGATGCATGATGCAGGGGTCAGAAAGGTGATCGCGGCATCCGTTCTTGGAATTTATGATGAAGTGCCGGGAGCTTTTGGTGAATGGAATAAACGAATGATTGGTGGAAGCCCAAGAATGCTTTCCCAAATTGAATCTGCACGGATGCTTGAGAATTCTAATCTGAATTATGCACTATTAAGATTAACATGGCTATACAACCAAGCTGGTAATACTAAATATTTGATTACCCAAAAAGGAGAACCTTTTAAAGGAGCACAAGTTACCCGCCAAGCAGTAACTCAATTAATAATGGATATCATTGAAGATAAGAGTGAAAAGTATTTCCAAACCAGTCTTGGGGTGGGCGAACCAGGTACTGATTGGGCGAAGCCATCATTTTATTAGGATAATCCTAGCTAACAAACAGATGTCTTCGAAGCATATCAGGTCTTTTTCGGAACTGATAAAAAAGAATGTAGTCGTGAAGAAATAACTGCATAATGAGCTGACAAATAACTAACATTTCATATTAAAAATCAGGAGGAGTTTATATGCAAAAAGTAATTTTGAACAACGGTGTTGAGATGCCTTTATTAGGCTTTGGTGTTTTTCAAATCCAAGATGAAAATGAATGTGAACAAGCGGTTTATGATGCTATTATGGCAGGGTATCGTCTAATTGATACCGCTGCTTCTTACCTTAATGAAGAAGCAGTAGGTAGAGCAATCAAGCGTAGTGGTGTGCCAAGAGAATATTTGTTTATTACCACCAAACTTTGGGTTCAGGATGCTGGGTATGAGAGCACAAAGCAAGCATTGACAAAATCTTTGGAAAGATTGCAATTAGATTATTTAGATCTGTATCTAATTCATCAGCCATTTGGTGATGTACATGGTTCTTGGCGTGCGATGGAGGAGTTGTACCGTGAGGGTAAAATAAAGGCAATCGGGGTGAGTAACTTCCATCCAGACCGCTTGATCGATTTAATCATTCATAATGAGGTTGTTCCTGCAGTTAACCAGGTCGAAACACATGTATTCAATCAACAAATTGAAAGCCATAACTTTATGAAAGAGAACAATGTTCAAATTGAGTCTTGGGGACCATTTGCTGAAGGGAAAAATAACTTCTTCCAGAACGAAATTTTAGTATCAATTGCTGAAAAGTACAATAAATCGGTGGCACAGGTGGCTTTACGTTGGCTGACACAAAGAGGAGTCGTTGCCATCCCGAAGTCTGTTCGCAAGGAAAGAATCATCGAAAACTTCAATATCTTTGACTTTGAACTAAGCGTTGAGGATATGGAGAAGATTGCTAAGTTAGATACGAAGGAGAGTTTATTCTTTTCGCATAGAGACCCCGAAATGGTGAAATGGATTGGTACCCGTAAACTTGATATTTAATGTTCTTTCTTGTTAACGCTAAATAAAACCCACCTAAATAGTGTTGTGTATTAAGGTGTTAAATCTATATAAAAGGGTGTGAATTTTATTATGAATCCACATCCTTTTTTCCATTATAATGGAACATTTGTCTGTTGCGTAAGTGGTTGCGAGAGGATCAAGCAAGGATTTAAGACAAAGAGATAACGGGACAGCTGACCACGATTTAATTAAAGGGAGGTACGTGATATTGAACGCGAACAAATTTGTGTTCACATTCGAGTCCATTGGAACACAATGGGAGATTGAAACCCACGAGGAATTGGACCATGGATTGAAACAGCGCATACTTAAGCGGGTTAATCAATTTAAAACCACGTACTCACGGTTCCGCCAAGATTCTCTTGTGACTCGGATGGCTACTGCCCCTGAGGGAGGTTGTTTTGAATTTCCAGATGATTCCATTTCTCTATTCGCCCTCTATGACAAGCTCTATACTGCATCCGGAGGCGCTGTTGACCCTCTTGTAGGGCGTGACCTTGAACTTCTCGGTTACGACCGGACATATTCACTTACACCCGTTCCTGAACATTATCAAACAAAGGTGCAGGATAGGGGGGGTGGTCAAAGGATGTGATCCGGCATGGTGCATCACTCGTCACACACCGTCCGCTTGTGATAGATGTTGGAGCAGTGGGGAAGGGCTACCTCGTAGATATTTAATATAGTAGATTTATTGGGAATTTTAGCAAAAGTAACTCATTAATAAAAGGTGGAAGATTAATTGTCACATTCAATTGAATTTACTAGGTCTAAGAAAATAAACGGAGAATTTGCACCAATAACTCAAAGAGTTTTAATTATTGAAGATGAAACTAAGATTGCAAGAATAATTAAATTAGAGCTTGAACATGAAGGATATTTAGTCGATTCTGCGAACAACGGGATAGAAGGGTTGGAGAAATTCAACAGTGAATATTGGGACCTCTTATTACTTGATGTTATGTTACCAAAATTAAATGGGATAGAAGTTCTCCGAAGAATTCGAGCTTCAGGGGATATGACACCTATCATCTTATTGACTGCAAGGGACTCTATTTTTGATAAAGTTAACGGACTTGATCAAGGTGCCAACGATTATATTACGAAGCCTTTTGAAATTGAGGAGTTGTTGGCGAGGATTCGTGCTTGTTTACGATCAAACCAATTCATACAGCAAAAGATAGATAATAATGTCTTAACTCTTGCAGATTTACAAATCAATAAAAAAACAAGAGTGGTAACACGTAATTCAACAAATATAGAATTGACCCCAAGAGAATTTGATTTGCTCGTTTATCTGATGCAATTTCAGAATCAAGTACTTAACAGGGAGCAACTTTTAACGCATGTGTGGGGCTTTGACTATTACGGAGAGACAAATGTAGTGGATGTATATATTAGATACTTGCGCAAAAAAATTGATGATTCCTTTCATTCGCCTCTTATCCATACAGTTCGTGGAGTTGGATATGTCATTAAGGAGTAATATTTATGAAAATCCGAAATAAAATCCATCTATTTTTAACTGTGTGGCTATTATTAATATGTCTTGTAATTAATACTTCTATTTATTTTTTATACTATAAAATTACAACAAATGATAAATTAAATCACGTTAGCGTACAGGCTGAAAATTTTGCAAAAACGTTGAGACCGATTACTAGTTACACTAGTATCTACGAAGAGTTAGAAGCGAGATTACCATTGAATGGAATGATTCGAGTTGTGAAAGAAAACTCTCACTCAATTATGACCGTTACAAAGGAAACTGGCCTTAAAGAGATGATATCTAAATATAAAATCTCTGAAACAAATGAATTGAAATCATTCAAGGGAATTCAGTATGCCGTTTCAAATGTTCCTATCATATGGTATGACGGAAGTAATATGATGCTAGAAGTTACAATAAGTTTAGCATCTACACATGAAAGTTTGAAAATCTTGAAGCTCGTATTAATTGTAGCAACAGTAGTTGTCTTGATTCCAACATTTTTAGCAGGAAGAATGCTAAGTAATTTTATATTAAGACCAATTAATACAATGATTGAAACGATGGAAGAAATGCAAAGAAAAAGTATATTTAAAAAGCTAGAG
>Ga0224722_1002026_pt1 | contig 10926 bp, 10 predicted proteins | sample Balambano_FR1_Me_FD_161646 | JGI IMG/M metagenome (GOLD analysis project Ga0224722, IMG submission 161646) | Freshwater sediment microbial communities from Lake Towuti, South Sulawesi, Indonesia - Balambano_FR1_MetaG | ecosystem: Environmental > Aquatic > Freshwater > Lake > Sediment | place...
ATCTCAACTCCAGCCAGACTGGTCTTTCCTGCAAGCCGAGTCGATGGGGGCTTATCTGTTGCCGCCAGACCCCTGGCACGATGATGACAACCTGGCGGTCAAAGCGCCTCGCCTGGAATTTCTTTCCGGCCAGACGCTTGCCTTCCGCTTGCGCGCCAACCCCACCAAACGGCTCAACGCGGGCAAAGGCCACAAAGGCAAGCGCATCGGCCTGTACGAGGTTGATCAGCAACTTGACTGGTTGAAGCGCAAGGCAGACCAGAGCGGCTTCAGGCTACTCACCGCGCAGACCAGTCGTGATGAAAAGATCAAACTGGACGACGCCATCCCTGCCAAGCTCAAACCGGGTGATAGCATCAAGGAGGAACCGCCGCGCCAGATGCACAAACTCGAGATGTTCAGCGTCCAATTCGACGGCATCCTGCAAGTGACCGACCCTGATCGCTTCCTGGCCACCATTCAATCCGGCATCGGCAGTGGCAAGGCGTTTGGCTTTGGGTTGCTTTCGGTGGCGCCAGTGCGGTAAGTGCGGGTTACCAAATTGTTGGCACAAAGCGGGCGGCGACGATGCTCCGGTTGCGGGTAATCAGGGTGGCGTTGCGCAGCTTGGCTTCACAGGCGATCAGGCGATCATGCATTTCGGGGATGGTCGTTACTGTACGCATCAGCAGTAGGCGGTCAAGCGTCAACGGAACAATCTCGATGGCAGGATTCGCCCGCCACCGCTGCAAAAGCAGGTCGAAGTCGAGGGGTAGCTTGCGCCGCTCAATCGTAAAGATCAACTCAGCTACAACGATGGCGGGGATGATCAACTGCGCATTGCCTTGATCAACCTGAGTCAGGATAGCAAGCGCCTGTACGCCCAGTTGAGGAGCCGCAGTCGCTTGCCAAATCAGACAATGGGTGTCAGGAACATAGACTGCCATTACGCTTTCGCTGCCAGCGCCTCTTCCAATTCGTCAGCCAGGCGGTCCAACTTCCGATTGCTCTCAGCGCGAATTTCGGCCAGGGTTTGCTCCAGGTCATCGGCGACGGCCAGCGGCCAAATGCCCCGAAAAGTCACCTCAGTTGGGTCTGGTTTTGTCACGACCAGCGGGCGAGGGGTGATCACCTGAATGGTCACCTGCTGATTGTCGGGTAAGTTGAGCGGCGTCAATGGCTTCAAGATCCCATTGACATAAACGGCATCAATCGTCACAGTCATGACCTTGCCTCCTCTATAGGCAACTTTACGCGATGATCACACTTTGTTGTCACTATTGTAGTCAAGGATAGGCACAAATACAAATCAGGAGACAAACACACCATGCGACTCCGCGACCTCCACGAACTGCCCAAACTGCGCGATGGTCTCAGCCATCTCTACCTCGAACGCGGTATCATCGACCAGGCGCACAAGGCCATCGAATTTTTGAACAAAGACGGACGTGTCCTCGTGCCAGTGGCGTCGCTCGCTGTGTTGATGCTCGGCCCCGGCACAACCATCACCCACGAAGCGATTAAGACGCTGACGGACAACGGCTGCTTGGTCAATTGGTGTGGCGAAGGGGGTGTGCGCTTCTATGCGCAGGGGGTAGGCGAAACCCGCAAGGGCTATCAACTGATCCGCCAGGCCGAACTGGTCAGCGACCCGGCCAAACGCTTGCAGGTGGTGCGCCGCATGTATCAGTTTCGTTTTGACGAAACACTTGACCCCACTTTGAGCATTGAGCAGATCCGTGGCCTGGAGGGTGTGCGGGTTCGCCGCGCCTATGCCGTGGCCAGCCGCGAATTCGGCGTCCCCTGGCGGCGGCGCTTCTATGACCGCAGCCACTGGGGTGCCAGCGATGCCATCAACCGGGCGATCTCCTCGGCCAACGCCTGCCTCAACAGTTTGTGTCATGCGGCGATTGTCTCGGCGGGTTATTCACCCGGTCTCGGCTTCGTCCACACCGGCAAGCAACTCTCGTTTGTTTACGATGTGGCTGATCTCTACAAAACCGATCTGACCATCCCTTTGGCCTTTAAGCTGACGGCTGAATCACGTGACAAGCTGGAGACGCGCATCCGCCATGCCTGTCGCAATCTCTTTCATCAAGAGCGGCTGTTGGCGCGCATCATCGACGACATCGACCAGCTGCTCAACCTTACTCGCGCTATGCCGATCACAACCACCTCGCCCACACCTGGCTTGGCCGAGGAGATCGACTTCGACTATGACCCGGCTGCGCCTGGCGCACTCTGGTCACCGCCAGAAGAGGGCAACAGTGTTGAAGGTGGGGTCAGCTATGGCGAGACAGAGTTCGATGATTTTGCACTGGTCGGTGATGAGCCGCAGGGTAAGGTCTCTTCCGAAAGTGAGGCGGTCGATGGTCGTGATCATTCTTGAATCCGTACCCACGTCCCTGCGCGGCGAACTCACCCGCTGGCTGATCGAGCCTCATCCGGGCGTCTTTGTCGGTCACCTGTCCGGTATGGTGCGTGATCGGCTATGGGAGAAGTGCTGTCAAAAGGTGAAGGAGGGCGGCGTATTGCAACTTTGGTCAACGAACAATGAGCAACGCTTTACCCTACGCACCTTTGGCGCAACCCGTCGGGAACTGGTAGACTTTGAGGGTCTACAGTTAATCCGCCTGCCAATGACGGATTCCTGACGAATTAGTGTATTCCCCACATGCGTGGGGGTGAACCGCACGCATTGTCAATACTCAAAATTGTAAGCAAGTATTCCCCACATGCGTGGGGGTGAACCGAGGGGGTAGTGGTTGTACCCATGAATGAGGGTGTATTCCCCACATGCGTGGGGGTGAACCGTGAAAGCAATCTACTTTGCATAATCCGCACTCGTATTCCCCACATGCGTGGGGGTGAACCGTGCTACAGAGACCGCAGTCACCGCAGTCACCGTATTCCCCACATGCGTGGGGGTGAACCGAATGGAAACAGGCGCAGGCCCCGTAGAGGGGGGTATTCCCCACATGCGTGGGGGTGAACCGGGGAAGCGGCTCAGGCGGGCGTAGAAAGGGCGGTATTCCCCACATGCGTGGGGGTGAACCGGGCCATACGTCGCCATCCACGGCCACTGAGTCGTATTCCCCACATGCGTGGGGGTGAACCGGAGTCACTGACCTCGCCGCCCAAGCTCTCGGCGTATTCCCCACATGCGTGGGGGTGAACCGGACATCGAAATGAAGCTTTCCCCGATTCAGGTGTATTCCCCACATGCGTGGGGGTGAACCGTACGCGGACTTCTTCCAGACGTGACTGCCTCGTATTCCCCACATGCGTGGGGGTGAACCGGGAAAGCGTTTCTCCACGGACAATGGCGCGATGTATTCCCCACATGCGTGGGGGTGAACCGTGTACGCCGCGCTTGCGGCCACGCTGCGCGATGTATTCCCCACATGCGTGGGGGTGAACCGTCGTGCTTGAGGAGCTGAACATCTACGGAGAGGTATTCCCCACATGCGTGGGGGTGAACCGCGGGTGGCGCGACTCATGGAAAGGTTCCGGGAGTATTCCCCACATGCGTGGGGGTGAACCGTTTCTGTGGACAAATAGCCGTTCATAACTTATGTATTCCCCACATGCGTGGGGGTGAACCGTTCGACTATGCCGACATCCTAGCCCGCCTCGGTATTCCCCACATGCGTGGGGGTGAACCGCGGTACGCCGTGTTTGCTTTCAGCCCATCCTCGTATTCCCCACATGCGTGGGGGTGAACCGGGTAGTAGAGGTGTTCATGAACGCGTTCATCAGTATTCCCCACATGCGTGGGGGTGAACCGGTACGCAACCCCGTAGCCATTGCCTCTTTGTTGTATTCCCCACATGCGTGGGGGTGAACCGGAAGAGATCTGGGCCATGTATGCGCCGGGTCTGTATTCCCCACATGCGTGGGGGTGAACCGATCGTCACGCGTGTGGCCTGTGCGACGGCCACGTATTCCCCACATGCGTGGGGGTGAACCGTATGTGCGAACGGATCAGGCCGCGGGCCGGGCGTATTCCCCACATGCGTGGGGGTGAACCGTGGTCAGGGATGTTACAAAGTCCGCCCAAGCCGTATTCCCCACATGCGTGGGGGTGAACCGATGGTTTGCAATTTATGCAACCGGGCGGAAACGTATTCCCCACATGCGTGGGGGTGAACCGTCACGAAAGCGGCGCGGAACTCGGACACCGATGTATTCCCCACATGCGTGGGGGTGAACCGACACGCGGGGAACTTGGACGACTTGGACACCCGTATTCCCCACATGCGTGGGGGTGAACCGATAACAGAACTCGTAGGTTCTTTGGTCTATGCGTATTCCCCACATGCGTGGGGGTGAACCGACCTAAATTGTCTGCTAGTCTTTTAACATCGCGTATTCCCCACATGCGTGGGGGTGAACCGCCTATTTTTGCGCCCGAAACACCAGATACAGCGTATTCCCCACATGCGTGGGGGTGAACCGGTTTGAAGCAAATGCTGACAGGCGGCGAATTTGTATTCCCCACATGCGTGGGGGTGAACCGCTCGCAGGTCTGCATCCCGTAGCGCACACGCGTATTCCCCACATGCGTGGGGGTGAACCGTACAGCGGTGTCAAAAGTGTCACCGTAACTAGGTATTCCCCACATGCGTGGGGGTGAACCGTAGCTTGCACTCGGCGTGTTCTTTACGAAATGGTATTCCCCACATGCGTGGGGGTGAACCGTACGACGCTCTGTACGATGCACCGAATTCACCGTATTCCCCACATGCGTGGGGGTGAACCGTCTGAGGGGCGTTTAACTTGTAGCCCGATACCGTATTCCCCACATGCGTGGGGGTGAACCGAAGTAACAACGCGTTCGCAGTCCCGTTTGCAAGTATTCCCCACATGCGTGGGGGTGAACCGGAGTCAGAAATGAAAGTTCAGACGTACCACACGTATTCCCCACATGCGTGGGGGTGAACCGCCCTGTTCGTTATCGCGCAGCTGGCGCTGCTTGTATTCCCCACATGCGTGGGGGTGAACCGTGGCTTGTTTCAACCGTTGATAGTCTCGGGGCGTATTCCCCACATGCGTGGGGGTGAACCGCAGCCCTTGACCAGGAGTTAACACTGCAGTTAGTATTCCCCACATGCGTGGGGGTGAACCGTGGCTTGTTTCAACCGTTGATAGTCTCGGGGCGTATTCCCCACATGCGTGGGGGTGAACCGGCAATGGTCAGCGGTTTCTCTGCCAACGATACGTATTCCCCACATGCGTGGGGGTGAACCGTCTCACGCTCCAATACGTCATAGAGTTTCCGCGTATTCCCCACATGCGTGGGGGTGAACCGTAATTACTTAGTATGCTAGATAGAACTGGATAGTATTCCCCACATGCGTGGGGGTGAACCGGTTCCGAGCGGCACATTTCCGGGGATTGGTACGTATTCCCCACATGCGTGGGGGTGAACCGTTGGTTGGACTAATAACAAACGGACTAAGCCCGTATTCCCCACATGCGTGGGGGTGAACCGCTTCCTCAGAACCGAACAGGCTATCGGTTACTGTATTCCCCACATGCGTGGGGGTGAACCGTAAGCCAATCACGTACGTTGAATGCAGCTTACGTATTCCCCACATGCGTGGGGGTGAACCGGTCAAGGCAGCCACGATTCTACAGGCACGGTCGTATTCCCCACATGCGTGGGGGTGAACCGAGCGAATACAGAAAAACGTACCGTACGTTTAAGTATTCCCCACATGCGTGGGGGTGAACCGAACACCGACTGCACTGCACCGCGGGATCATCGTATTCCCCACATGCGTGGGGGTGAACCGTTAATCTGCATCGTCGTCAAACGTATCGTAGAGTATTCCCCACATGCGTGGGGGTGAACCGCACCGTTACTGAAAACTAAATACGGTCACATTGTATTCCCCACATGCGTGGGGGTGAACCGATTGCGGCAGCTAGAATGCTAGACGATAGGTAGTATTCCCCACATGCGTGGGGGTGAACCGAAAGGACTTAGGACTATGAATCTTCATGAAGCGTATTCCCCACATGCGTGGGGGTGAACCGTCACGCTCAGTGCCAGCCCTGAAGGCCGAGTGGTATTCCCCACATGCGTGGGGGTGAACCGTTGTTCACAACTGGTCTACGTAGTAGCGGGACGTATTCCCCACATGCGTGGGGGTGAACCGTTCATGGGCGTACCATCCATCTTTGTGCGTACTGTATTCCCCACATGCGTGGGGGTGAACCGCGCCCGGCCGCGTCACGCAACATGAGCGCGGGGTATTCCCCACATGCGTGGGGGTGAACCGCTGAACCGCAATGCCATTGCTTCTCGGCCGGCGTATTCCCCACATGCGTGGGGGTGAACCGTTGAAGAGCGCGACTACCAAAAAACGTTTCTAGTATTCCCCACATGCGTGGGGGTGAACCGCTACCAGACGGCAACTGTATCAAAGCGCGATAGTATTCCCCACATGCGTGGGGGTGAACCGAGTACATCCCCTGTGGGAACCCTAGCGACTGCGTATTCCCCACATGCGTGGGGGTGAACCGACGTTTTGTGCCCTAGTCTGACGTTGTAATTCGTATTCCCCACATGCGTGGGGGTGAACCGTGACCTCATTTGAAAAGCTACCTTAAGTACAGGTATTCCCCACATGCGTGGGGGTGAACCGACTCTGCCCCGACAAGTCCACGTTTCCCGAATGTATTCCCCACATGCGTGGGGGTGAACCGGATGTCGTACATAGGACAGATTAACCCGACTGGTATTCCCCACATGCGTGGGGGTGAACCGCGAATCCACATCCCCAGTTGGCACAGAACCGAGTATTCCCCACATGCGTGGGGGTGAACCGTTAACATTAGTCACGGAAGACGTGTTGATAAGGTATTCCCCACATGCGTGGGGGTGAACCGGAACATGTAATATGGCAATCCAAGTGAGCTTCGTATTCCCCACATGCGTGGGGGTGAACCGTCTGTTGACCAGCTACTGACACCACTTGTTACGTATTCCCCACATGCGTGGGGGTGAACCGATTGTGCTGATGGCCGGGTGTGCGCCGGTTCCGTATTCCCCACATGCGTGGGGGTGAACCGATCACCGTTGTCCACTCGTCCCACGCTGCAACGTATTCCCCACATGCGTGGGGGTGAACCGGGTGGCGTGAGCTGGCTCAACATGGCGGTCAGGTATTCCCCACATGCGTGGGGGTGAACCGAAAAAGAGACCTGGACAATCACCAACGTGCCGGTATTCCCCACATGCGTGGGGGTGAACCGCGCCTGGTGACCGCAGCGCGCAATTTGTCGTTGTATTCCCCACATGCGTGGGGGTGAACCGTTGGGGCAATTGGGCACTTTGACTATGCGGGTGTATTCCCCACATGCGTGGGGGTGAACCGCTCTTGCGCAATGTTGGTTTCGATTCCCCGCAGTATTCCCCACATGCGTGGGGGTGAACCGACCGCGTACATCAACAATCTCTTTGCTCGACTGTATTCCCCACATGCGTGGGGGTGAACCGTTCTGCTTATCACCCCTGCGTCAGCGCCCGGAGTATTCCCCACATGCGTGGGGGTGAACCGACGCGCTGTAATCACTGGATTGCGTTGTCGAGGTATTCCCCACATGCGTGGGGGTGAACCGCTGATTGCGGACGTAGGCAGCGGGGCGACGACGTATTCCCCACATGCGTGGGGGTGAACCGTGCCGCTGCGGGGCGGGGTGTTGGCCGACACGGTATTCCCCACATGCGTGGGGGTGAACCGCAGTCAAGGCCGGTACATTTGTCGTCGTTGTTGTATTCCCCACATGCGTGGGGGTGAACCGTCTACGTTGGCAGATTCTCATCGCGATTATTGGTATTCCCCACATGCGTGGGGGTGAACCGCCATCCTCATCCTGCTCGTCGATACCGGCCTGGTATTCCCCACATGCGTGGGGGTGAACCGCTATCTGATGCTGCTCATCAGACAGGCTGTACGTATTCCCCACATGCGTGGGGGTGAACCGGCAACAAAGAGCGCCTCGTCTACGTCGCCCCCGTATTCCCCACACCCGTGGGGGTGAACCGCCGCCGCATTTGCCGCGACAGGCCGCAATCAAGTATTCCCCACACCCGTGGGGGTGAACCGCGTGCGAATCAGAATGGGGAAGCGTTGTTTGCGTATTCCCCACACCCGTGGGGGTGAATCACGCATCTCCCACTTTGGGTTGTCGTCCCCGACATACTCCCCAGCGATGGAGATCGAAACGATGCAGAGAGGTGGTTAGTGCTGCTTCCCTACACACGCCCCTGAAACCACCCCACCGTCTCGCCGATGACCGTCTCCAGATCCGTGGCGCCCCAGCCGAAGTGATGGCGGAATTTGCGATCATCAATCAGGAAGGGTTGCTCGAATTCGTAGACCATTTCGACGACTTCGCGCGCGTCGGGGTTGAAGAGACCCACCAGCCGCAGGAGCCATTTGGGGGCAACTTGTACTTTGAGCGGATGACCCGCCGCAGCGTAGATCAGTTCCAGCATCCGGCGAGTGCTGACGGCGGGAGGCGTGGGCAGATGCCACACCTGCCCAAAGGCGCGCTCGTCGGCGGCCAGGGCCACCAGCGCCCGGCCAATGTCGGGCATGTAGGTATAGCTGTGCGGGGTGTCGATATCGCCGACGACTTGGGCGGCTTTGCCCTGCACCGCCGGTTTGATGACCAAGTCGCCGCCTAGCGCCGAAACCCACACGCGCGGGCCGATAAAGTCCGCGGCGCGCCCGACGACTACCTGGACGCGCCCGGCATGGTGCGCGGCCAGCAGATCGCGCGCCATCGCAGCGCGCAGTTGACCTTTCTTGGTGTGCGCTTGATGCGGTCTCTCTTCGCTCATGGGTTGCCCCTGCGGGTCGCCGTACATGTAAAGATTGTCCATCACAACGAGTTTGGCATGGTTGGCTGCGGCGGCGGCAATCGCCCCGGCTTGCAGCGCCGCGAAGAGCGCCACCCACTGGCTGTAGGCTGGGTTGAGGGCGTTGTAGATCACGCTGGCCCCCGCCGCAGCGTGGCTGGCAAAGGCCGGGTCGGCGACGTTTCCAGCCATCACTTCGACCCCGCTCGGTAGCGGTTCGCTGGTTTTGCCGCTCCGGTTGACCATGCGGACGCGCTGTCCTTGTTTCGCCAACTCATCCAAAATCGCCATTCCCACCGGGCCAGTGCCAAAGATGACGTGTAGCTTGTCGGACATAAGGATTTCCTCCTGGGTTTCGGGTTAAAGCTTAGCACGCGGATAGAGCGGATTCGGCGGGTTGACGCGGATAAAAATCTGCGTAATCTGTGAAATCTGTGGATAAAGTTTATCATGGTTGCGTTGCGTAGGCGGGAGTGCGCAGCGCTTGTGGGCGGAAGAGGACGATCAGCGCAATGAAGAGCCACCAGAAGTGGAGCATCGGTACGTTGACCGCTAGAAATGCGCCGACATCGATGGGGATGATCTCCAGCAGCCCCGCCATCAGCGCCACGGCAGTGACCAGGCCATAGGCCCCAATCCATCGTGGGAGCGTACCCTCGCGCACGATCACCAGGGAAGTGGCGGCCACCCACAGCGCCGCAAAGAACCCCACACCCAGCACTTCGCCGATGGAGCCAGCGTAGGCATTGAGCAGATCATACATCACCGTCACTGCTGCACGCGTGGCGTCGGTGGTCGCCGGGTCGGTGTAGACCTGGGCCAGCACTGGCATGGGAATCAGCCAACGGATGATGCCGAGCACGCGCAGCACCGCCGAGCCGATGGCAAAGCCGTTGGCGATCTGGAGCAAAAGGTTGCCAGGGTTGGCCCCCGCCACAATCCGCGAGATGACAAAGGCCACGGGAAGGATCAGCACCGAGTAGACCAGATACAGAAAGTAGCCCAGTTTGACGGCAGGGGCCTGCGCCAGGATCAAGGGCAGGTTGACGCTCGCCGGTTCATCCAAACTGGCCGGCCAGTTGATCGCCGCACCCAGGATGGTCAGCGGGGCGAAAATCAGCAGAAATTCAACCAGCAGCAAGACGACAGCACTGTAGCGGAATGAATTCTTGAGGTTCATAATGGATCTCTCCTGCGTGGTAATGGGAACGATGATTTGTCACTTGCTAGTATTTGGTACGATAGCCGAGCCAACGGGCCAGCAGGGCCAGCGCTGCAAAGAGCACATCCTGCACACGCTGCGGCAGGCCCGCGAGATAAAAGCCCAGGTGCAGTTCTTGCGTCAGCAAGGCGATCTGCAACGGTAGGCTGCGCTTTTGCACGGCAGGCGCAGCTAGGGTCTCGAAAAATAGCTCATAGTCCAGCGCTGGCCGCAGTTCAACCAGCAGAGTCACACCCACCTGGGGTGTTGTCTGGAAGCTGTGCGCTACGCCCGCGGGCACGCTGATCGATTCTCCCACGGTCAACGTTTTTGCCGCGCCGTTGACGGTGACATGAAATTCACCGGCGAGCACGGTAAACGTCTCTTCTTGGTCACGGTGCAAGTGCGCCGGTACGCCTGGATGGTTGGCCGGCAGGCGATCCTCAAAGCGCAGGAGGGTGCCCTGGGTTTCGGCGGCGGTCAGCAAAAAGGTGATCGTTTCGCCCGTGGTTGGGTTACGGATGGTCTGTTCGGGTGTGGCCATCGTGCCCTCCTATGGTTGTGCCTTCAGGTAGATCACCAGCGCTTCGATCTGGGCGTCGTCTAGCACGTCGCCAAAGGGTGGCATGATGTTTGGCTCACACGCCCCCTCCGGGCAGCCCATAGCGAGGACGGCGTTAGGCGCAACAATGGATGTGCGAATATACGCTGCATCCGCACGGTTGCCGATGCCATCCAAGGCTGGCCCCACCTGCCCGCTGGCCGCCGCGGCGGCCAGCGTATGGCAAAAGACACAGCCGCGGGTCTGAAAGAGCGTTGCCCCGTAGGCGTATTGATCCGCCGTGTCGGTGTCGACAAATTGCTCCCGGAC
>Ga0224722_1002028_pt1 | contig 10923 bp, 12 predicted proteins | sample Balambano_FR1_Me_FD_161646 | JGI IMG/M metagenome (GOLD analysis project Ga0224722, IMG submission 161646) | Freshwater sediment microbial communities from Lake Towuti, South Sulawesi, Indonesia - Balambano_FR1_MetaG | ecosystem: Environmental > Aquatic > Freshwater > Lake > Sediment | place...
ATCTAGTTTTGAAGGAATGATTCCTTCAATTGAATACTGGTCTAGTGGCGATAGCGAAAAGGTCACACCCGTTCCCATACCGAACACGGAAGTTAAGCTTTTCAGCGCCGATGGTAGTTGAGGGTTTCCCTCTGTGAGAGTAGGACGTCGCTAGGTAAAGAAAAAAGCACCTGTGTGGGTGCTTTTTTTCTGTTTATTAATATTTAGATAAAAAACCTAATAAGGTACTTTCCATGGGTTCATATATTAGGAGAATATCTCAGGCTTATTAATTTTTCTAAGTTTTGAAATATAATACTTATATTTTGGGTCAGTTGTTGGTGTAGCCACTAAACTTCGTTCACATTCCACACAAATAAATGAAGTGTATAGATGTATTCCTTTCGGTTTGGATTGTTCACAAACAACACAAATTTCCCCCAGCTGTTTTATAGCTATAATCGGTTCCAAAATAACTCCACCTCCATACACCTATTGTTACCAAGATATATCATTTGTATACAATTTTTCGAATAATCTCTTCGATAGATTGTTTGAATACTATTTTATGTAATATAAGTGAATCCGTTGTATGTCTACATCAAGACTTATAAAAAATATATAAGAATTAAAAGAACTAGTTTGTTAAAATAAACAAGTATGATATTTGAAAAAGATAAGAGGGATGTCATGTGAATCAAAAAAACACCCCATTATATGATGCATTAATCAACCATAAAAATAAAAAAACGATTTCCTTTCATGTCCCTGGACATAAAAATGGAAAGGTATTTTTAAAAGAAGCTTATCCAGTATTCCAAAACATTTTGAATGTGGATGTAACCGAATTATCTGGATTGGATGATTTGCATTCTCCTAGTGAGGCAATTCTTGAAGCAGAAACTTTGTTAGCTGATTATTATGAGGTAAAAAAAAGTTTCTTTCTTATAAATGGTTCAACGATTGGGAATTTGGCTATGATCCTTTCAGCTGTAGGTGAAGGGGATGAAGTTCTTGTTCAAAGGAATTGCCATAAATCAATCATGAACGGACTGAGCTTGGCTAATGTAAAACCAATATTTATAGCACCGGAGTTTAACAAAGAATGGCAAGTGGCCGGAGGAATTCCATTAAATAGTATTAAAGAAGCAGTAAAGGACTATCCTCAGGTTAAAGCACTAATTGTTACATATCCAAACTACTATGGAATGATAACGAACTTAAAGGAGATTATTACCTTTTGCCATGAGCGTAATATTATTGTTTTAGTGGATGAAGCACATGGTGCCCATTTTAAAAGAAGCAAGGGGCTTCCTGCGAGTGCTACAGAACTAGGTGCTGATATGGTCGTACAATCTGCACACAAGACATTGCCAGCGATGACCATGGGATCATACTTGCATTACAACAGTGAAAGGATTGACCTAGAAAGGGTAAAGATGTTTCTCCGTATGTTACAATCTAGTAGTCCATCTTATCCAATTATGGCTTCTCTTGACCTTGCTAGAAAGTATATTGCAACATATGCGGAAGAAGACTTAGAATATACACTTCAAATGATTTCTCAGTTTAGGGAAAAGTTGAACCGGATTCCATCCATTAAGCTACTCTTGTATAAAGGTGAAGGAGATCCTTTAAAAATAACGATACAGTCAAGAACGGCATTAGTTGGTTTTGACCTGCAGTCAAAATTAGAGGAGCATGGAATCTTTACAGAGCTAGCAGATGAGCATAATATACTTTTTATTTTCCCACTCTTAAAAAGAGGAGATGTATATCCTATAGAGGAAGTATGTTATGCGATAAAAATGGAAATGGGAGAAGAAGAAATCTCTGAAAGAAACATTCGGGAGTTAACCAAAGGAACTTCTATATCTACGTTACAAATGACCTATAAGGAACAACAAAAAAAGAAAGTAGAGATTATTCCTTTGTCAGAGGCAAGTGGACGAGTATGTGCAGAAAGTATTATTCCTTATCCCCCTGGCATTCCGTTTTTATTACCGGGGGAATTAATAAAAGGTGAAGATATTCATCAAATTCACAACTTATTAGAGGCTGGATCGAGATTCCAAGGCGGAGAAAATATAAAGCAGTACAACTTAAAAGTATTTCATCATTAGAAACAAGTGAACTAGTTGGAGGGTATTATGAGGAAGGGTTTATTTATTACCATAGAGGGTCCAGAAGGTGCTGGGAAAACAACTATTATTGGAATGTTAGCAACAGCCCTATTGGAACGAGGTATGAAGGTTATCGTAACAAGGGAACCAGGTGGCATTCCGATTGCTGAACAAATTCGAGAAGTAATATTAAATAAAGAAAATACAGCTATGGATGCGAGAACAGAAGCATTGCTATACGCAGCAGCAAGACGTCAGCATTTGGTTGAAAAGGTATTGCCCTATCTACAAGAAGGGTCTATCGTTTTATGTGATCGATTTATTGATAGTTCATTAGCATATCAGGGATATGCAAGAGGACTGGGGATTGATGAGGTGTATAGCATTAATCACTTTGCCATTGAAGGCATGATGCCGGATGCTACTTTATATTTTGATATTGATCCTGAGATTGGTTTGGACCGAATTGGTCAGCATAAAGGAAGAGAAGTAAACAGACTTGATTTAGAAGAGCTTCATTTTCATGAAAAAGTGAGAGAAGGATATCATCTCCTCCTAGAGCAGTTTAAGGATAGAATCCAATTGATTGATGCATCTCAGTCTGTAGAACAGGTTTTTCAACAGGCTTTAAATAACTTATTAAAAGTGTTAAATAAACAATAAGAGGAAAAGTGTCTTACAAGGTAAGGCACTTTTTTTATCATACAATCCTTGAATTTCCTATTTTAGTTTATAGGTTAGAGCATGGTACAACCCTAATTACCTGTTATAATAAAGGTAATAATTCAGAATATATTATACCGCTAAGGGGTGGATGATATGAAATTAATTTTAGCAGTCGTACAGGACCAAGATAGTAATCGGTTATCCAATGCTTTAGTTGATAATAATTTTCGTGCAACAAAACTAGCTACTACAGGGGGATTCTTGAAATCGGGGAATACTACCTTTATGATTGGAACGGAAGATATACGTGTAGAGAAAGCCTTGCAGATTATAAAGGATAATTGTAAATCAAGAGACCAAATGGTGGCTCCTGTTTCTCCAATGGGGGGAAATGCAGATTCCTATGTTCCATTTCCGGTGGAGGTAGAAGTAGGCGGAGCTACAGTTTTTGTTTTACCTGTTGAGCAGTTCCATCACTTTTAATAGCGAGGTCACCTATGAAGATAAATCAGGATATTCGTTTAAATACAGATAAGCTTCGATCCGAACAAAAGACAGCGACGAACACTAGTTTAAAATTTAATGAGCTCGTTCAAAAGCAGGATCAAAAAATGCAAATCAGCCAACTTCAAAATCTTCTAAAGGATATTGAAAGTGCGGGTGAAAGGTTAACGAGGTCAAGAACATTCAAAGACTTTTCAAAGTATAAGACATTAGTCAAAAGGTTTGTGAAGGAAGCTGTTGATTTTGGCATGGACTTAAAGCAGTCACATAGCTGGAATCAGTACGGACAAGGAAGATCGTTAAAAATTGTTGAGACGATTGATGAAAAGTTAGTGGAGTTAACCGAGGGAGTACTTGAGAAGGAAGAAAACTCTATTGATTTGCTCGGTAAAATTGGTGAAATAAAAGGTCTTTTAATTAATTTATATACGTAAGTGAGTGAGACGATGCTAAAAACTTGGGATGAGATGGATCAAGTGCAGCCGAGGGTTGGGAAGCTATTAAAAAACAGTATACAAAAGGATAGGTTAGCTCATGCCTACCTGTTCGAAGGTATGAGAGGAATCGGAAAAAAAGAAGCTAGTTATTTATTAGCTAAAAGCCTTTTTTGTTCTAGTCCTATCGACAACTATATCCCATGTGATTCATGTAGCAATTGTAAAAGGATTACAAGTGGGAATCATCCTGATCTCCATTTGTTAGAGCCAGATGGTCTTTCGATAAAGAAAAAGCAAATTCAAGATTTACAAGAGGAATTCTCTAAAACCGGAGTGGAATCAAAGAAAAAAATGTACATTATTGTGCATGCTGACAGAATGACAGGAAACGCAGCTAATAGTTTACTAAAGTTTTTAGAAGAGCCGCATTCAGAGACAACGGCTATTTTATTAACGGAGGGAGCACAACAAATTCTTCCAACTATATTGTCTCGCTGTCAGATTATTAAATTCCAGCCCTTCTCTCCGGCTATTCTAATAAAAAAATTGGATGAACATGGGGTAGAAAGGACAAAAGCTCCTATAATTGCCCAACTTACCAATAATTTAGATGAGGCTTTGGAGCTAAGTCATAACGATTGGTTTGCACAAGCTCAAAAAATAGTGTTAAAATTATATGAAGTGCTAAAAAAGAACCCTCTCGAAGCTTTGGTGATGCTTCAAGAGGAATGGTTTTTACACTTTAAAGAAAAAGAACAGTTTGATCAAGGTTTAGACTTACTTCTTCTATTATATAAAGATTTACTATATTTACAGCTTGAGAAATCAAGCCAAGTCGTTTATGTCAGTGAAATGACTCGTCTGCAGCAATATGCTCTCCATGCATCAGGAAGGCAAGTTGCAGATGGAATGACCTTAATATTGGAGGCAAAAAGAAAGCTGCAAGCCAATATGAATCCCCAGCTCCTAATGGAAGAGCTGGTGTTACGATTGCAGGAGGGATCTTCATTTGTATAATGTAGTAGGAGTACGCTTTAAAAAAGCGGGTAAAATATATTATTTTGATCCCGGAGATCTCTCAATTCAAAAGGATGAATTTGTTATTGTTGAAACAGTAAGAGGAGTGGAGTATGGCAAGGTGGTTATTGCTCCGAAACAGGTTGATGAGCATGATGTTGTGCTTCCTCTTAAGAAAGTCCTTAGAATTGCTGATCAAAAGGATCGTTTAATCGTTGAAGAAAATCGTTTTGCGGCAAAGGAAGCATACGATGTTTGCTGTGAAAAAGTATCTACACATCAACTGGATATGAAACTAGTGGATGTTGAATATACATTTGATCGAAATAAAGTGATTTTTTATTTTACAGCTGATGGCCGGGTTGACTTTCGTGAGCTCGTAAAAGATTTAGCAGCTATATTCCGTACAAGAATTGAACTTCGTCAAATCGGTGTAAGAGATGAAGCGAAAATGCTTGGTGGAATTGGTCCATGTGGTAGAATGCTTTGCTGTTCAAGCTTTCTAGGTGATTTTGATCCTGTATCTATAAAAATGGCAAAAGATCAAAATCTCTCATTAAACCCTACAAAAATTTCAGGGTTATGCGGGCGTCTGATGTGCTGTTTAAAATACGAAAATGATGAATATGAGTCAGCAAAAGAGCTACTACCTGATCTAGGTCAAGTCATCTCCACACCACAAGGTCCTGGTAAAGTGGTGGGCTTAAATATACTGGAAAGAGTACTCCAGGTTGAACTGGCTGATCATGAGCGTGTCCTCGAATATACTCTCGATGAAATATTAAAGGAAGGCGCTGTATAGATTCAATCCACAGATTAATGAGGTGGAAGGCGTGAATAAAAAAGAAATTTTTGATTCAGTAAGCAATATGGAAGCACAAATTGGGCATCTATATAAGCAATTAGGTGAGTTAAAGAAACATTTAGCTGAAACGCTTGAAGAAAATAACTCCTTAAAGCTAGAGAATGAGCACTTAAGGAAACACCTTGATCGAACATCCATCGAGAGGCAACAACAACCTAAAGTAAGTAAAAGCAAAAAAGGTAAAAAAGCAGAGGAGACGCAGAACGAAAAAATTGTTGATATAGGTGAAGGGTATGACAACCTTGCGCGCCTTTATCAAGAAGGGTTTCATATCTGTAATCTTCACTTTGGAAGTCCTAGAAAGGATGACTGTTTGTTCTGCTTATCTTTTTTAAATAAAAAATAAGAGGGTCTCCTTTGACAAGGGGGCCTTTTTTTCGGAGAATAAAGGAATTCAGGTAGGAGGAAGACACCTTATGTTAAAAGGCGACGAACGATTGGATTATTTATTAGCTGAAGACCTTCGGATTATCCAAAGTCCAACGGTTTTTTCATTTTCTCTAGATGCTGTGTTATTAGCGCGATTCGCTTATATGCCCATACAAAAAGGAAATATTATTGATTTATGTAGTGGGAATGGCGTGATTCCCCTTTTCTTAAGTGCACGAACAAAGGGAAAAATAACGGGAGTAGAAATACAGGAACGTCTGTACGATATGGCGGTAAGAAGTGTTCAATACAATCACCTTGATCAGCAAATTGAGATGATCCATGGGGATATAAAGGATATGCCAAAACGTCTTGGTCATGGGAAGTTTGATACGGTTACATGTAATCCTCCTTATTTCTTAACTGGTGGGAAAGAAGAGAGAAATGAGAATGAGCATTTAGCGATTGCTAGACACGAAATTCTATGTACTTTAGAAGATGCCATTTCCGTATCTAGTCAGCTTGTTAGACAAGGTGGAAAGGTCGCATTTGTACATCGCCCAGGGCGCTTGTTAGATATCGTGACAGTAATGAGAAAATACCGGTTAGAACCCAAGCGAATCCAATTAGTTTACCCAAAGGTTGGAAAAGAGGCCAATATATTATTAGTGGAGGCAATCAAGGACGGCAGTCCAGATTTAAAAGTATTTCCTCCTATTTTTGTCTATAATGACAACAATGAATATACTAAGGAAATGAAAGAAATATTGTATGGAGAAAATGAAGGAAAAGCGGAAGTGGGTGATCTACATGTGGGAACAAAAAAGCTTTGAAAATGAAGAGGTTAAAGGAATTCTATATCTAGTTCCTACTCCAATTGGAAATTTAGAGGATATGAGTTTTAGGGCCGTTCGGATTATGAAAGAAGCGGATTACATAGCAGCTGAAGACACTCGGAATACAAAAAAGCTGTGTAATCACTTTGAAATTGATACACCGATTGTTAGTTATCATGAACATAATCGGATAGTGAGTGGAGCAAAAATAATTGAAAAGCTAAAGGGAGGAGCAAAGATTGCTCTTGTCAGTGATGCAGGAATGCCAACCATTTCAGATCCTGGTTATGAGTTAGTAGTGGAAGCAACACATGAAGAAATTGCAGTTGTCCCATTACCAGGAGCGAATGCGGCATTGACTTCGCTTATAGCATCAGGCATTCAAACTCAGCCCTTTTACTTTTATGGCTTTTTATCCAGACAGAAAAAGGATAGAAAAAAAGAATTAGAAATACTAAAAAATCAAAAAGCGACAATGATTTTTTATGAGTCACCACATCGATTGAGAGAAACACTTCAGCAAATCGAGGAGGTTTTAGGAAACCGACAGATGACCTTGTGTAGAGAATTGACTAAAAGGTTCGAGGAGTTTATTAGAGGAACTACATCTGAATTGGTGGAATGGTCCATTCAAGGAGAAGTACGTGGAGAATTTTGTATAATAATAGAAGGAAGCAAGGAAGAGGCATTGGAAGAAGAAAGCTGGTGGGAGAGTTTATCTATTCCCGAGCATGTTGAGCATTACATTACTGCTAAAGGACAGTCATCTAAGGAAGCCATAAAGGAAGTTGCAAAGGATCGAAATCTACAAAAGCGTGAAGTGTATCAGGCTTATCATGTTCAGGAATAAAAAAAGCTTCTCTTTATCGGAGAAGCTTTTTTGTTGATTAATTATTTAGATGCTTGAAAGTTGTTTTGGATTTCTTGAAGTAGTTGTTCTGCACCTTCACGGCTAAGAATTAATTTTCCGCCTGCTAGTGTGATATTATCATCAGAAACTTCACCAGTCACTTGGCAAGTCATGTTTGGCTTATACTTCTTAAGGATGATACGCTCATCATCAACGTAAATTTCTAACGCATCCTTCTCTGCAATTCCAAGTGTACGTCTTAATTCAATAGGAATAACTACACGACCAAGCTCATCAACTTTACGAACGATACCAGTAGATTTCATTATTTGTTAGCTCCTCTCAAATCTCCATTTTATTTATTTTTCTCTATCTCTTATTCGTCATTATTCGACAAATTTCTTTTATGTTTTTATAATACCAGCCATTCCCAAAAACGTCAATAACTTTATATCTGATTAAATTAGAAATTATTACAAGTTAACAAACATTGATATATCAACGTTCTTTAAGAGAGTAAGGCGGTGTTTATTGATTTTTATATGAAAGGTTGAAAAAACGTATGTCGACGAATTGTCATAATCTAATACATCATTCGACAATAATCAACAAACTCCTGTTACTTGAGGGTGTGTATATATGAAGGGGGGAAATGGAAAAGGCTATATAGTTGATTTTATTGCACATTTCTTCATAATTAGGTATATTTTGAGGAGATAAGAGGTTATGCTGACGAGTATAAGAAGTGACTCGATTCAGAATGATAATCGGATGAGGAGTGAGTGATTTGGGTGAGAAAAGAAGGACATTTTATTTAACAACACCAATTTATTATCCTAGTGGAAACTTACATATTGGACATGCATATACAACGGTAGCTGGTGATGCGATGGCTCGTTATAAGAGGTTACGTGGGTTTGATGTCATGTATTTAACGGGTACGGATGAACATGGTCAGAAAATTCAACGTAAGGCAGAGGAACAAGGAATTTCTCCTCAAGCATACGTTGACGATATTGTGGCTGGAATTCAGGAACTTTGGAAAAAGCTAGACATTTCGTATGATGATTTTATTCGTACGACACAAGATAGACATAAAACGGTGGTAGAGAAGATATTTTCTCAGCTTCTTGAGCAAGGTGATATTTATCTTGATCAATATGAAGGAATGTACTGTACTCCATGTGAATCTTTCTTTACGGAAAGACAATTAAATGAAGGAAATTGCCCTGACTGTGGAAGACATGTAGAAAAGGTGCAAGAAGAATCATACTTTTTTAAAGTGAGTAAGTATGCTGATCGTTTATTACAATACTATGAAGAAAACCCTGGATTTATCCAACCTGAGTCTCGTAAAAATGAAATGATTAATAACTTTATTAAACCAGGTTTAGAGGATCTGGCTGTATCGAGAACGACGTTTGACTGGGGTGTTAAAGTACCAGGAAATCCTAAACATGTAATTTATGTTTGGATTGATGCTTTGTCAAATTATATAACTGCTTTGGGCTATGGCACAGAGGATGCTTCTAAATATGAAACCTATTGGCCAGCAAATGTACATTTAGTTGGGAAGGAAATCGTTCGTTTCCATACCATCTATTGGCCAATTATGCTTATGGCACTAGACCTTCCACTCCCTAAAAAAGTGTTCGCTCACGGTTGGCTTCTCATGAAAGATGGAAAAATGTCTAAGTCAAAAGGGAATGTGGTAGATCCAGTAACATTAATTGATCGTTATGGACTTGATTCCCTTCGTTACTACTTATTAAGAGAAGTTCCATTTGGAGCAGACGGTGTGTTTACACCTGAAGGGTTCGTTGAAAGAATAAACTTTGATTTAGCGAACGATTTGGGGAACTTATTGAATCGTACAGTTGCTATGATCAATAAATATTTCGATGGAACGATTCCGATGTACCAAGGTTCAAAGGGAGACTTCGAGGTACAACTTCTTCAAGTAAATGACGAAACTATGAAAAAGTATGAAGAAGCAATGGAGAATATGGAGTTTTCTGTTGCGCTTACAGCACTTTGGCAGTTAGTTAGCCGAACCAATAAATTTATTGATGAAACAGCACCTTGGGCTTTAGCAAAAGACGTGGAGAAAAAAGATGAGTTAGCAAGTGTTATGGTTCATTTAGCTGAATCCCTTCGACGAGTTGCTGTTTTGCTTCAGCCATTCCTAACAAAGACACCTAAAGACATATTTAAACAGCTTTCTATTGTAGAAAGTAGTCTTCAGTCCTGGGAAAGTCTCGAGAAGTTCGGGATGATTCCAGAAGGTACAAAGGTGGAGAAAGGTGATCCTATTTTCCCGCGACTTGATATCCAAGAAGAGGTGTCTTTCATTAAAGAAAAAATGCAATCGACTATGAAGCCAGTTGTAGAAGAAGCTAAAGTTGAAGAAATTCCAGAGGTTGAGGAAATCACGATTGATGACTTTATGAAGGTTGACTTGCGAGTAGCACAAGTAGTAGAAGCTGAGCCAATTAAAAAGGCAGATAAGCTATTAAAGCTACAGTTAGATCTCGGGTTTGAGCGTAGACAGGTGGTTTCTGGAATTGCCCAATTTTATAAACCAGAAGATTTAGTAGGACAGAGAGTGATTTGTGTGACGAATCTAAAGCCAGTAAAATTACGTGGTGAATTGTCTCAAGGAATGATTCTGGCAGGTCAAAAGGATGGAATTATGTCGTTAGCCACAGTAAGTGATTCTCTTCCACTAGGATCGAAAGTGAAATAAGGAATAAAGTCTTACTAAGATAAAACATAGAAATGTTTCACGTGTAACATTACACATGGCTCATTCCTATGTTTTTCTTATCGTCCTGTTTAAATAAACCATTCAAATAAGGGAAATAGGAAATTTAATAGTTGAGAAACAAATAATATATATGTAACAAAAAAATAATATTGGAGGAAATAAATGTTATTTGATACACATGTACATTTAAACGCAGAACAATTTTCGGAGGATTTAAATGAGGTAATTGACCGAGCTAGGATGGAAGGTGTCCAATACATGGTGGTTGTAGGATTCGATCGACCTACCATACTAAAAGCAATGGAATTAATTGAAGAATATGATTTTATCTATGCAAGTATAGGGTGGCATCCAGTTGATGCCATTGATATGCGTGATGAAGACTTGATGTGGATTGAAGAGCTTGCGAACCATCCTAAAGTGGTAGCGATCGGAGAGATGGGACTTGATTATTATTGGGATAAGTCACCAAAAGAAGTACAACAAGAAGTCTTTAGAAAACAAATACAG
>Ga0224722_1002029_pt1 | contig 10919 bp, 9 predicted proteins | sample Balambano_FR1_Me_FD_161646 | JGI IMG/M metagenome (GOLD analysis project Ga0224722, IMG submission 161646) | Freshwater sediment microbial communities from Lake Towuti, South Sulawesi, Indonesia - Balambano_FR1_MetaG | ecosystem: Environmental > Aquatic > Freshwater > Lake > Sediment | place...
TATTTATATAACCGATTGACCCACTCCCCACGGCGAAACGTTTGAATTTTTTTACCCACACCATCATATTCCAACAATATAACATTACTATCTAAAGGAGACAGTAAGGTAATTTGATAATCTGGATGCGCATGCTGATGTGAAGGACTCAGTTCTCTTACAATTTCGACCTTATTTTCCCCATCCATCCAATAATGCTTATCAATCAATGCTTTCTCATTGACCCAAAAACCTGCTTCAGCACCATTATACGTATTAATCAAGAAAAAATTATGCAGTTCTTTTAATAGTTCCGATGCGGTGATATCCAAATAGTCATTCATAGCTACCTCTACTCACTCAAATTTTTAATGCCTGTAAATACAGACATCGAATTTTTATAATTAACAGAGCCATTGTTGTGACTAGACTTATCACCGATGGCTATTATTCAAAGCAATTCCTCCAAAAGGTAAATTAATATCACATTTTTTCAAAAAAATTTGATTTAAAATACATTGCTCTTTATCTAAAAGATATACAGAACCATCTATATAATCAACAATTTTCAGAAGAATATTAGAACAAATAAACATAGAATTAAAATAATAAAATTCAGATGCTTAGAGTTATTGCGAGAATGTAATTTGTAATATTATTGTATTTTTTTGTAATTCAATTACAAAGCAAGGTCCCATTGAGCAAATCAATACGATCCATGCTTTGTAAAATTTCAGATTAAATTACTCATCTCGAGTCTTTACATCAAAAAGCTCAATTTCAAACGTAAGATTGGCATTTGCAGGAATAATTTTTCCCATCTTACGTGCACCATAAGCCAAATGAGCAGGTACGATAAGCTTACGCTTTCCACCAACGCGCATTCCCATGATGCCTTGATCCCAACCTTTAATCACTCGACCAGTACCAATCACTGTTTCAAAATAATTGCCACGATCAATTGAAGAGTCAAACTGAGTACCATCTTCCAACCACCCCGTGTAATGCGTTGTGATTAAAGCCCCTCTAACAGCTTCTTTACCTTCACCGATCTTTAAATCAATAATCTCTAATTCAGTACTCATTTATTTCACTCCAAACATAGACACAGTTCTATTGAAAATTATTGCAATTGTTGCCACTGAATCTCGACTTGCCCTTTGTCGCTTAACAGTGTCCACTCCCCATCCATAATATTCAATTGTAATTGCATGGTGCGTTCACATAACTGTTCAAGTGCTTGTGTCGTTTGAGGTACTAACTGCCAAACGTCCACATTACTTAAGGTCTTAATCTTGGTATTCTTTTGCCACCAATCATCAGATTGAGAGCCGTAAGTCACCACGACCACTTTCTTACAACGCGCACTGGCTTTTTTCACTTTATCTTCAGATGGACAACCCACTTCAATCCACTTTTCTAAAAGCCCTGTCAGGTCTTTTTGCCACAACGCTGGCTCATCTGTTTCAAATAAATCTTTGGTAAACTCTAAGCGTTCATCTGCATATCGAGCATAAGCCAAAATACGTACCATTAAACGCTCAATCGTTTCCGATGGGTGCAAAGCAAGCGTTAGTTGATAATCCGCATAGATATGCTCATCCATATTGGCAATATTCAGGTCTACCTTATATATTGTTGCTTTCAATGCCATAAACGATACTCTTCGATACTGTGTTCTCAAATTTGGCGCTAAGCATACTCTATTTATTGAATATAATGCGCTGTTTTGTTGACATCGCTATTGATCAATAGTAAGACAACACGCTAATAATTGCGTTTCAAATGCGAACCAATCTTGATGTGACTGGGTAATGATTTCAATTCGATTATCAATACTTTCCTCAGCAGACTTATAGTTAAACTGTTGAGGATTAAAATTAAAGCTCTTCCACCCTTGATCAGTATTAAAAATCCCTTTAATTCTGACCCAATCTTGTTGGGCACATAGTAAGTCTAATAAATTATAAAAGTTGAATTGCCAACGTTTCGGTAATTTCCAACCCGCAACCGTATAGCCTTGGGCTGTTTCTACATAATGATAAGGAAGTTGTTTTATTTCAGCTCTCTTTTCATCATCCGACTGTATTTTTTGCAATTTTAATAGTGGCTGAATTTTACGTTGCACAGGTTGTTGCACAATATCAATTTGAGGCAATCCAACTTGTCCATTTTCAGCCTCAATCCAATACTGTACATAGGTTTGGTATTCTTGTTTTAATGCCGAATACGCCTGCCAATCTGCATCATTCATACAATCAACATGCGAAAGGACAACAATTTGTGCAGCTTTAAGTTGATCGGTATATAAATTCTGTTGTACCCATTCACGATCATGTAAACGACTACCATCAACCACAATCACCAAAGCACGCATATTCAAACTGCTTTGCCAATGTGGCTCGGTGAGTTGTTCTAATAATTGAGCTGGATGCCCCAAGCCTGTAGGTTCAATAAATAATCGATCAGGCTTACTCTCACTCAGTAATCGAGACAGTGCGATTTGCATGGGCAATTGACTACTACAACATAAACAGCCACCTAATAATTCTTTAACGGCATAGCCCTGCTGTTGTGCAATCAATTGCTGATCGACACCGATTTGACCAAACTCATTCATAAGAATCGCCCAGACTTCATGTTCAGGTTTTTGTGCCAATAGATGCTGTAATAAAGTTGTCTTACCTGCACCTAAAAAACCAGAAATAATATGTGTTGGAACAGGTTTAGGAGCAAGAATCTTCACATGGTTCTCTAAATTGAACTTTGTTTTATTTTATAGATAAAATTTCTAAGAATGGAATAGTTTTCATCATGGCTTTAACAAACCAAAAGCTCAGCATCCCTCCTAGCCTATACTAACATCTAAAAATATTCTCAATTTAGGCACAACAATAACTTTATTCAATCATGAGAAACTGCATCGAATCTCAGGATTGTTCTAAACACGTAAAGTTTTAGATTATTTTCTAATCACAAAAATATATTTAGATACATTATCGTGCCCTCTTGAAACCTAGAGTTTTACCAAGAAACCACATAAGGCTCATTTATGCTGCACTATTGTTAAGACCAACGTAAAGGATTGTTAAGAATATTGCTGTAAAAAAGTTTGGCACTTAGCATGAACCCCATGCCAAGGTTTGAGATTTCACATTCATTGATGACTTAAATTTTGGCTAAAACTTAAATCAAATTGAAATATGGATGCCAAACATGAAACTTATCAAAACTTTAATTGCTACAACACTAACGCTTGCTGCGGCAACAGCATTCGCTGCATCAAATCATAAGGAATCACATCATGCTGACCTAACGGAAGAAAAAGTTGTTGTCTCCACTCAGGAGCAACCTGAAACGCAAGATCCAGCAACAATGGATGAAACTGCAAGTGAAGCAAGTGCAAGCTCTGCGCCGAGCACAACAAATTAAAGCAGTCTTAACATCTACTTTCACACAACTTTTGTGCAAATCTTAATTACAAATAAAAAAAGATCGAACCATGCTGCGGTTCGATCTTTTTTAAAGCCTGTTTATGAACTAATTAACACTGCTCGGTTTTTTAAAAATACTGCACGAAGGTTGATGAACCTCTTGTAAGCGCATATCTTTACGCTGCTCAGCAGCTTCAAAACGGCAACGTTTCCAATCTGTATCTAACTTCAAAACTGGAACTGCTTTTGGTTTCCGTTCCTCATCAACAGCAACCATCGTGAAATAACACGTATTGGTGTGTCGAATGGTACGCTTCTGGATATTCTGTGCTTCTACGCGAATACCCACTTCCATAGAAGTACGCCCAACATGATTAACACTCGCTAAAAAAGTGACTAATTCACCAACGTAAATCGGCTCTTTGAAATTTACTTTATCAACCGACAAGGTAACAACATAGCTACCCGAATAACGACTTGCACAAGCATAAGCAACTTGGTCAAGCAGTTTTAAAATTGCTCCACCATGAACATTACCTGAGAAATTTGCCATATCAGGTGTCATCAAAACTGACATTGTAAGCTCTGACTGGTCGTCAGGTGCTTGGTTCAATTGATCTAATGGATACATAGGAGAACTCATAGAGAATACAACGTGGCTATTATCGTTCATTCCCCTCCGTAAAAATACGGATAAATCCATAAAACATCATCAACGATTTTTATGGTATCTCGGGGGATTATTTCATAACGATTACATTAACAGTATTTTTATTGAATTTACTGAAATTTAATAAAAATACATTTCAAAAATAAATACCATATATACAAAATTATATATCAAGAAACTCAATGCAAATTTGCTGATTGCATCAATCCCATAACACCATTAACGATCATATCAACCGCAATCGTACCAATCAGCAAAGCAGATAAACGCCCCATAATGTCAAAATAACGATCAATGTGCTTGGCATGTTTATAACGTAAATGATCATGCCCATATTTCATCGCAATTAAAATACTACACGTCAGTGCAAGTGTAACCGCAATAACAGCGATTGCACCCGTGAATGGAACACTTACACCGGTTACAACTGCGGCACTAATCGTACCTGGCCCAATCATAAACGGCATGGCAATCGTTCCTGCCAAATGTTCAGGAGCACCTCGCATTTCCCCAATCGTTTCTGCACCCTGAAATACATAACGATAGCCAATAACGAGAAAGATTAATCCACCAAAAATCTGGAACGATTCAAAACGTACATTTAGATAACGACTAAAAATATTCTCACCGCCCCATGCAAATAATGCAAAAACAGCAAAAGCAATCAAACTTCCTTGAATCAAGGCTTTATTAAAGACTTTTACATCAGTGTTACGAATCATCCCGACCATGTACACACTCATTAAGAAGGGATTCAATAATGAAAAAAACAATGCAAATGCATGAATATAAGGAGAAAACATAAGACGTTGATTGCCGTTTAAAAATAAATGATTTAAAGAATCAAAATGAGCTTACAGTCCAAATCACATTTTTAGATGAACCACTTTTGTGGAAATGAAATTTGACTGACTCATTTTTCAAACTTAACTACAGTTAGAGATAGGAACTTACTATTGCCACTTATGTGAACTCACATCTATGCCTGCCATCAATCAATAGTCAGCGAATAAAATGTAGCGTCCATCGCAATAGAAAAAGATGACTTCTCTAATTTTACAGATCAAATTATTTTTTAACTTGCATCGCATGTATATGCGAAGTTGTGAAAATGTAAAAATATACTTATTTTTTAAACAGAATTTTAAAGCCGCTCCCAACATCAGGTATCAATGGCTATTTTCTAACACTGATTTTGGATTTTCCGATATCTGAATTGCAAAGCTCAACACATATCGGAACTTGTGTATCAAATGACTTAAAGCTTATGACATGATCACGATTGATCATCACTTCAAGATTTTGGTGGGTTATTCAAGATTGCTAACATCGAAAAAATACCTGCTTTTGTACCATATGGAATCGCAGATAAATCTATTTCAAAATCTCCATTATGTGCATTAAAAGGCAATTTCTTTTGCTTAAATGCTTCAACAAATCGCTGAGGCTCTGCAATACCCACATTAATATAGCTATACGCATTCTTTTCATTATGAATAACAAGATGATGAACATCTTCTGACCCCATTACAGATGGGAGAACATTTTCATCGAGTAAGTATTTAGGATTTTCTATCAGCCCTGAAGTCGATAATGCATTTTGTACCACTTTAGTTAATGCAACATCATTATCCAAAGGATGTGCCCAACCTTTAAATTCAGTCGTTGGGTATTTATCTTTTGGCATATTATAAGCATAAGCAATACTTTCATTAATGCGTGTAATTCCATCAATCATCAACTTACGATCGCGTTCATTAAACCAACGCAGATTGATTTTAAGTAAGGCTGATGCAGGTATGACATTGTTATTACTTCCTGCTTGAATAGAACCAACCGTAATCACAGCTGCATTTTTAGGATCAATGCCTCGGCTAATAATCGTTTGGTATTGAGTAATCGCGGTTGCCGCCATAACAATCGGATCTTTGGATAAATTTGGCGTAGAACCATGCCCTCCAATACCATGGAATGTGACATCAAATTGGTCTGTCCCTGCCATACGAACCCCTGTTGCAGCAGCAATGACACCAACGGCAACGGGAGCAGCATGAATACCAAATAGATAATCAGGTTCAGGAATCTTATATTTTTTATAGAGCCCATCATTGACCATTGCTTCTGCACCTAAAATTGGTTCTTCCGCAGGCTGCCCAATAAAGACCACCGTTCCTTTCCATAGATCTTTATGTTCGGCAAGAAACTTTGCTGTGCCTAACATCCATGCAACATGAGCATCATGCCCACATGTATGTGCAACGGGTGTTTCAGTCCCATCATCCAGTTTTACAATCTTATTACTGGCATATGGAAGCCCAGTTGTTTCTTTAACAGCATTGGCATCCATGTCGGCTCGGTACATGACAATTGGACCATCCCCATTTTTCATGACAGCAGCAACACCCGTTTTACCAATCCGTTCAGTGGTGTTATATCCATAGGATTTAAGTTCTTTTGCCACAATAGCTGCTGTTCTAAACTCCATAAAACCGAGTTCAGGGTTTTGATGAATATCTTTAAAAATTTTGACAAACTTATCATTATTTTGGCTGACACTTTGCTCAATCAGTTGTTTGGTGTCCTGAGCATAGCCTTGCGCTATTGTACCAAACCCCAAACTACCAATAATTAGAGTAGATAGAATTCTACGATGCATCATATATTTATCCTTTTTGCTTGAAGTTTATAATTATTGAGCTCAAATTTTCATCTAAAAAATACAAACTTACAATAGGGTCTGTTGACATTTCACTTTACGAGCTGTCGCTCTCATTGTGACAGAGGACATTTTTATATGTCTTGCTCACTGAGTAGGCAAAACATACCGCAGTGGCGGCAAAATGTCCTTGTCCCGTAAGGTTATGGCTAAAGCTTCCCTAAACTGCGTTGAAACTCGAAAAGGAGGGGTGCCTTTACTACGTTTCATACCGTGTTTATGTCGCTTTAGCCAATAACACAAGGTATGGCTGAAATATCAACAGACTCTACAATATTATTTTTATTTGGATTTATACTCTTGATAATGAATTTAAAATATTGTTATTTTTAAAATACTTAAACACATAAAACATTAAAAAAATGCTTTAACCTAAAAGTCCATTCTCATCATCTCGAACCACAATAGCCATGAAATTATTTTAAAAATTTCATGCATTCGAACAAATCATAACTTCAATTCGTCGACTCAATTGTTATGCTCTATGCGATTAAAGCAGAGGGAAAAGAAAGACTCCCCCTCTAGATCAAATGGCTACTTCAAGATCAAATGTATTTTGATAATAAATTACCAACTTACATTGACACGACGATTCGGTACTAAGCAGGCAACGAGCGCATTAGAATATTTACCATCGCAATATTTATATTGTTCAGTTGGACCATGCGCGCTCACCTGTATACGGTTGGCATCAATGCCTTGCTGTATCAACAAGTCTGCAACGGTATTTGCGCGTTGCTCTGATAATTTCTGGTTATAGTTCAAATGCCCAATACGATCAGTAAAACCTGAAACAATAACAGCATGATGAGAATCAGAATCTTTAATTTGCTGAGCAATCACAGCCACTGTTTGTTTGCCTTGCTCAATTGCATCTGCATCATAACGATCAAAGCCAAATAAAATATTTGCAGAAGTAATCGTTGGTGTAGTCGCCTGAACTAAAGGTGCTTGCTGCCCATAATTCGTACGCTTTGCAAGACTCTCACATTCTTCACCTTTCCAAGATAACTGCTCAGCAAGGTTTTTATTGAAATCTATGCGTAACTGACAGCGTTTGTAATCTTTGCTATTTGGAACACGAATATCTAAAACATAGTTCCAAGTTTTAACGGCAAAGATGCCTTCGCTAAACTGAGGATTACCAAGTAAATCACGAATTTGATCCTTACTTAATCCTTGTTCTAAACGGAGAACATCGGTGTGTTCATAACGCTTCACTTGTTTAAGATAACTTTTTTCAATCGCAGGGAAATATCCATCCCCTTGTTCAGTCACTATTTTTGTTTCTGCATAAGCAGGTAGTACAAGACCAAGAAGCACTGCTGAAAGTGCAATTTTAATAACTTTTTCCATATTGATTACTCTTAGATTTTTTGCAGTATGGAGAAAAACAATAGCTGTTTTTCTCCACGCCTTAGGTCTTAGTCAATTACACCGCTAATACCGATACGAACACTTGGATCACCCTGTGATGCTGCTGCAACACCGCCTGTTATTGACCAGCGTCCGTTGTCTGCTGTTTTACGTAAAGTCACACCAATCGCATTTTCACCGCCATGATAAGAAGCACCCGCTGCATACGTGAATTTACCCGCAACAAATGGTGCTGCTTCCAACGCCATCGCTGCTGCAATACCTGCATTCGCTTTTTTCTCAATACCATCAATACGTTGGTTGGTTTCAGTAAAGGCTTGTTCTAAACGATCACCGAGATTGGTAATACGATTTCCTAAAGCTTGATCTGCTTTATTGAGTGCATCGACTGCGCCACCTACATTATTGTAGTCTTTGCCATCAACCTTATACGTCGGGTTGGTAAAACTATTGGTGATGTTGTTATAACCAGCTCCGCCACCCAATAATTCGACAACTTTATTGTTTGTTACATTAAGTTGAGAGCCATTCACAGCATCTTTCGATGTTGCATTAATTGCACCATCTTTCACGCCTGTAACAACACGATCACCCTGTGTACCAGATACATTCAGTTTAGTACCCCCCACATCTTTACCAACAGTAATGTCACCATTTGGCGTTTGTTGCTGCACTAAACCAGACTTACCATTGTTGATATTACTAATGTTGGTTTGAATACCTTGAATATCATTGGTGTTTTGGTTCACTTGTTGTTGAACAGTCCACAATTGACCACCATTCACAGCATCTTTCGAACCTTGAACAACAGCACCATCTTTAAGATTAGTAATCGTGGTTCCATTCGAACCACCTAATGTAATTTTATCTTTAGATGCAGTGTCATATTTCACCGCATTATTAGAAAGCTGAGTGACATCACTCGCCACACTATTAATTGCTGCATCTAATTGTCCTTTATTCACAGCATCAGTTGTATTTGTACCAGCAGCAACATTGGTAATTTGCTTATTGCCTGCATTAATACCTTGAGTTGTGACACTTGGACCGCCTGCAATAATTAACCCCGTGTTATTTAACACAACAGTATTATTACCAATCGTAATACCAGCATTATTGAGAATAGTGTTGCCAGCTTTAACAGAATCGACTGTTAAATCTTTCGCAGTTGCTATTTCATAATTATCTGAACCATCAGCATTTTTACTCTTATTCACAACAATATTTTGACCTTTAGTCACTGTTGTTTTAGAGGTTACAGCTGTAGATTCAATGGCTTTGTCTAATGCATCTAACGCATCACCAACATTAGTTTGAGTACTTTTCGCAACATTATAGGTAGGTCCAGTAATAGTTCCATTCGCATTGACAGTCGCATTGCCACCCAAACTATTCACAAGTGAGTTCTGGGTTGTAACAACTTGATTACCAACTGCTTTCAATTGTGCAACGTTTACAGCATCGGCATCTTGAGTACCTGCTGCAACACCCGTGATCTGACGATAAATACCACTTGCTGCATCACCAACTGCAACAGCACCAGTCGTTGACGTTGTTTTATTGATTGCGGTCTTATCTGCATTTGTTGCAGTAGACAACGCATAACCTGTAACACCTGCACCCGTTGTAGCAGCAGAACCCGTGCCTAATACAACAGAACCAGCCACTGTCTTAGTCACATTATTTCCAAGTACAAAAGTATCATCTGTAAGCACTTGGTTATTGTTACCAACAGAATAACTGTTGCTACCATTAACAATAGTTGGATCGCCAATTGCACCAGAATGATTGCCTTTAACTTTATTCCCCATACCAATACTGATTGATTGTGTACCTAATGCTTCAGCACCATGACCAATTGCAATTGATTGTATACCTTGAACCTTAGCATTATGACCTAGAGCAACTGAGCTATCCGCACCCGCAGCGACAATAGCATTAACACCTATTGCAGTAGAATTTAGACCACTTGCACTTGAATCATTGGTTGTGCCTAAATCACCTTTAGAGGTGTCCGCATTGGTATGGAAGAACTTCGTACCTTCTGTATTCATCTTCTGAACAGTTTGACCAATCGTCAAACGATCCGTAGTTTCCTGTCCTTGCTTGTTATAAGTTAAGAACAATGAATCTTGATTGGTATTATCCAGTTTAGTGTTTACAACTTGATCAATAATATTGACTTTATTACCACTAGCATCGACAACTTCGGTGATGTTGCTAGAAATCACTTGCTTCAATTGTTCTTCAGTTGCAGCTCTACCTTTCGTTGCAAAATCAGCAGCTTTCAAATCTTTATTGCTTAATCCCATAATGTCATTATTGGCTTTGTTCAGTACAACACCGCCAACGGTTACTTTATCGAAACTTACATCTTGTGCTGTTGCTACGGTGTAAATGCTTTGACCATCGGCTCCAACCACTGAAGTGACTTTAATATTGCCACCTTCTTTGACTTCGGTCTTAGCTGCTTTCGCTGTATTGCTAACACTGTTGATTGCTCCATCAATCGTGTTTGCACCTGTTCCACCAATGTTAGTCGTGGTAATAGCGCCAGTTGCTGCATTTATAGTCGTACTACCGCCAATTAGATTTTTAATGTTGTTCGATACTGCATAAAGCTGACTACCATTAATTGCATCGCTTGAGCTGGCATTCAGTGCGCCATCTTTCACATTGGTGATCGTGGTACCTGCTGCTCCGCCGCCTAAAGTAACTTTGTCTTTTGTCACCGCGTTGTCGT
>Ga0224722_1002031_pt1 | contig 10912 bp, 5 predicted proteins | sample Balambano_FR1_Me_FD_161646 | JGI IMG/M metagenome (GOLD analysis project Ga0224722, IMG submission 161646) | Freshwater sediment microbial communities from Lake Towuti, South Sulawesi, Indonesia - Balambano_FR1_MetaG | ecosystem: Environmental > Aquatic > Freshwater > Lake > Sediment | place...
TTCTTTCACATACGCCACGTGCGCCTGCTGCTCGGGGTTGGAGGCACTTTTATTCTTGCTTTCTAATTCATTGATTTTCAACAGTGCCGTGGCGCGTACCTGTTTCATTACATTGTCATCCCCTGCCAAATTCAATAAATGATGTAATACCAATTTTTCATTATTCCGCGCAATTTCTTTTTCATAATCCGAATTATTACTTTTTACTGCCACCGCTTGTAATAACTGTTCAAAAATATTATCTAATGACAAGCGTTTGCCATCCCGTGCGTGTTGCTCCACTACCCGCGCCAGTCGTTCTTTGTTCAACAACATCGTCAAAGTATGATTCGCCGCGCTCTCCGCTGCCGCCAGCGGGTCGAAGGTATTGCCGGTATAAACCTTGAACAACTCGCGGTCGCGCTGGTAGCCCGGCGGCTGCGGGGGAATGAGCTTTATGATATTTTCCGGTAGGGCTAAAAAACTCGGTTGTAAGGTTTCTAATAAAATCGCCAAAGCATCGCGCTGCATTTTGTTATCCACCGGCGTGTAGGGCGTTTTGCCGTCGCCGCGCACCGCGTAGCTGAACTCCGCGCCACCCACCACTTTTGCCGCTGCTTCCACCTGATAGCGATGCGAGAGGTACAGCGGCACCAGCACGTTTTCCAAAGTCGCCATCGGTGCATTCGGCATGATGTTTTTTTCGCCGAAGCGGCTCAGGGCGATTTTACGATTATTCATCATACGGCGCAATTCCGTCATCGGGTCTTTCCCATTGTCCCACAGGTGGTTATAAGGATGCGCCGAGTAGCTCGGACGACCGTCCTGATCGGTAAGGTAAGCCAGATTCATTTTAGAATAGGTTTCGGTGAGGATGTCGCGCAGTACCTTCGTCTCGTCCGTGCCGTCGGGAAAATCCTGGTAAGCGTAAATAATCGCTCGTTTATCCCACTCGCCGATGCCCACCGCGTAGGCTTTTGTGAAATCAGCTTCGCCTTTGTCGTTGATTGCCACCAGCGGGTGCGGGTAGTCCATCACCGAAGCGCGGTCGTTGATACTCGCTGCGAAATTGTGCTGCAAACCCAGCGTGTGCCCCACCTCGTGCGCCGACAACTGCCGCAAGCGCGCCAGTGCCATCTGTTCCAAACGCGGGTCGGGTTTTTCACCGTTGGCATACGCCTCCACCAAGCCTTGCGCAATCAAAAAATCCTGCCGCACCCGCAGCGAACCCAACAATACGTGCCCTTTGATAATCTCGCCCGTGCGCGGGTCGGTCACTGTGCTGCCGTAGCTCCAGCCCCGCGTGGAGCGGTGTACCCAGTTGATGAGGTTGTAGCGCACATCCATCGGGTCGGCGTCTTCCGGCAAGATTTTCACCTGAAACGCATTTTTATAACCCGCCGCTTCATACGCCTGATTCCACCACGACGCGCCTTCCAGCAAGGCAGAGCGAATCGGCTCCGGCGTACCTCGGTCCAAATAATACACAATCGGCTCCACGGCTTCGCTCACTTTGGCAGTCGGGTCTTTTTTCTCCAAACGGTGGCGCGCAATGAACCGCTTCATCACGGGTTGCGCAATCGGCGTGGCGTAGTCCATGTATTGAATGCCAAAGTAGCCGGCACGCGGGTCGAACACCCTCGGTTTATAATTCCCATCGGGCAATTCCACCAGCGAGTGGTGCATGCGCACGGTGACGGCATCGGGCGAGGGTACCACCGAGCGGATGTACGCGCCGCGCGGCTCGCCCACGAAGGTGATAGTGGCTTCAAACTCGGAGTTCTTTGGAAAATTTTTGGTGCGCTCCAAAAACACCGCCGAGCGCGTGTCGTCCAAGCGGTACGTGCCTTGATTGTTGGAAGTCAAACGTGGAATCACCCCATGTGCATCCCGCAGCAAAAACGGCGTGAAATCAATGAGTGCTTTGCCGCCTTCCTCGAATTCCGCTTTGAAACCCCAAATAATAGACTTCGCAAATGCCTGCTCCACCGACTTGCGCTCCTCTGGGTTGTCGCTCACGGCGCGGAAGTCCTGATTCGGTTGCACCAACAGCACCTTCGGTCCGCTCCGCTCGAAGCGTACTACCCGCTCGCCGCCCAACTGGTTGCGGTCTAAGCCCAAATCATTCGAGCCTACGCCCTCGGTCAAGCCATTCACATACAAAAAATCGGTATTCCATTTATCCACTTCCAGCCAGATTTTGCCTTCTTTTTCATCCCAGAAGAAGCGGAAGTAGCCGGGGAAGGCGCGGAGATTGGCGGTTTTGGAGGCGATTGTTTTTGTCTCTTGTGCTTGTTGCCCCCTGACCCCCGAAGGGGGAATTGCAAATACAAGGCAAAAGAATAGTGGTAGGTGAAGGTGTCGCATTGGATGAGTTTTTGGTTTGGACAAAAATAGGGAAATGTTTTATCCGGTGCGGCTGTGTATCGGCGAGCTTCAGTCGCCGCCTCACAACTTACGTCGGCGACTAAAGCTCGCCGGTACAATTTACGCACAGAACTGGCATTTCAATTCAATTGTTGTTATATTTATCAATTGTAAAGTTGTAATTTATGAACGAACTTTGTTAAAATATAATAAATTAGATGCCTTTTAGCAGTGGGAATGGCTGGATTATTTAAATTTTTTGCTGTTTAAAAAAGCTGCTGCACAATAGCTTAAAAACAATTGGAATAGTATTGACGAACAAAAATAAAAGGGTTCTTCAACAAGTCTCCTGCGTAAGGATTCGGGCAAAACGAAAGCTATCGCAGATAAAATAACTTCTTAGAATCTGCCTGTTTAGCTGTAAAAGACACCGGCTTTTCCGCTACCTTTGTTTCAAACGCCTGAACCATGTTGACCTTCTCCATTCAACCCGATATCCGCCATGCTGCCACGCTGCCCGGCTGGTTTTACAAAAGTGCAGCTGTTTTTGAACAGGTTAAAGAAAAAATTTTTGCTGCCACCTGGCTGTACGCCGCCGATGCCGCTGCCGTTGCGGAGCCGATGAGCGTTTATCCGGTCACGCTGCTGCAAGGAGTACTGGACGAACCGCTGGTTTTTACGAAAGACAGCGACGGCAACCCGCATTGTTTGTCGAACGTGTGTACCCACCGGGGAAAAATTATTGTAGAACAAGCCGGTAAAAACCGAATGCTCACCTGTGGTTACCACGGGCGTTGTTTCCGTTTGGACGGCTCGTACAAAAGTATGCCCGAGTTTGAGGAGGTGGCGAATTTTCCCAGCCCGGCGGATGACCTGACGCGGGTGCCGTTTGCCGAGTGGCTGGGGATGCTGTTTGTGTCGTTGAATCCGGTAGTCTCGTTTGCCGACCTGATTCGCCCCATTCAGGAACGATTGAGCTGGATGCCGTTAGAAACGTTGACGTTCAACGCGGAGAGTTCGCGGGATTACTTGGTGAATGCCAATTGGGCGTTGTACTGCGACAATTATCTGGAGGGTTTTCACATACCGTTTGTGCACCCGGCACTCAATCAGGCACTGGATTTTGACAGCTATGGCTACGAAATTTTTGACTATTGCAATCTGCAACTCGGCATCGCTAAAGACGACCAGCCCGTTTTTGATATTCCGCCCGGCGCGCCCGATTTTGGTCGGAAAATATATGCGTATTACTACTGGCTTTTCCCCAATCTGATGCTCAATTTTTATCCCTGGGGCTTATCGCTCAATGTGGTGGAGCCCTTGAGCCATCAGCGCACCCGCATTCGGTTTCGCACCTATTATTTTGGCAACACGATTTTCAACCGCGAAATCAATCGCATTGACCAAACCGAGCTGGAAGACGAAGCCGTAGTGGAGAGTGTGCAGCGGGGCTTGCAATCGCGGTTTTACCACAGCGGACGCTTCTCGCCCACGCAGGAGCAGGGCGTGCATCATTTTCACGGGCTGGTGGCAAAATTTATAAAGGAGTGAAAAGTTTTTTTACTGCGCTTACTTTTCAGGATAACTTACGAAGCAGGCTCTTCTCGGAAACGCATAAAATTTTGTAAAACTTGTGTCACCTCAAACCAAAGCTGCCTATTATCCGTTAGAAGTCGTATCTTTACGCCCGCCTGAAGCTACACACCACAAGCCCCCTGAAAAACGCTGTTTTCATCAAACTTATAAATTGACTTATCTTCATGGTTGCACCAAAATTTCTGACGCAAGCCAACTCTTTCCATGCGGAGTTGCGTCGCCGCATCAACGATTACTTCATCGAAGTCGGTAAAGCTTCCACCGGTAATGTGGAGTTGTTTACCAAAGCCATTTTACTGGTGGTGAGTTTTATCTTTGTTTACATTCACTTGGTGTTTTTTACGCCGGCGTACTGGTTCGCTCTGGTAGAATGCGTCATTTTGGGCGGCTTGACGGCAGCCATTGGTTTCAACGTGATGCACGACGGGGCGCACGGCAGCTTCAGCAAGTACGACTGGGTGAATGAACTGGCGGGTTTGTCGCTCAATTTTCTGGGTGCGAATGTGTTCTTATGGAAAACCAAACACAATGTGGTGCATCATACCTTTACCAACATTGCCGAGGTGGACGACGACATTGACGCTCGCCCTTTTTTGCGCCTGTGCGAATCCCAACGCTACCGCAAAATGCACCGTTACCAGCACGTGTACGTGTGGGGAGCCTACTCGCTACTGTATTTGTACTGGGTGTTTTTTACCGATTATGAAAAATATTTTACTAAAAAAGTAGGTAATATGCCCATCAAGCCAATGAAATGGAAGGATCACTTAGTTTTCTGGACGTTCAAAATCGTACACCTGGCTTTGTTTGTGGCAATTCCGATTTATATGCTTGGTTTCGTACCCTGGCTGGTGGGTTTCTTGATTTACGGCATGGTGACGGGCTTGGTGCTGAGTACGGTGTTCCAACTGGCACACACGGTAGAAGAAACCCAGTTTCCGCTGGCAGTACAACCCATCAATCAAATTGAAGATGAGTGGGCAATCCATCAATTGAAAACTACGGCGAATTTTGCCACCCGCAATCGCCTGATTACCTGGCTTGTAGGGGGATTGAATTATCAGATCGAACACCACCTGTTTCCAAAAATATCACACGTTCACTATCCCGCTATCAGCAAAATTATCAAACAGGCTTGCGCCGAATACGGAGTGCCTTACATCGAACACCGGCGCACCCGCATGGCACTGGCTTCGCACGTGGCACACCTGCGGCAACTTGGGCGGCAGGTGTCATAGTGCGATGGTATTTTGGTGTTATGGTGCGACAGTGTTGTGGTGCGATGGTGTTGTGGCGCAGCGGTACTATAACACCACCGCACCAAAACACTATAACACTATTATAGCACCCGCCTTTGCCGTAGCACCAGCAGCACCACACACAACACAATGACCCCTACCGACATTCCGATTTCCAGCCAGTGCCGTTGCCTGGTGCGAATGCGGCTTTCCAGAAAGTAGGGATTCGGGGCGTTTGGTGAACCCACGCCCGGACGCATCTCCCAGTTTTCGGCATCGCCGTTTTCCAGCGTGGGCAGCAGCAAACTCCAGGTGAACACTGAATCGGTCGGCGGCAATTCATAATAAATGCTGTCCACCACCGCGCCGTAGGAGGCAAAGAGTTGCAACTGTTCGATGTGTTTGTTCAAGCCGAAATTCAACCCTTCAATAACATTGTAGGCATTTGGAAACTGACTGAAAAACTTTTCCTGATTTTCACAAACTACCAGGTAATCCCGTGGTGCAATCGTCACATCCGGAAACAAAAATTCACTTTTTAAATCACTTAACACCCAGTCTTTTAAATTGACCAGCTCTTCCGAATTGTTAAAAATTTCTACCCAATCGCTGGATTGGCGGTTGTTGGCACTCACCTCGTTGATCAGCACCTTACCTGCCAGCGGATGTTCAAATTTTTCAAAAACGGCGCGAATCGTCGTGATGTCAGCCGTCAGTTGCAGCGACAGTTCCCGCACACTGCCCGACGCATCTATCCCTTCCCACCGCACAAACCGGTAGCCGTTCTGCGGAATGACTTGCAAGCTGATGGGAATATTTTCAAAATAGGTGCCTTCAAACGGCTGGCTTTTCACCTTCACATAGCCATTGATCAATACCATGCCGCCGCCTTGTAGTTGTACCCGCAGTTGGCGCATCGCGCCGGTGTTGAACTGGTCCATGAGGTGCAGGCGCACATGAAACGGGCGTTCGCGCGCGAAGGAGCGCAACACCTCCACTTCCCGCTCCCAATTCTTCGCACTCAGGCGCCAGCGCGCCAGCTCGCGGGGCATTTCGGGTTGGAGGTGCGTGTACATCCGGTTGATGTGTCGTTCTACCCGCGTCGGGTGAAAGGTGGTATTCAGATGATCGGCAAAGCGATTGATGAATTGCTCCCGAAAATCGGGGTTTTCCAGTAGTTTTCGCAACAAAAAAGTACTCCAAGCCGGATTGGGCCAATCGGGTCCGTTGGGTTCGGTGTGGAATGAGAGGCTGTTGTTCAAATATGCCAGCGAATCGTGCAGCCCGAAGCCCCAGTCGGTATCGTACAAAATCCAGCGCCAGCGTCCGTCGCGCGTGCGGGGTCGCCAGTATTTGATGTTGCCGCCGGCATCCTGATTGTCACAATAAATCTGTGCAATCTGGTGCTGCATATAATTTTCCACGTCCATCCACTGCTGAAGTTGGGCGTAGTTTTTGGGGTGGCGCAGGCTGCGTTTTTCCAGGAAAGTGAGCATCCGGCGGTAATGGCGGGTGCTGCCCCGGCGTTTGATACCGTGGTGTTCAAGAAAGTCAATACTGTCTTTGTTCACGCCTTTGTTGTGCTCGGCGATGAAGTAGCGGTTGATTTTTTCGCGCATATCGTAAATACCCCAGTACGCCCCGTTGATATAGACGTGGCAAGGGCGGTAGGCTTGCTTGTCCATGTCCCAATCGGTGAGCAGCCCGGTCATCATGGCATCGCGCAGGTGGCTTTTGCCCCAGTCGCTGCCGGCGTTGCGCAGCACCAGAAATTTCAGGTCTTTCGGACCGTCTTTGCCGAAAATGCGATGCTCAAAACGCTTCGCTCCGTACTTTTCCCGCGCCACCAGGGTCATGGATTTTTGTGGAAACAGCCGACTCATGCCGCCAAACAAGCGAAACCCCGACAGGCTGTTGTGCACCCTTTTGCCATCGGCTTCAAAAATTTCTATGTGTGCCGTCACCTCTTTGTAGCTCCAAAAATTGGCATTGAATTGCTGCCAGGTCGTATCGCCCGCCATGTGGCTGCCCTGCATGAACAAGCCGCGCTCGGGGTCAAACAGCAACCGCGGTGTAATGCCAATGGACACCACCGGGAAAGTGGTGGCGGGTTCGTTGATAAAATACGTGGCGGCGCAATACCTGCCCGGTTTGCCTTTCGTGTAAACCACTGCCCGAACGACTGTTGTGGTGTAGAGGCGCAAGGGTTTTTCATACATCTGCGAACGGCGCGATGGATAGGTGCCATCGGTGGTGTAATAAATGGTGGCACCTGCTGCGTCGAGCTGCACCTCCACCGCATCCGGGTAAAAACCGCTGGCGGGAAAAAAATGCACCTCCGGCAGGGGCGTTCCGACCATGGTCGGAACGGTTTGCGCCAGAAGCGAAATAGAAAAAATAGTGTTCCAAAGTGCTAGGGTACAAAGTCGCTGCCACATCCTTCCCGGCTGTTTTTCAAGATTTTTGAGATACGTTGTGGTGCATTTCCATTTTTACCACAACGCTTAGGATTACAAACACTTACGAAAACGAATGAATTTTGTTATGTTTCAAAACAAAAAAAACAAGACCATTTGTATTTAAACGTCAAATTGTTGTGTAAGTCACATTTTAGCATACAATTTTTATCTTATAATTATTTTTTTAGTTAAAAAACGATGAAAATAGTTGAGAATCGAATTTTTTAGTTTATCTTTGTACCATCAAACGAATCACCCGTTTCAAACCGAACGATTATGACAACACTTACGAAAGCCGAAGAAGAAATCATGCAGGTCATCTGGCGCATCGGTCCGTGTACGGTGGGGCAGGTGCGCGAGGCAATCAAAAAAGAAAGTGCGGAGAAACCGGCGCACAGCACCATTTCTACCGTGTTGCGCATTTTGGTAGAAAAACAATTTCTAACCTACAAAGCCTACGGACGCACCTTTGAATACCACCCTGCGGTGAGCAAGGAAGACTACAGCCGACGCACCCTGAATAAACTGGTGCGCGACTATTTTGAAGGCTCCACCAACCGCCTGGTGTCGTTTCTGGTGGAGAAGAAGGAACTGGATGTGCAGGGGTTGAATGAATTGCTGGAAAAGTTGGAAGACCGAGAGACGGAGTGACTAAGAGACTTAATGACCGAGCGACCAAGTAAGGGTGTCCGCTAACGGATAACAGCTAACCGAACAAGCCGGGAGCGACATCAACACATCCACACACTAACACCTCAACACATGATTGCCTACCTGCTGCAAGTGAGTCTTTGCTGGGGCGCGTTTTACGGGCTGTATGCGCTGCTGTTGCGCCGGGAAACGTTTTTCCATTTCAATCGGGCGTATCTGCTCGGTACGCTGCTGGCGAGCCTGGTCATCCCGGTGGTGGAGTGGCACGGGTGGGCGGCACAAACAGAGATCGCGACCGTGTATTTGCAGCCCATCACCGTAGGCATGGAAACGCTGCAAGTAACCGTGACCGCCACGGAACTCAGCCCGCAAATCGGTTTTTTAGAGATTTTGACGTGGATATACGGGGCAGGCGTGGCATTTTTTGCCGTTCGATTTTTAATTGGACTCCGCCGGATTTACCAACTCTACCGCCGGGGCGAAAAACAGGTGTACCCGGATTTTACGCTAGTGATTTCTGCAAATGTTCCCGCGCCGTTTTCATTTTTGCACTGCTTGTTTTTGAGTCAGTCGCTGGAGCTTGACCCTGCCGACCGCGCCCAGATCCTGCTGCACGAGCGCGCCCACATTCGCGGCAGGCACAGCTGGGATGTGTTGTTGCTGGAAGTGTTGAATGCCCTGTTTTGGTGCAGCCCCTTCATTTATTGCTACCGCCGCAGCCTGCGCATCGTGCACGAGTACATCGCCGACGCCGCCGTGCTGCGCACCACCCAACGCAAACAATATGGTCATTTGTTGATACGGCAGTCGCAGTCCGGACCTGTCATTGCCCTGGTTCATCCTTTTCATTCACAACTCAAAAAACGAATTCTGATGATGATGCAACAACCATCCAAACGGCAGGCACTGCTCAAATATCTGCTGGTGCTGCCCCTGACCTTAGTCGTATTACTGGTTTTTTCTAATGCCGAAGCCAAAGCAAGTTTGCAACAGCAGGCGGAAGAATGGCAACAGGCGATACAGGAAAAAATTGATTGGGACAACGTTACGGTAAAAGTAGAAGGAGAAAATTTTACAAAACTGGAAATGGTAAACGGACAAGTTCGATTTGAAAGTAAAGAAGGGGCTATTGTAAAGGTAGATTCGATTCCAATCGCTGGGGCATCCAATAACGATATTGTTCAATTTGAAATCTATCACCCGGATGGGAACGTGGAAAAATTTACCGGAAAAGCAAACGACATCAAACTTAATGAAAAAGTCAAGCCCGACGATATTGCATCTATTGACGTATCGAAAGAGAATGGACAAAACCTGATCAAGATTTGGTTGAAGGGTGCCATCAAAAATAAGATCGAAAATATGTTAGTTGACGAAGCTGCCATTTTCAGCTATTGCAAAGACGAGCAGAGCAAAACCGCTAAAATAGAATGTTCTAACGCTCAAATGTTGCAATTTCTATATGCCAACATCAAATATCCGCAAGAAGCCCAGCAGCGTAAGATTGAAGGAACGGTGCGGGTAGCATTCACCATTGGTACAGATGGCTCGGTTATTTCTAAAAAAATTCAAAAAGGCATTGGCGGCGGCTGCGAGGAAGAGGTGCTGCGGGTGTTGGGTACAATGCCTCGCTGGACACCGGCTAAAAAAGATGGAAAACCCGTGTCGTATCAAATCCAACTACCAATTCATTTTGACCTTGGCGGGGTGTTTCCAAAAACGAAGGATTCAGCGATTGATACGGTCACGGTTTTTGACCCCGATACTTATGAAGAAGGTACGTATGCTATTCATATTGATAAAAAAGAATATGCAAAAATACCTTCTAGAGAGCCTGTTTTCATAAACGTAGAACAAGCCCCCGAATTTCCCGGCGGCATCAACGAACTGCTGAAATTTTTAGGTAACAATGTAAAATACCCCGAAGCAGCCCGCAAAGCAGGCACGGAAGGCAAAGTGGTAGCGCAGTTTGTTGTGGGCAAGGATGGTACGGTGCGTGAGCCAAAAATTTTGCGGGGCGTGACCCCCGAACTGGACAGCGAAGCGGTGCGCGTAATTCGACTCCTGCCCAAATGGAAGCCGGGTACTCAGGCAGGCAAAGTGGTGGATACCTACTTCACGCTTCCTATTCAGTTTAAGCTGGGTGAAGAAAGCCCGCCCAGCGCTGTTCCGCCCGCCAACACCCTGGCACTTGAGCATTTTCAGGCGGCACCTAATCCCACAAGTGGCATTTTGAATCTGCAATTCCGCGCCGACCGCCAGCCCACTACCGTGCAGGTCTTTGATTTGCAAGGAAAGGAATTGCAATCCTTGAATCTGACCAACTTCGACGGCACTTTCAACGGGCAACTCAACCTGAGCCAGGCATCCAAAGGCACCGTGCTGCTGCGCGTCCGGCAGGGCGAGCGGGTGTTTACCGAAAAAATTATATTGCAATAAAGTGGATAGGGGGATAGGAGGATAGGAGGATGTGTTACGGGTTCCTATTCTCCCATCCCCCTATTCCCCTATTCCCTTTCTTCTTGCCCTGCACCACTTTGCTAATCTGACTCGGCAGCAGACTAATACTGCCTTTCGACAACTTTTCCAGCGTGACCGCCAGAAAAATATACGCCTCCGTGA
>Ga0224722_1002032_pt1 | contig 10910 bp, 7 predicted proteins | sample Balambano_FR1_Me_FD_161646 | JGI IMG/M metagenome (GOLD analysis project Ga0224722, IMG submission 161646) | Freshwater sediment microbial communities from Lake Towuti, South Sulawesi, Indonesia - Balambano_FR1_MetaG | ecosystem: Environmental > Aquatic > Freshwater > Lake > Sediment | place...
GAACCTGCGGGGGAGAGCAATTCTGGTTTAAACATGGCGGACTCTTCGTATCTGATTGCAAATCAGGACGGCGCCACCTGATGGCGCCGTATGGGTTGAGCTGCGCCGGGAGTGGATACTCGCTCGGCGCGACCCGATAACGGCATATCCGGGCTGCAGCAGCATGCACCGGATAAACGGGGTGCGAGATTGTACTCGCCCTCACCGCATCATGCAATTTGGCAGGGGAACGTCCCCGGCGCGAGTCGGCGGTCAAAAAAGGGGCGGTTCAGGCCCAGCGAGAGAGGGGGGAGGGCATGGCGTAGGCGTAGCCTTGCTGATAGTCACAACCGAGCCGGTTGGCTGTCTCGATGTGTTGCAGGGTCTCGACCCCTTCGCACACCACCTTCATGCCGAGCCGCTGCAGGTATTCCACCAGACCGGTCAGCATGCGCAGGGCATGGGGCGTCTTGCTGGCTTGCAGCAGCAGGGAGCGATCCAGCTTGATGACCTCGTAGGGCAGCGCCAGCATGCGCTGGAAATTGCACTCCAGGGTGCCGAAGTCATCGCAGGCGATATGGGCACCATGGCTGCGCAGTACCTCGATCAGCGCCCTGTGCTGCCGCTGCAGCGGGGCCTGTTCCAGCACCTCGAACCAGATCTCGATCCCCAGCTTGCGCGCCTGCATCAGTACCAGCAGCAACAGGTTCTGATAGGTTGGGCTGTTCAGGGTCGGGTTGAGATTGATGGAAAGAAAATAGGGCCCGGCCTGCGCCAGGGTCGGCAGGTCCCGCATGATGGCTCGCAGCATGACGATATCCAGATGCAGGGATTGCTCCTCACTGAGGGAGGCAAAGTCGATGCCCTGATAGCTCTGCTGGGCCGGCTCCCAACGTCTGGCCAGCACCTCATAACCCTTGACCTGATGATCCCGACCGATGATCGGCTGATAAAAGGGCACGGCAAGATCGGCCACCGCGATGCTTGCCATGTCACTTATTGGGTACTCTTCTTGAAATGCAAACACGGCACTCACCTGTTGACGGATATGGCTGCGCATAATACAGGAGGGACAGGGGGATGCTCTGTAGGAATCCTCTGATAATGTGGCTGAATTTGCCAAGTCAATATAGGACTATTCTGATTAACTTCCCCCCTGGTTCTAAATAGACTGGCTCCAATGATATGCAGCCAGTTTGTCTGTTGTTAATCAATAATCGTAACAAGACAAACCACTGCATGTAAAAAACCAGTCTGGAATCGTCATGAAGAAAATATATTTTATCTTGTCGCTGATATTCAGCGGCAACGCGCTGGCATCGGCTGAAATCAGCATAGGCACGCTTTATGACTATATGTCTGGTCAGCAGAGCACTTATTTGAAGCGTATTCGTAATCAGGGTGATGCGACCGCCTTCGTCAAGGTTGCCATTCATGAGATCACCTACGACGCGGCGGGCCAGCCGCAGGAGTCGGCCGAGCTGACCGAGGGACGCCGGGCGCTGATTGCCAGCCCGTCCCGCATGATTATTCCGGCCAACGGGGTGCAGGCGACCCGGCTGCTGTTTATGGGAGAGCGGGACAAGGAGCGCTATTTCAGGGTCCGCTTTATTCCGGTATTGCCAAAACAGGAGGATGGGTTCGATCTGGATGCCAATACGGTTCAGGAGAGTCAGCCACAAGTCTCGGCCGGGGTAAATATATTGACCGGCTTTGGCGCCATTATTTTTGTGATGCCAAAAGAGAGCCGGTTTGATACCCGCTTGATAAAGACAGACACCATGACGACTGTCGTGAATAAAGGCAATGCCACCATAGTGCTGGATTTTTTCGAAGAGTGCGATGGGCGGAAAAGAAATTGTTCCACCCCAAGCAAGATCCATCTGTTGCCAAACATGCAGAAGCAACTGATGAAAAAGAGCGATCACCTTTATCGGTTTGAACTGATTGAGGGTGACAAGAGCAGAAACATGGTGATTGGTCACTGATGTTTCATATATCCGAGCGAGGAGATAGTGATGAAAGTATGGATAGCTGCGCCTCTGGCCATGCTGGTGTCGGCCAATCTGATGGCTGCCGAACGTATTGAGCATCAGGTCACTGTGACCGCCCAGATCCCGACCGAGGCTTTCTATGTGCAGCCGACCGGTGGGGACAACTGGATGAGTACGCCGCAGAAGCTGGCCTACAACCCTCATACCAAGAAGCTGGACAAGCTGAGCAAGCAGCTGGATGCCAAGAGCACCATAGGCGCCATCACCGGCTACCTGACCAACCCGGCCGTGATGGCCAGTGGCAATGACAACATCCCCCTGACCGTCAAGATTGGTGGCGTCACTCTGGGCACCACCTCGGCTGAGGTAATGAAGGCCGATGATGCCAAGACCGGCAAGCTGCTGGGGCTGGAAGTGATCCCGGCGGATGCCCCGGTCGCCGGCTACAAGCCAGGCAACTACCAGGGGGTGGTGAACATGATATTTGAATCTGAAGCCCCCAAAGGCGGCGCATAAGCCGATGGGTGGAGGCTCCCTGTCGCGGGGAGCCTTTTTTGTCTGTGTTTAGAAGAGTGAGACAGGTCGTGCCGTATTTCTCTTTCCTGCTGATCCTGGTTGTGTTGTGCGTACCTGCCTGGGCGACGGGAGGGCGTATTGCACAACCCCTTGATCTGCTGCAACAAGCAGAAGATTTGCCTGATGGCTTTGCCGATCACTTCTTCGGCGTCCCGCTGGCGGTGCGCATCCTGGTGGATGGGCAGCTGTTGGGGGAAGGCGAGATAGTGCTGGGCAAAGACACCAGCGTGCAACTGCTGGCCCTGACCGACAGTCACGGGAGCGAGTTGGACGAGCGCGCCCGCCAGCGCTGGAGCAAGGTGCTGGCGGCATCCCATCGACTGGGTCCATGTCAGAATCTGTGTGCCGACGAGGTATTGGCGCTGGAGTACAGCCTGGAGAACTCCCAGTTGTCGGTACTGACGGCCGGCGCCGAGAAGGGGCAGCCGCTGAGCCGTTATCACAGCTTGCCCAGCGGGGGCAGCTATGGCGCCCTGTTGCGTCACCAGTTGAACCTGACCCAGGGGGAAGGGGATCAGCGCGGTGGCCGCTACAACCTGATGGCGCAGGGCAGCATAGGCCAGTGGACCCCGTTGCTGGAGGGGGAAGTGAGCCAGTCCGGCAGCGGGCAGGCGGCGCAGCACCATGTGCAGCAACTTTATGCTGAGCATGAAGGGACGGGACACTTCTACCGGTTGGGCTACTTCTCGCCCTATGCCCAGGGGCTGGTGCGTCAGCCCACCCTGTTTGGCGGCGGCACCCCGACCGTGCTGGGGGTCATGCTGGGGGACTCCGACACCCTGTTGATAGAGCAGGGCCAGGCCAGTACCACGCCTGTCTATGTCACCCCGAGCCGCCCCGGCATGGTCGAGATCTATCGGGATGGGCAGCTCATCAACTCGCAGCAGGTGATCTCCGGCTTGCAGGCGCTGGATACCAAAGTACTGCCCGCCGGCATCTACGAGGTGGAGCTGCGTGTGCTGGAAGATGGTCAGGTGACCGAGCGGCGCAGAGAGATGATCTACAAGCCGATGAACTGGCAAAACCCGGATGAAAGCTGGCGTTTCAACCTGTTTGTGGGCCAGCAGACCCGCTTGTTCAGCAACTGGGAAGAGGACAATGCCCAGCCCCTGAGCAGCGGCATCATGCTCAACCATCTGCTCACCCCTTCGGTGATAGTCGGGGCCTCCAGCCAGTATATCGACCAGCGCTGGCAGCACGGCCTCTCGGCCGACTGGAGCCTGGATGACCGGTGGCGGCTGTTTGGCAACCTGATGACGACACAGGCGCTGGGCAGCGGCTTCGATCTGCAGGCCTTGTATCACTATGGCGAAGGCAGCCTGGTGCTGAGCCATCAGCAGCAGCGCCAGCAGGGGCAAGTCGGGGAGGAGAGCCGCGACTTCAAGCAGAGCAACCTGTCGTTGCAGCAGCGGCTCGATGAGCGCCACTCCGCCAACCTCTATCTGGCGCACCAGGTGGGGCGCGGGCTGGGGGCCGATCTGGGCTGGCGTTACAACGGCGATCTGCTTGGTCAGACGGTGAGCTGGAACCTGACGGTGTTCGATCGGCCGGGCAGCATCAGTACCGATAATGCGAGGGACAGGGGCGGCATGCTCTCCCTGAGCATGAACCTGGGGGGAGAGCGCAGCCTGCTGGCCATCGGCATCGGCAGCCGTACCTCCCGCTCCGGCGGGCAGGAGCGCAACGCCTCCCTTGGTTACCAGCAGTTGCTGGAGTGGGGCGCCCTGCAGAGCGTGGGGGCCAACTTGACCACCGACAGCTACGGCGTTGGCACGGCGGGCTATGTCAGGTTTCAGGGGGCTCTGGCCAGCGGTGATGCCCACTTGCAGTCTTCCTCCTATAACCGGGCCCTGAGCGGCGGGCTCAACCTCGACAGTACCCTGGCGTTTGGTGATGAGGGCAGCCTGACCATGACAGGTCAGCCGCAGGGGGGCGAGGCGGGCATGATAGTGGACCTGGAGTCCGATATGCCCGAGCTGGCCCTGCGTGGCTATGACGACCAGGGGGGCAATATCAGGTTGCGGCCCGGTCGAAACCTGATACCCGTCGCCGCCTATCGCAGCGGTGCCGTGCAGCTGGATCTGGCAGGCCATGATGCGCCCTCGGTGAGCATTCGCCCCAACCTGCTGCCCTATCACCTCAACAAGGGCGGGGTGGCCTATCACCAGGTCCGGGTGATGAAGACGGTGACAGTCATAGGCCGCCTGCTGGATGGGCAGGGGGCGCCATTGAAGGGGGCCATGGTAGTCAACCACGCGGGCCGCACCGTCAGCGAGGCCGATGGCTTCTTCGCGGTGGAGATGAGCGAGCGTAATCCCAGCTTGCAGGTGGAGTATCAGGGGGCGCAGCAGTGCGATCTGGCACTGGATACGACCCGAGCCGAACGCCAGCAGGCCGTGTTGTTACTGGGTGATCTGGTTTGCAGTGCCCAGGCCTGGGCCAGTCAATAAGTGCTTAAGCGGGAAGAGATAATGAGAGCTGGTGCGATGCATGGATATTGGTGGTTAATGGCAAGCTTGCTGTTTGGATTTCCAAGTCAGGCTGCAGTCGTTAAAGTGACCGCTGAGTATAAGCCTGCAGTCTATGAGGCTGATAATGGAACCTTTGTTAGCACTACAAAATGTGTGAAAACCAGTGATGTAGTGTGGCTCTCATCCTGTAGTGGTAGTGTAATGTCTCTTGATAGCTTGTTGTTTTCATTAAAGACTAAAGTAAAACGGAATGTGAAAAAGGATTTTTCAAATACAAAAGATTCTTTTGTTTCTCTAGGCTCGCTGGGAAACAAAACTATGATTGTAACATCTGATAAAGGACAACAGTTTTCTGTTTTATTTAAGCCAGATAAGTTGGGAGTGCATTTTGATTCTGTTGTAAATGCAGATGACGGCTGGAAAATATACAACAAATCCTTTACAAATCCTAAAGGTGGGTGTAGATATCTTGATCGACAGGTTGCAGGATATAACAATCTAAGTTCTTGGATAGTATTGTGGGGGGATGTTGGGGGTAAATCTTGTTATACAGAACTATCAGTAGATGGAGTGTCTGATATACAAGCTATGTTTTTTGGGTTTAAAATAAAACCTCCCTCTCCACTGGAAATGCCAAATGGAAATTACACTGGTTCAATAAATCTTTCAGTGGGTAAAAATAAAGATATCGATCTTGGCAATGGAGAGTATGGAGATAATCAACTGACTATAGAACTAACATTAAAAGTTCAACATCAAATAAAAATTGAGTTTCCCCCTGGCAGCGATAAAGTTATATTACAACCACCTGGTGGATGGCATGACTGGATTTATCGTGGTAAATCACATCAGCCTCCCTATTTGATTGCAAAATTGCCATATCGGTTATGGGTAAGTTCGGATTATAATGTCTGGCTAAACTGCCAGTATGCCTATGGTGAAGTCTGTATGCTGAATAATGAAAGACTCGGGATGCAAGTCAGACTTGAGGTGATTTATGTAAATAAATCCAAAGAGGAGCTCCCTTTGAAGCATGGCGTCAAGAGGCCATTTACAGCAAGTGTACTAGGCCCATATTTCATAAATGAAGAACGAAGCATCATCTTTAAAGTGCAGAAGCCAGCCTTGACCTTGATGATGGAACATCCGGGGAGCACTTATAAAGGCAATGTAACCCTTATTTATGATGCAGCGATTTAAAGCCTGGGCGGTTCATCCTGGTCAAGGTTCAGGCCAGCCCTTGCTCCTTGGCATAGTGAAACAGGGCGCTATCGCTTTGCAGGCCGAGCCGCAGCATGGCGCTCTTTTTCTGGGTACTGATGGTCTTGACACTGCGATGCAGGTATTCGGCCACCTGGGTGACTGACATGCCGTTGGCCAGGAGTCGTACCACTTCACTCTCCTTGGGGGTGAGCTGCACCAGGCCGGTCTGGTGGTCCAGGCCCGCTTCAGCCAGCAGGGTTTTCACCGAACTGCCGATATAGCCGTGCCCGGATAATATCTGACGAATGGCATCGGACAATTCGCTGATCACCGCTTTTTTGAGCAGGACACCGCTTACCCCTAATTGGATCAGTGACTGCAAGATACCGGCATTGTGGATCTGGGTCAGCACCAGAATAGGTAGGGAGGGATAATCCCGCTTCAATTGCTGGATCATGGTCAAGCCATCGCTGCGCTCATCCCCTGGCATACTGAAATCGGTGATCAACAGATCGCAGCTATGTTGCTGTAATGTGTTTAATAGTTCGGAGACTTGATGCGCCTCGGCAACAACTTCGCAACCAGGTTGGTTGTGTGCAATAAGGCTGCGGATCCCGATCAGTATGAGCGGATGGTCGTCGGCAAGAATGATCTTGAAAGACATAGGTGAGCCCCATATAAAACAGCGAATAATATTTAAACTATCAAACATTCCATTTCTATACTACTTTGCGCCCCGCATTTTTTCGAGCGTTTATATGATGTCATTTCTTTCAGGATTGGCACTGTGAGGTGTCCTCTTGTGGCGATATTTCGATGCATAATCGTCATATTGGTATTTAATATCTGCATATTCTGTCAGCCACTCCAGGCTGCTGAGAAGCCAGCCATGCCGGTAATAAGAGTCGGATTATTGGTAGGCGGCTGGGGGCCATTTCAGCAGTGGGATGGGCATAATGGCAGCGGCTTCAGTGTCGAACTGATCAGCATCTTGGCCAAGAACCTTGACTACCAGCTTGAATGGAAAATCTACCCCGACTGGACTCGCCTATATGCGGCCAGTTGTCGTGGTGAGGTCGATATTTTGCTGGATGCCTTTCGCGCGGAAGAGCGGGAGTGTATTTCATACACGCGCCCTTATTATTCGTCACCGACCGTGGTCGTGGTGCGCCATGATTCTCCTCTTTTTCGTGATGTCAGTGGCTTGAATCGCTCTCGCATCGCAATCGAAGCCGGCTTTCTGACCGAGAAACTGGTCCGGATCCATTATCCCGATGTCTCTCGTGTCCTGTTTCAGGACTCCAACTCAGCCTTGCAGGCTGTGCTGGACAAACAGGCCGACGCCTATATCGGTAACCTCCATGTCATCAATCAATTTATTGCCCGCCACCCCGAGTTGGCTGTGGTGGCCCAGTCCCCTTTGCTGATGGAGAGCCTCTATCTGGGCATCAGCAAGCATAAGTCCAGGTTGGGGGTCCGCTTTGATACGGCCATTCAGGCGCTGACGGTGGAGCAGCGCAGCACCCTGGAGCAGCGCTGGCTGGGTGACAACAACCTGAGTTTTCTGGGCCACAGCGCCTTTTTGCTGCGGCCTGACGAGCGGGAGTGGCTCTCCCATTTACCTCCTCTGACATTGGGTGTGATCCCTGGCTGGATGCCTTTTTCCTATACGGATAGCCAAGGCAAGGTGGCAGGTCTTATCGGTGATTATCTTGCACTGTTCAAGGACAAGCTGGGGCTGGTTTATCTCTACGATACGGATCAAAGCTGGCCCGAGTTGCTGCAGGCGCTGCTGCATCAGGAGATCGATCTGACCATCATTCCCACCCGCATCAATCGACAGATGCTGGGTTGGCAGCTGAGTCAGCCCATTACCTCCTTTCCCGTGGTCATCGCCATGGCCCGTGGCAGCAATACTATCGGTGGCTTTGCCGAACTGGCGGGCAAGCATCTGATCGTGACCGACAGCATGCTGACCGCAGGGCTGAAGGCACGTATTCCGGACATCCGGATCACAGTCGTGCCCGGTCCGGAGGAGGGACTGGCCATGGTGGCCGCAGGGACAGGGGATGCCTATATGGGCAATCTGGCCGTGATATCACGGCTTATCAATGAGCGATTCGATGACAGCCTGCATATAGTGGCGCCCACTCCGTTCAAGGATGAGCTGGCGGTGGCGGTGCGCGAACCCTATACCCGCTTGTTGCCGCTGATCAATCGGGTGCTGGCCAGCATGAGTGACAAGGAGCGGCAGCAGATCCGCAATACCTGGCTGGCGGTGAACTACAACGAGGGCATTCCGTGGCAAAAGCTGATCCGTACCCTGATCCCCGTCGGTGCCGGCATCACCTTGTTTATCCTCGCGCTCTCCATCGCCTATTGGCGCTTGCGCCAGGAGATCTTGCGCCGTCGTCAGGTGGAGGCAGCCCTGGCGCGAGCCAAGGAGTTTGCCGAGCTCGCGGCCAGCAAGAAGGCCGACTTCCTCGCCACCATGAGCCACGAGATCCGGACCCCCATGAATGGCATAGTCGGCATGGCGGAGCAGTTGAGCTTTACATCGCTCGATCTGGAGCAGCGGCAGATGGTGTCCATCATCAACCAGGGGGCGGACGGGCTGCTGCAACTGATCGGCAACGTGCTGGATTACTCCAAGCTGGATGCGGGCAAGATGAGGTTGGCACCCACCAGCTTCCTGCTGCGCGAGCTTATCGACAACGTGCTGACCATGACCAGCAGCGAGGTGCTGCACAAGGACTTGCAGATCTATCTGCGTGTCGATGACGAGGTGGGCGCCCGCTTTCATGGCGATGTGCTGCGGCTCAAGCAGGTGCTGTTCAACCTGGCCAGCAATGCGATCAAGTTCACCGAGCGCGGCTTCATAGAACTGTCGATCAGGGTAGAGGGAGAGACAAATGAAGAGCAGTGGTTGTTGCTTGGGGTGCAGGATACCGGCATCGGCATGAGCCCCGAGGTGCAGGCCCGCATCTTCAACGCCTTTGAGCAGGCAGATGGCGCTACTACCCGCAGTTATGGCGGAACCGGGCTGGGTCTCAGCATCAGCCATACCCTGGCCGAGCTGATGGGAGGGGAGCTCAGGCTGGAAAGCGCCCCCGGGCTTGGAACCTTTATCGGGCTGTCGGTCACGCTGCCGCTGGAACAGCGGCGTGAACATGACCCCATGCTCGCCGGCTTGAGCGCCTTCATGGCGCTGGCCGATGGCAAGCTGCGCCATACCTTGCGACTGCACCTGCTGTCGCTGGGCGTGCAGATAAGCGATGAGCTGCTGACGGCCGATCTGGTTTTTGGCGATGCCGCGAGTCAACCGGATAACCGTATCTGTATCGCCCCGCTGGGCAATGCCTTGGGGTATCAGTGGCGGGAGGGGCAGTTTTGGCTCAACAGCAATCCCCTGACCTGGCAGGCGGTACGGGAGGTCTGCTATCGCCAGCTCGGCTGGGGCGAGCAACTGCTGCCCGATCATCTCGCGATCGAGCCAGCCATTGCGCCATTGCCAGGCCACTTGCTGGTGGTTGAGGATCATCGCCTCAACCAGGCGCTGGTGCAGCGTCAGCTCAAGCAGCTGAACCTGGTGTGTGATCTGGCCGAGAATGGTCAACAGGCGCTCGCCATGCTGGCACAGCACAGCTATGACCTGATCCTGTGTGATTGCCAGATGCCGGTCATGGATGGGTATGACTTTACCCGTCAGGTGCGTGCAACCGAGGGGTTGGCGCGGCTCCCCATCATCGCCATGACGGCCAATGTGATGCCGGAACAGGCGCAGCGTTGCCTGGCGGCCGGTATGAATGATGTGCTGGGCAAGCCCGTACTCATGGACGGACTTCGCCAGATGCTGATGAAGTGGCAGATATTGCCGGTACCCAGGTTGCTCGATATCAACCTGTTACAGGCAGCATTTGGTTCTTCATTTGAGACAATGCTGGTGTCGTTTCGTCAGGAGCTGGAACAGTCCCTTGGCTTGAGCCATGAGGATGACAAGGCGCTTGCAAATTGGGTGCATAGGCAGGCGGGAACGATAGCCATGATGAGGGTTGACGGAGTCGCAGAGCAGGCATGGCATCTGGAAGAGCAAATCCGCAAAGATGGGCGAGCAGGATGCGAGGTGGGGTTGATGAAATTTCGCGATGTTTTGCAACAACTTGTCGATGAGCTAGCGGCACTATCCCGAGACTGTCGTCAGCCTGCTGTGGCTATCTGATGATGACGCAGGGTGACCGGAGGAGGGCGCGTGCTGCACGGCCTGTGCCAACCAGGCCCAGTCGAGCAGAGGGGTATCGGCCTTGAAGCGCTGATAGGCAAGACCCCGGTCGACGGTCAGAAACAGGGTGGTCGGCAGGCCGATGCGGTTGATATAGCGCACCATCACCTCGCCGCGATAGGAGCTCAGTCGTTGCTGCAGCTGCGGCAGATTCAGCCCGGTTGCCTGTCCCTTTTCATCCCAGATCTCGAACATGGTCATGTCTCTTGATGCAATGGCAATACTGTTTCCAAAAGCGGGCCGGCAGGCAATTGTCAGATCTGACAGTGTCAAATGGAGAAAGGCATGAAAAGCGAAAACCCGGCACTGGGCCGGGTTTTCTTGAATGATGGTGGAGGGAGAAGGATTCGAACCTTCGAAGGCAGAGCCGTCAGATTTACAGTCTGATCCCTTTGGCCGCTCGGGAAC
>Ga0224722_1002033_pt1 | contig 10907 bp, 7 predicted proteins | sample Balambano_FR1_Me_FD_161646 | JGI IMG/M metagenome (GOLD analysis project Ga0224722, IMG submission 161646) | Freshwater sediment microbial communities from Lake Towuti, South Sulawesi, Indonesia - Balambano_FR1_MetaG | ecosystem: Environmental > Aquatic > Freshwater > Lake > Sediment | place...
TCCCGAAAGAGTGGCTTCCAAAAGTCTATGAGTCCCCCGAAATCACGGGCGTTATCTCCGAAGAAGCCGCAAAATTGACCGGACTTCGTGCCGGAACCCCAGTCGTGGGAGGCGGGGGCGACCAAGCGGCAGGGGCAGTCGGGTGCGGGATTGTCGAGACAGGGAATGTCTCGCTTTCGTTGGGAACCTCAGGCGTGGTCTTTGCCCATTTAGATGAACCATTCTTTGCCCCGGAGAAGATACAAACCTTCTGTCATGCGGTTCCGGGCAAGTGGCATCTGATGGGGTGTATCATCTCTGCGGCAGGGGCATTTGAGTGGTACAAGGAGACATTCGCTCCCACAGACTCTTACGATACCATTACCGCACAAGCCGGAACGGCTCCCGTGGGGTGCGAGGGCTTGCTCTTTCTGCCGTACCTCGCTGGGGAGCGCAATCCCTACTTCGACCCGAATGCCCGTGGAGTCTTTTTTGGGGCAACGCTACGCTCTCAAAAACACTGGTTCGCCCGTGCAGTTCTGGAAGGGGTATCCTATGCGTTCAATGACCTTTTCCAACTGATGCGCGAAGCCGAGATTTTTCCCGATGGGAAAATATCCGGGGTTCCTGCCGGAGAGATTCGGGCGATTGGGGGAGGGGTGAAATCTGCCCTTTGGCGGCAGATTATCGCTGATGTGCTACAAAAATCGCTCTGGCAGGTGAATATTGAGGAAGGACCAGCGTATGGTGCGGCTGTTCTTGCGATGGTCGGAACAGGAGCGTATAGTAGTGTTCCTGAAGCCTGTCGTGCCACCATTCGCCCGACGACGGAAACGGTTCCGAACCCTGCCACCGGAGCCACCTACTCGCGCTACTATCCGCTCTACCGCTCGCTCTACCCTCTGCTGAAAGAGTCTTTTGGACAAGTGGCGGAGATTTCCCAATAGCATGAGCGCGGAAATTCTTCTTACTCCCACAGTCTATCGTCGGTACATTCTGGGGAAGCAGGGGCTATGGTCGGGGCGACGTTGGCAAGGAAAAGCCGGGGTAGCAGAGGCGATTCGCACCTGCGAAGCCGTTCAGATAGACCCGGTTTCTGTCCTCGCACCGAGCCATGACCTCGTGCTTTGGGGGCGTGTTCTGGACTATCACCCCATATATCTTGACCAACTGCTCTACACAGACCGGGAGTTCTTCGATTATGGGAGTTGCATCTTTATCTACCCGATGGAAGAACTTCCCTACTGGCGTGTCGTGATGGCACAGAAGCGTCAGGAACTACACCGACAGCAGTATGCCGAAGCGCACGCCTCCCTATTGGAGACGGTGCGCCAGATGCTACGCGATAAAGGTCCCACCCGGAGTCGGGATATTGAGGGCAACGCTGTAGAACACTACCGCTCCAGCAAAGATGCCGGAGTCGCTCTGTTCTTTCTCTGGATTATTGGGGAACTGATGATTCACCGCCGACAGGGAAAAGAGCGTGTTTACGACTTTCTGGAGAATGTCGCCCCCACACAGCACCAGTGGACTGCGACCCTCGCCGAAGCACAGACGTTCTTTATCCGCAAGGGTATCGCCCATTCGGGGTTTGTTTCCGAACGGGAGTTTCGTTCTATTGTCAAGTGGGCAATCCCCGGACTGTCGGAAACGCCGAACCCGAAGCAACTCCTGAAGGAACTTGTCGAGGCAGGACAATTAGCAGTTGCACACTTGGAAGACCAAAAAGAACCCCTCTACTTCCTCGCAGAAGATACTTCCCTTCTGGAAACCCTCTGCGACCATCAACTTCCGTCCGAGTGGCAACCACAAGAGGCAACAACCGAGAGTGAGGTTGTCTTTCTCTCACCGTTGGAGTATGTCAGTGCCAGAGGACGCGCCAAAAGAATATTCGGCTTTGAGTATATCTGGGAGATTTACAAGCCGGATAGTCAACGTCGGTACGGACCGTACACCCTGCCTGTTCTCTATGGGGATACGCTGGTTGCACGAATGGATGCGAAGGTTGACCGGAAGAACGAGACGCTTATTTTGAACGGCTTTTGGCTTGAAGATGGCTTCACTCCTACCGCCGAGTTTGCAACAGCATTTTCTCATGGGTTACTTCGCCTCTGCCGCTTTCTCTCATGCCGCCATATCAATACCGATGCTGTTCCGAATATCCCGGTTCCCCCACAGACAGTAGGCGACACTTAAGCGGCAAGGCGCAGGTCGGGGGTTTCGGCAGGCACGCTCAAGAAGGACTCCGAGTCGCGTTTTGCCGCGCAAAAGAGGTCGTTGAAGAAGCGTCCCTCTTCAGGATAGGTTGCGGTTCCCATCTGTACCGTGATGGGGATATAGTGTGCGGCTCCTGCGGCGACCAACTGGTCAGCGATGCGTGTTCCTACCTGTAGTGCAACATCCTCGGGGCAATCCCCAGTGCGGGGTAAGAAGATCAGTAGGGTATCCCCTTCCCCACGTCCGGCAAAATCAATACGACGAATACATCTTTGAATCGTCTCTCCGCAGAACGCCCATGCCTCTTCCCGCTTGATACCGCTTGCCGGAAGTCCATCCAGTTGGAAATAGAGCAGTACCCCCGTCTGTTTGGCACGAGCGGTACGGGAAATCTCTTCTTCAATACGGGCTAGCGTATGACTCTGCGTATAGAGTCCTGAGACGGCATCGGTGACAGACGATTCCGCGTGCCGCGCTCGGTCACGCACCTCTGCCTCTCCGAGCATTTTGCGAATCTTCTGGGTGGAGTTTCGTAAAATGTGCGAGACATAGTTACAGGAGATACCCAATTTCTTGGCTACCTCAGTCTGGTTCAGGTCTTTATAGAAGAACTCAAAGAGGACGTGTTGTTCGAGGGCTTTTAGTTTTGCGGCGGCTTCTTCCAATGCGATTCGGTCTTCAATCGGAAGTTGCAGGGTAACATAGTGGTCGGAGCGAATCTTTTCGGGGTCAACTAAGCCCACCATGGAATCGTCGGAGTCCTCGGAACTCGCCCCAAATGCGGCAACATGAAAGACCTGCCGAGTCGCTAAGACCTCTTCGACCGACTCTTCGGTCAGGTTCAAGAGTTGGGCGATTTCGCTGCTGTGCGGCGCACGACCTAACTGTACAGTGAGGGTGTCGGTGGCGCGATTGATTCGCCCGGAGAGTTCGTGGAGCCATGCGGGCTCCTTGATAATTTTACCTCGGTCTCGCAGACAGTGGCGAATCGCTCCAGCGATAAAGTGGGTGGCATAGGTGCTAAACTTCACCCCTTTGCTCTGGTCAAAATTATCCAGCGCGGAAAGAAGTCCTAAAAAGCCCTCTTGCACCAAATCTTCAAACGGCTCCCCGGAGGCAACAAACCGACGTGCCACCGACTCTACCAACGGAGTGTAGTGGTGCGCCAAGCGCGTTTTGAGTTCGCCCAGTGCCAGCATCTCGCGACGGCTGTTCTCCGAAGATTGACTCCGTAGCCGTGCGTATTCGGAAAGCCAACGGGCAATTAACTCTTCGTCGGCTCGCTCTCCATTTCCCTTTTGTCCCCGTGACTCGGTCGAAGCCATACGCTCCTTCGCGCCCCGTCCCATCACTACCTCACGGGAATTCTCTCCTCCCGTGGAGTTGGTGCGAACAGTCTGCGCCCTATCCGTTATATCTATGATTTCACAATGCAACGTCTGTGCCATGCGAAGGCTTCCCACAACCTAACTAAAGAGAAATGTTTGGTGATTATCTACGATTGTTTCTGGCGTATCTGGTATGGATTGGGGCGGCGGAGCAAACTGCGGATAGTTCCCCGTACTTCTAACGGTATTATTATCGGCAGTACCGCCTTGAATCTTTCCCCTTAATTGTACAACGATTTTTCAGACGGCAAGTAGTATGCCAATTGTTCTGCCAAAATTATTACTACCAAATATCTCACACCTGTAAACATTTGCAGGGGCTATGTCTTCAGAGGAATAGAGATTCACGAAACCTTGTGAAATCTGGGTTCGCAATATGGCATACACTACTGGTAATGCACTACTGGTATTTGTGCGGGAACAGAAGTTGCATAGGTGTCTTGGCAGGAATACGCCCTTGAGACACAACCGAATTGAACCGAAAATCATTCCAGAAAGAGGCACTGGAAAATGCTGACTCCCCTAAATCCTGACGATGAACTGGCTCCGTTGTCCCAGCGACAAGGAGGACTTCGCACGGCATCCAATGACGATGCCCAACTGCTCCGTGGCTTGTTGGAGGACGGACCGCTCACCACGGGTGCGACTCCTGTCGCTCGCGACTTCGACTTGGGGCGTTTGGACGATGCGCTGGAAGAAGGCGCGTCGCAAGCCATTCCTATCTCCGAAGCGCATATTGACGACATCCTGCGGATGAGCCAACAGGTGAAATCGTCGGATATTCACCTCACTGTCGGATTGCCCCCGATGTTTCGCATTGATGGCAAGGTCGTTCCCAGTCGCTACGAGTCTGTGACACCGCGTGAGGCACAACGGTTGGTCTATGACATTCTCACATCGGAGCAGATCGAAAAGTTTGAGCGCACCAAAGAGTTAGACTTCTCGTATGGAGTTGCCAATGTGGGACGCTTCCGTGTGAATGTCTATCGGCAAAAGGGGAATGTTGGAAGCGCATTGCGGGCGATTCCCCAGAAAATCCCGTCGTTGGATACTCTCCGACTGCCCCCGGTTCTTCGGGAAATGACCCAAAAACACTCCGGACTAATTCTAGTAACGGGTCCTACGGGGTCGGGAAAATCTACCACCATCGCTTCGATGATTGATATTATCAATAGTGAACGCCCTCTGCATATTATGACGATGGAAGACCCCATCGAATATCTACATAATCATAAGACAGCCATTGTGAACCAACGCGAAGTTGGGCAGGACACGGAAAGTTTTCACAATGCGATTCGTGCGGTTCTCCGCGAAGACCCGGATGTGATTCTGGTTGGGGAAATGCGCGATAAGGAGACCATTGCGGCGGCTCTGACACTGGCGGAAACCGGACACCTTGTCTTTGGAACCCTGCATACCCGAAGCGCACCCGCAACCATTGACCGCGTGGTGGACGTTTTTCCACCCGACCAACAAGACCAAATCAAGGTGCAGTTAGCGGCTTCGATTCAAGCCGTTGTTGCCCAACAACTGATGCCGATGTTAGGGGGCGGACGCTGTGCGGCAGTCGAGATTATGATTGCTACGCCTGCTATCCGCAACCTGATTCGTGAAGGAAAATCCTATCAGATTCAATCCGCCATTGAAACAGGGCATCAGTATGGAATGCAACCGATGGACCGTGTCCTTGCCGAAATGCACAAGAGCGGGATGATTTCGTATGAAGAAGCCCTTCTTCGTGCCAATGACCGTGAAAACTTCATCCGTCTGGCACGAGGGGGCTAACCCTTGGCTAAAGTCGGTGCGTAGTAATGTCGAAACAGAAAATCAGGAAGAACGCAATCTATGGCAACGTTTGTTTATGATGCAATAGACCCAACAGGACGTTCCGTTAAGGGACGGATAGACGCTGACTCAGAAGGCTTGGTACTTGCCAAGTTACATGACCAAAACTTTCATGTCCTCTCTGTCAATGAGGAGAAGGGCGTTCCGCTTGTCTTTGGACAAAAGGTAAGTGGCTCTCCAAAACTCGATGCGCTGGTCATCTTTTCGCGGCAGTTTGCCACGATGATTGATGCTGGTATCTCTGTTCTCAAGTGCTTAGACCTCTTGGAGAGTCAGGTACAGGACGTTCCTCTGAAGTTCGCCCTCGGTGGGGTACGCAAGGATGTCAAGGGAGGGCTTTCGTTAGCGGACTCGTTGGCAAAGCACCCGAACTGCTTTAACAAACTCTATGTCAATATGATTCGTGCGGCGGAACTGGGGGGTATTCTGGATACCATCTTAGACCGTTTGGCACACTTCTTGGAAAAAGAGAAGGAAATTCGCGACAAAATTAAGTCCGCGATGATGTACCCCATTATCGTTCTGGTTTTTGCTCTGGCGATTACCCTTGCTCTGTTCTTCTTCGTTTTGCCGAAATTCAAAGAGATATTTGAGCAGATGGAAGTCGAGATGCCGCCGATGACCGCCGCTCTCTTTGGTATTTCGGACTTCATGGTGTCCTACTGGTGGGTGTTCTTGATGATGATTGCCGGAGCCGTTTTTGCGGTTCGTCAGTATGGGTTGACCACCAAAGGACGCTATAATCTGGATAAACTCAAACTCCGTGCGCCTGTTTTTGGGGAGTTGGTGCTTAAAATCTCGGTTTCGCGCTTCACCCGAACCTTCGGAACCCTGCTTGCTGCCGGGGTTCCCATTATGCGCTCGATGGAGATTATCGGGGAAACAACCGGGAATGCGGTTCTTACCAAAGCCATCAACGATGCCCGAAGTGCCATTCGCGAAGGAAAGCGACTCTCCACCCCGCTCGAAGAGTCGCAACTGTTCCCGCCAATGGTAACTCACATGATTGATGTTGGGGAAGAGACAGGACGACTCTCCGAGATGCTGGTCAAGGTCGCCGACTTCTACGACCAAGAAGTAGATGCACGGGTTAAAGGTTTGACCAGTTTGATTGAACCGATTCTGATTGTCTTTCTGGGGGTCTTGGTCGGCTTTATCGCCATCTCCATTATGGCTCCCATGTTCAAACTGGTTTCCGAAATCGCCTAATCGGAACCGCTTCAAGCCACAAAACATAACCCTACGCAAACAGAGAACTGTTGGCGTAGGGTTATGTGCCTTGACGAGACAATTCAATCCGCGATACCATTCTTCTCAGGGGAAATCCCCCCTGAGCGTTGTCTCGTCCAACCTATCAACCCAACCTTAAAGGTATTCAAAAGCATGACCCTTTCCCAAGTCCGCCTCGCCGGATTTTTTGCCGCGTTGAGTCTTACGGTTAGCCTCACCGTTAGTTCGACAGGGGCGGTGTTTGCACAAAATTCTGCTTCCCAAAAGCCGATTCCCGCCAAGCCCCCCACTACCAAACCTGCTCCCAAACCTGAACCACAACTTCCGCCGAATGTGATGGCAAAGGTCGGGAGTCAGACGATTACCCGCGATGACCTCATTGCCCTGTTCGCCATGTTCAATGGGCAACCCATCTTAGACCAAGCCATTCAAGCCTCGTTGATAGAGCAGGAAGCGAAGCGGTTAGGTGTTTCGGTCAGCGATACGGAACTCAAAGAGGGCATCAAGGAAACTCAAGACCGTGTGGTGCAACAGCAGATGATGTCCGGCACTCCCATGACCTATGCTGAGATAGCCGCTCGTGAAGGCTTCTCCGCCGAACTGTTGCGCTGGAGTGTGCGCCTTCAGATTCTTCGTCGCAAAGCCTTCTCAAAATCTATGGAGAGCAAAGTTCCCAATCGCGACACCCAAGTGAAACTGGCACATATTCTGCTGGCGACCATGCCCCTGCCGACTAATCCCACCGAACAGCCCAAACCCCTCACCCCGGAAGAACGCAAAATAAAAGAAGAGTCCGCTAAAAAGAAAATTGATGAACTCTATGCCGACCTCAAAGCGGGAAAGATTACATGGGAAGACGCGGTTAAGCAGTCCGAAGACCCCTCCTCGGCTATCAATAAGGGAGAGTTGGACTTCTACGGCAAGGGGGTTCTCGACCCGAACTTTGAGCAGGCAGGCTTTGCGCTGGAAAAACCGGGGGATATTGTGGGACCGGTCAAAAGTCAATTCGGTTGGCATATCATTAAACTGATTCAGAAGGGTAGTGACCTTCCTGCCGCAGACAAAGAAGCCTACAAAAAGCAACAGTTGGAGATGCTGATGTCGAACCCGCAAGCGGTTCAGGCATGGGTGAACGGTCTACGAGACAGCAAAACCGTGACAATTAACCGCAAGGCGCAAATTGTCCCGACAACACCGATGACCAAACCCAATGCAAAGCCTACGCCGAAAAAGACAAGCCAAAAACCCCGTTCTAAGTCTGAATAGAGTATAGGAAATCACCCGAAGAAGGGAAAAGATGTAATGCATCACTCTTTTAACTATCTGACCGATGAACAAGTGCAGTCGTTTCTGCAACGTGGATACGTTCTGCTGAAGCAAGCCATTCCACAAGAGATAGTTGCCCAGTGGACATCAACCACATTTACTCGTCTCGGCTACGATGCGAACGACCCAACCACATGGGCGCAGAACCGGATTCATATGCCTACCCATAGTTGGATGGAGGTGAAAGACTGCTCGCCGACAGCGTGGGGGGCTATCTGCGAACTCTGCGGTGGGGAAGAGCGCGTCCTCCAACCCTGCCGGTGGGGGGATGGTTTTATCGTCAATTTGGGCGCACCCGAACACGCCGAAACATGGGAACCACCTACCGCACAAGCCCCCGGTTGGCATAAGGACGGTGACTGGTTCCTCCACTTTCTGGACTCGCCCGAACAGGGGCTTTTGACCATTATTCTCTGGTCGGATGTTCTCCCAAAAGGGGGAGCCACCTTTGTGGCAGGAGATTCGGTTCCGGTGATTGCACGACACCTTTTGGAGCATCCTGAAGGGGTTCGTCCGGGGGGATTTAACTTCAAGGAGTTAGTGCAGGAGTGTTCCGATTTCTTTGAGGCGACAGGTACGGCGGGCGATGTGTACCTTCTGCACCCGTTTGTTCTTCATGCCTCTTCGCAAAATGCTCTACGCCTCCCACGGCTTATCACTAATCCGGCGGTAAGCCTGAAGGAGCCGATGAACTTTAACCGACCCGATGGTAACTACTCTCTCGTGGAGCAAGCCATTTTGGAAGGCTTAGGGGTAGACCGCCTTCCGTTTAGTCCCGCCAATCCCCGTGAGCGCATTGTTCCCCAACGGGAGATTATCCAACAGAAAATGCGCGAAGAAGAGAAAGAGCGTCTGCGTCAGGCAGGACTTGCCGAACAGAGTGCCGCCTAACCGTTGGAGAGGAGTTTACCGCTTGCCCTTTGCGGAAGTGACGGGAGTTAGTAGCAAAATATGCGGCTTTGCCTTCCGTCCTTCCGCCCTCATCTCCGCCACACTGTAGCCCAATATCAGAATCTGATTCCGGCTGTTCATAGCAATGGCAAACGACGGCAACCACTTCTCAGAACCCACAATCAGACTACGCAGGTAGTAGTACCCCTTCCCTGTCCATAGGAACGGTCCCAAGAGTGGGCTAATCAGTTGCGGTTCCTCGGTCGCCTCATACACCCCATCCCCCATCAGTACCCAACCATTATTATTGATAAGGCAGGTACGCGACGGAGGTACAGTGGCAAGTGGGTTTAGTTTTCCCCCCTTGAGGATTGAATATTTTGTCACTCCACCCGCACGAAACCCTCGTAAAACCACCGTTCCGCTATCGTTTATCGCACACGATTCATCGCTGTAGCGTCCGAAACCAATCGTTTCACCAGAATTGGTGTTAATGATACCCGGTTGTGTCTCCGGGTGTCCCCCACTGGGAGCCATCAGGGGCATACTTTGCATCACCGACTCGGTACTAGGAGGTGTACTATTCAGCAGGGGAACCATTCCGACCATCACTCCATTGTTGTTCACCTCGCGGACATATCCCGCCGGATAGCGGGTCACTTTCCCGGTGCGAAGATGGTACAGGCTTTGGAATCCAGCAAACACATCGCCATTATCTGTCACTAAGACCTTATCCCCAACCGTGGGTTGGAAGCGCGTCTGCTGCACATCACCGCCCCACTTTGATTGCGTTGAAAAATTGACCGAAAGGTCTGTGAGTTTTCCAGCATCCCAACGCAGAATATGCGGTTCAGGCAGTTGCTCGTTGGGTTGGAAGCGGAATATCATGTCGTTCATGGGGCGCGAGGCTCCCACTATCACATCCGCATTGTTTATATCGGTTGCTGCCGTCCACCCATGCCCCGGAAGCGACGGCAAAATTTGAAACTGATTCTCGCGGAAAATCGCCGGACGCGACGCGATTGCCAACCGGGAGGGAACGCGCCGACCATCTATCTCACGTGTCACGAATGCGGTGGGTTCAATCTTGCGGTAGTTTCCGACAATGGTTCCCTTGTCGTTCATCGCAGTCGGAACAAAATCATTGGCTCCGGGGAGTTCGGAAAGGTCGCGTACCAAAAAGCGGGGAGTATTTCGGGTGGGAGTATCGGTCTTTGTTAATGTCGTGGAGGCGGAGGAGACTCCGGAGCGTCCCGACGACATGGGGGCGATTGCTGGACTGAAGCCATTGAGCGGAAAATCCCCTCCCCCCATCATCGCTCCTTGAATCGCCATCTTTTCCGTCGCACGTGCCGCAGGGTTTAGCGTCGCACGAGTCATCACTCGCGAAACCACAGGCTCTAAGAGAGGAATAATCCCGATAATTATACCAATCAGTACAATGCATCCCGAAAAAATAAGGGCTAACTTGCTCGCTCGCTTCATAATGCACCTATACGCAATCGAAACGGTTGGCTTTCTTTTTAAATTTACGAGGTATCAAAGGGTTACTGATAAGACCAATTCCACCAGATTTAACCCGCAAGAGGATAAGAGGAGTTCCCGAAATCGTGTATCCTATGCGACACTCCTCTTACCGTAGTTTAACACATTATCGGTTGTCTCTCGCAAAAAGATGGGAGAATTTTCAAATTTATGGCACGATTCAACGCTTGATTTTCTTAAGGCGGGTAATTCGTCCAATCGGAACCCATTCGACCACCAGAATACTGCCATCGCGTAGAAACTTCGCACTGTGCGGATGAATGAACTTGCCGGGGATAAACTCCGAGCGAGCCTTACCGCGTAGATTCGTCGGGTTTCCATCCCCTAAAGATGCAATTACCTTGTTCTGGCGGTCTAACAGTGTGACGACACTATCGAGGTCAGGAACCAACATCATGCCATCATGCAGGTGAAAGTGGCAGGGGCGACGCATCCCGGCTTGGACAAATCCACGAGGATTCCCGTCCAACGTGAAATATTGGAGAC
>Ga0224722_1002034_pt1 | contig 10903 bp, 9 predicted proteins | sample Balambano_FR1_Me_FD_161646 | JGI IMG/M metagenome (GOLD analysis project Ga0224722, IMG submission 161646) | Freshwater sediment microbial communities from Lake Towuti, South Sulawesi, Indonesia - Balambano_FR1_MetaG | ecosystem: Environmental > Aquatic > Freshwater > Lake > Sediment | place...
CCGCGGCCGGCGGCCGGCAGTTGCTCTTCCCGGCACCACATCGGCTGATCCGTTCGTCGTGGTTGCACGCTCGCATGGTGCTCAGAGTGTTGCGAGCGCGCAGCCACGCTTCGTGCTGTGCGGGGTGGGCCAGGTGGCGCTGCTGAATTCTTGTGCCGCGCCGGCTGCAACGCCGGCACTCTACGTGGTGGATGCCGTCACCACGCTGGGTGGCTCAGCCACTACACCACAGCTGGACATGCGTGGCGTTTTGTTGGCATCCGACAGCCCGGCTGCGCTTGCGGCATGGATCGAACAGCAAGCGTGCGGCAGGCGCTCAAGCACGGCATTCGAGCTAGTCGGCGATCTTTCGATTGCCGCCGAACGCTGGAATGGCTTGGTGGCGCGCCGCAAACCATTGTGGCACGCATCGCTGGCCGAGCGTTTGCTGTCGTTCGCCGGTCTTGGTCAACCGCGTACCCAACAGCTATACGAGGAATGGCTGTTCTACACCGGCTGGGGCAAGCTCTTTCGCAGGTATCAGCGATGTGCAGTGGAGGCAAACGCTGCAGGGTGACGCTCGCATACACAGCCGAGCTGACGCCGTATCCGGTACAATAGACTTATGCTCGACCTTGCACCATCAAGTTCTTATGGTTTGCGCCTGGCAAACCCGGTTCTTACAGCCGCCGGCTGTTTCGGCTTTGGCGTGGAATATGCGCGCAGCGTACCGATCGAGCGCCTTGGCGCGATCGTTACCCGCAGTGTGACGATGCGCGGCCGCAGACCGCAGCATCCGCCGCGCCTGCTCGAAACACCTGCGGGTCTCGTGAGCATTGGCGCGGCGTATGATCCTGGTCTAGAGCGAGTGCTCGAAACATATCTCGAGACCTGGCTCGGCTGGAAAACGCCGGTGATCCTGAGCATTGCTGCCGACTACGTCGACATCGCCACCGCGCTCGAAACCGTGGAGGGGATTGCGGCGCTCGAACTACGCCTGGACGACCCACAGACCGCTGCGGAGACGGTGGCGGCCGTGCGTGCGCTCTCGCTGTTGCCGCTGCTTGCCAAGCTGCCACTGCACGATGGGCTGCCCGAAACCGCGCACGCCGTCGTGGCCGCCGGCGCCGATGCATTGACACTCTCGTTCTGGCCGGCCGCCGCCACGCCCCACCCGTCCACCGGCGTGTTGCTCGATGGCCGCCTTTCCGGCCCGGCCTTGCGTCCCCTTGCGCTCCATGCGCTTGCCAGAGTTGCCGCTGTGGTTCAGTGCCCACTGATTGCCGGGGGTGGCATCCGCACTGCCGACCACACACGTCAGTTCCTTGCTGCCGGCGCAACCGCTGTTCAGGTTGGTTCGGCACTCGTCGCAGACCCCCTGGCCGCCGTCCGGATCGCTGATCAGCTTCACGCCGACGGCGCAAACCACGCCGAGCCGCAGACCGCAGATTCCTGAAACCCGAGTTCGCTTTCAATCGGATGCCGTGCCATGCAGGGTCATTGCTCTGCCGAGCGCTGCTCCTGCCGTGCGATCGGATCGAGCTCGCCTGGCGACGGCGTGCCGGCTGCGTTGGTGTCGGGCTGATCGACTGCGTTCATATCGACGGCCGCTTTTTCGGCAAACACGCCGCGCAGCGCACGCTGTGGCGGCTCACGGCCGATGCGTTTGTAGCTGTATACGAACAGATCGCGCGCTACGGCGGCCAGCGGCGCGGAAAGGATGACACCCACCAGTCCAAACACCTGGCCCATGGCGATCAGCACCACCGTGAGAATCGCCGGGTGAACGCCAACACTCTCGCCAACGATTCGTGGCACAAGGAAGTTGTTTTCCAACTGCTGAATGATGATATACAGCGCCAGCACTGCCAGCGTGTTCCGCAGTGGATCGTCGGTGCCGAGCAGCGCGATCAGCACAGCGGGGATAGCGCCCAGGATCGGGCCGAGAATTGGTATCAGCTCGGTGACACCGGCAATGATCGCCAGCAACAAGATGTACTTGGTTTCGAAGCCGAGCAGCTGCAACAGCAATAACCCTGCTCCAACCATGATGCCGATCGCCACGCCGAGCAGCACCTGGCCGCGAATGTAGTCGCTGAAGACCTTATTGACCATGCGCCACACGTTCCAGAAGTCCGGCCGCAAACGCGGGTGCAGGAGGCGGTTGAGGAAGACCCGCCCCTGCTCCTGGTCGTTGATCACATAGAACAGCCAGATCGGGATGATCAGAAAGCCCAGCAGAAAGGTGACGGTGTTGACGATCCGCAGCAGGCTGGTGCCAATGAATGCAATCGCGCGCTGCACAAAGCTGGTGGCATTAGCTTCGGCAGCTTCGAGTGCGCCATCGAGCGCTTCGTCGATCGGCTGCTGGACGGCATCCGGCAGCGCGTTCTCGTAGCGATCCTGCCAGCGGCTACCGATCGCACGCGCCTCGTCTACGGTCGGAATGTATTCGCCGATCCGCCCGGCCTGGTCGAGCACCGGCGGCACAACGTACATCACGCCAAGCCCGAGTACGATGATCGCCGCCAGGTACACCACCATGATCGCGAGCGGCCGGCGCATGGATTGAGCCAGGCGGTTGACGAGCGGGGTGAGCAAATAGGCCGCCAGCAACCCGAGCAGAAACGGAGTCATTGCTTCGCGCGCCTGCCAGAGCAGCCAGCCGATGCCATACAGCGCTGCTGCGACCAGCAGCCAGCGCGGCAGCACAACCGTCCAACGCGGATCGAGCGCGTCGACACCCGCCTCGGTACCTGCCCGTTGCGGCTCGCCACCTGTGTTGGCCGAGCCCGGCCGGAGCGAACCAGTGGCCACGATCTTTCTCCCTGCTGACTGAGTTGCCACACAGCGTGGCAACTCGCATGCAGGCAGACTTCGTGCCAGCGCTGCACCAACCAACGCCAATAGTTCGCTAACACTGCGCTAGCCGTGTTCTAACGCTTGATTGCTATACTCGTGGCCAACAAATACCGATGTGCACGGGCCACTGCCCCACACACTGTGCAAGACGAGGAGCGAACCAATGGCAACCATCACTCGCTGGAACCCGTTCGACGAGATGCTGACACTGAGCACGGCGATGGATCGTGCGTTCGACAACACGCTGGCTACGCCGCGCAACACGCTGATGGCGCTGCCGCTCGATCTGTACGAGAGCGATGCCGGCTACGAAGTACGCCTGGCCGCGCCGGGGTTGAAGGCCGATGATTTCGAGATCACGCTGCACCGTGGGGTGCTGACGGTCAAGGGCAAGACCGAGTACAGCACGCCCGAGAACGCGCGCGCGCATGTGCGTGAACTGCGTTTCGGCAGCTTCTCGCGCTCGGTGCGCTTCCCGGCCGAGGTCAACGCCGATGGCGTGAGCGCCGCACTTGCCGACGGCATTCTGACAATCAATGTTCCAAAGGCCGAGATCGCGCAGCCACGCAAGATCACGGTGCAGGCGAACTAGCCGGAGCGCGGTTTGAGGGAGGGCATTGCCCTCCCTTTTTTATTTGAGCGTGACGTCACGCCAGTCCGGCGCCACGAGCCCGTTCGGCGTGACTTGCAGGCCGCTGACGCGTGGGTGGAGGAGTAGGTTGAGGCGCGGATAGAATAGCGGCAACCAGCCGACCTTGTCGATCGCAATTTGCTCGGCCTGATTATAGAGCTGCAAACGGCGCTCGATCTGCGAGCGATCGAGCAGCCGGTCGGCCTCGGCCACCAGCCGGTCGAAATCGGGATCCGAGAAACCGCCGTTGTTGTTGCGGACGCCGGTGGTCAGCTGCTGCGACAGGAAATTCTGTGGGTCGGGGTAGTCTGCGCCCCAGACGCTGAGATAGATGTCGAGACTATCGTCCGCTTCGGGCGCAAAATACGTCCGGTCGAGCCTGGCGATGAAGTCGTCGAGTGGCAACGCCTCGACGTTCACCTCCACACCAAGGTTGGCTTTCCAGTCCGCCACCAGCGCCCCCACCACAGTGGCGTTGTCGCCTTCCACCGCATAGCTGATCGTAACCGGTGGGAAGTTCGCGCCGTCCAAGCCGGCTGCCGCCAGTTCTTGCCTGGCCGCTACCGGGTTGTAGCCGAGCGGCGTGATCGGGAAATTCGTCCCGAGCATGCCTTCGGGCAGAATGCGACCGGCCGGTAGCACGGTGCCGCCGAGCGGGCCTTCGGCGATCGTGGCTTTGTTGACTGCCAGCGCAAACGCGCGCCGGACAGCAACGTTGTCGAACGGCGGGCGACGGTTGTTGAAGCCAAGATAGCGCGTAGTCAACAGCGCCGTCGAGCGGAAATCCGGCCGGTTCTGCACCTCGGCGATACGCGCAGCAGGTACCGGATTGTCCCGGCTGCCCATGATGTCGAGCTCGCCGGCCATGTAGCGCTCCAGCGCCGTCTCGCTGTCCGGGCTAAAGGGCATGTGAACGCGTGCAACTCCCGGTGCGCCATCGCGATAATGCTCGTTCGCCACCAGATCCACTGCCTGGCCCGGTTGAACTGCCTCGATTCTGAACGGCCCTGTGCCGTACGCTTGCTGCTGCCAATCCGGCCCGCTTTCTACCAGCGCCCTGGGTACCACAAACGTGTATGGGTAGGAAAGCTGCGCCAGGAAATACGCCAATGGCGCATCGAGCGTGATTTCGAGCGTGCGCGGGTCGAGCGCCCTGACACCACTGGCCTCGCGCGTGGTGCCGTCTACCACCGCCTGCGCGCCAACGATCCTGCCGAGCTGCGAGGGCGCGCCGAACGATGCTGTTTCGGGCTGGAGCGCCCGGTTGATCGAGTAGACGAAATCTGCCGCCGTGACCGGATCGCCGTTGCCGAACTGCAGATCCTCGCGCAGCTTGAAGGTAAACACCGTGCCGTCGGCGCTCGTTTCCCATGACTCAGCGCCGTCGGGCTGGACTTCGAGCCGCTCGTCGAGCCGGATCAGCCCGGCAAACACCAGATTGATCAGCGTGGTGGATTGGATCCCCTGCGGTCGCGCCGGATCGAGCGAGGGCAGCTCGCTGATGCCCTCGAGAGACCAGCGCAAGACATCGGGCGGGGCGGCTGCGGCTGGGGCAATGGTGGCTGGCACGCTTGTTGCGTCGGGTGGCGTGGGTGTGGCACGGCTAGGGCTGTTGCCGCAAGCTGCAAGTGCAACAACAAGCAGCAGAGCCGCCATGCGCGAGGGTATGCTGAACATCGGGGTTCTCCGAAACGCCGTTCGTCGTGGCGCAGTCTAGGCCACACATCCCCGATTGTCAACCGAACCGTATTGCTTCGAGGCTATCACAGAAATGCCACACTACGTTTCTCTACCTGTGGTACCCTCAGTGTAAAGGGGTCGTTAAATCGATGCCCGATCGAGAAAACAGGAGAGACAACCATGCAACAATCCCAACATCAGATGATGCTCGTCCGTACCTACAAGACCGGCGTGGACGAGTGGCTGTGCCCGGAGTGCGGGCGACGCTTTTTGATGCGCTATCCGCCAAACTACAAGCGCATTGTGATCGAGCGGGGCGATGAGGACGCAGCACACAGCGGCGGTACGGGCGGCCTGAGCATGGGCGCGCTTCGCGCCATCCCCGCTGACGAAGTGCCCGGGCTAAGCAATGAACACGAGCGCGAGGCCGATCTGCCGTTGGACGACGAGGCGCTTCGCCCGTGGCTCAAGTGGCTCGAGAACCCGGACTCGGACGAGGCCGCCTGACTTGGCGCGACAGGCCAGTTCAATCGACCAGAACAAGCTCGCCTTGCAGCAGCGTACTGCCTTGCTCGGGCCACGAACCCTGCGGGGTTTCGAGCCCGACAAGCGCTTCCAAGCGGTACAGACCGGGCCGGAGTGAACGGGCAGTTGTCGTTGCTACGAGTTGGTTCTCCAACGGTACACTGCCGCGCACCTCTCCCAGCACCACTTGCTCGCCGCTCCCAAACTGCTTCGCTCGAAACGTCACGGCGTAGGAGTCCGGTCTGGAAACCATGCCTGGCCAACGTGCAAGGTCGAGGGCAAGGCGCGCGCTAAACCGAACCACATGCTCCACGACATGCACTGGCTTCCCATCGCCATCCGAGACAGCCACAAGCTCGTGAGCCAGCATTTCGAGTTCAGTCTTGGGCGGGATCGACGGCGAGCGGTCGGAGCGTGGTTTTGGCGCATCGCCGGCCAGTTGTACCACGCCGTGGCGCTTCTCGACCTGCTCCTGAATGAAGCGCAGCAGGCGCTCCGCCTCCCAGCCACGCCAGCGCTTTTGTATCTTCCGATCGACCCCGGTACGGGCATAGGTGACCTGGGTTTCGCTCACAGCATCATTCTCGTCCAGTTCTAGTCGTATTGTGATGACCGCAAGGCGCTCATGGTCGCCATGGTCGCTCTGCGGCGGCACGACCGGCAGCGTGCCTTGCGAGCCCTGCTCGATCTGTGCTGCGCGTACATCCGGTTCAGTAGTCGGCATCTCTGCTAGCGGCTGGCTGGTTGGCGTCTCGTGCAGTGCGCGCGCCTGACCTGCCCAGTCCTGTTCCGCGATCTCGGTGGGCGTGATGCCTGCTTTGCTGCTCAACCGTGTGCAGATCTCGTCGGCCGTCAGTGCGGCTAACTCTCCAAACGTCAGGATGCCGGCAGCATAGAGTCGGCGTGCGAACGGCAGCGTAATGCCCTCGATCCGCGTGAGGTCGTCGGCTCCTTCCGGGATTGGAGGCCGCGTCACGCCCGTGCGTTTGGTGGCCATTGCTTGTCCCTCCTCAGATAGAAGAGCGTCACGTCACACAGCGCCGGTCGATGCTGCCGCTGCACGTCGGCCCCACCGGTAGACACGCACCGGTGGGGCCGACGCCCATGAGGAACGGCAGTGAAATGTGCTAGTCGCCCACTTCAACGACCAGGTCGCCAAGGAAGCCGGTCATGCCACTCCCAGGAGAGACACGTACCAGGCCCACGATGTGATAGATGCCGGCGTTCAGCCCGCCTGTCACCGTGGCCTTCGCCTTGTTCTCGCCTGCTGCCAGGGTGCCCTTGTAGCTGGCGATCTCCTGCTCCACGCCCGGGCCGTAGCTCTCAGCGTAGAACTTCACTTCGTACGCCGCCTTGGCGCTCACCAGGGCGTTCCACGCCGCGCCTTTCCCTTCGAACGTGAGCTGCAGATCGAACGATGTGCTGGGCGGAATAACGGTGCTGGGTAGCTCGGCGCCAGCAGCGGTCTCGATCGCTTCGATCTTGGAAATGTTCCAGACTCCGGTTGGTTGCGTAGGCATGATCAACCTCCTAGTTTATTGTTCGTCACCACTACGTACTGCTTTCCGAGGGGCCCGTCTCATCCGGCAGCGTGGTCACAGCGTAGCAGAGCCTACTTAGGCCATGCTTATTCTGCGATTAGGCAGCTGCGAGTTTTGCAATAAGTGCGGGCAATTTTGGGGTTTGGGCAGGGGAAGACTTAGCTGGCGCTTAAACGGCGCTTATGACGCGCTCAGCTGGTGCCCGCCCGCTTCCAGGCGCTCAGGTTTTCGAACACCGGTGCGCCGATCCGCACCGCTGCACCGCCGCGTGCATCGCCGTTGGTGTGGATGCCAACCACGTAGCGTTCGTGGTTGCGAAGATACCATACCGGCGCGCCGCTTTCGCCACCGTGGGTGTGAATGGCATATTCGAGCGTGCGCGGCGTGATCATGTCCAGCCGGCGGGTGCAATACCAGAGCGTGCCGGACGGCTTGTCGCACGAATAACCCGCCAGGCTGGCGTTGAGACGCCGCAGGTTCAGTTCGCTCTCGTTGCGGAAACCAAGAAAGCCGAGCAAATTGCCCACGGCATGGTCGGCCGGCAGGATCACGGCACCATAGTTGCACGCCAGCTGGCGCAGCTGCGTCCAGCCGCGCACGCTGCGAAAACTCGTGGCCACCGCGACCCCATACGGATGTTGGGTGCCGATCCGGCCCGGGGCTACTTCGACCTGGGCGACCCAGCCGCCGTGGGCGTGCATGTAGACGCAGTGGCCGGCGGTGACCACGGTGCGTGGCCCGGCCAACCAGCCGGTTCCACACCAGCGGGTGCCGTCGGCTGCTGTGATCAGCAACGAGCACACGCAACGCCAGGGATAGGCTTCGGTTTCGCCAACCTGAACCCGATCGTCGGCATCGGCGGTCAGCCGGCTGAGCGCAGCGGTGCTCTCGGGCCGCCGCAACACTGCTTCGAACGCCGGGTGGCCAAATTCGGCATACCAAGCGTCCGGCAGCTGCGGCTCCGAGCCGGCGTGCAGGATCTGCTCGCTGATCAGGATGCCGGCTCGCTCGGATGGTGCCAGGCCGGGGAGGGGCGCGCCGAGCTCGCCATGGTGGGGCCGGCTGGCATGTGGGCTTTCATGTTCGGGCTGATCGCTCGCCACCGGCGTGTCGTCGCTGTTTTCCTTGTCCGGCGCAGGATGGGACTGCACCTCGGTCTGTGGCTCGCCGGAAGGGTGCCGGTAGACCACTTCGGGCCGTTCGCTGCGATTCATGGCGTCTCGGTCTATCAGGGCTGCGGTGGTTTCGCGCGGGCTGAGGGATTCTTGCTGCGAACCGTGCTACGCAACCACACGCAACAGCGGGCCGGGCGCGCTCGCCACCACTGCGGCGTCGGGAAGCAGGAGCAGCACAACGAGCTGGTAGTGGCCGGCTGCCGGCGGTACAAGTTCGAGCCCAATCGTGTGTTCGTGTGTTTGCAATGCGAGTGGCTCCACGCGCGAGCCGAGCACCGCCACAGCGCCGGTTGCGGTGTCGTAGGCGAGCACTGTGAGATTGCACACGAGTGCAGCGGCGGCGCCATTCGCCTGAGTGCCATGCATCAGAAAGCGTACCTCTGCACGCAAGCCGGCGCGCTCGTCGGGTGCCACCACAACCACTGTCACAGCCTGGATAGCTACTGTGTTCGCGCTGCCGTCGTCGGAGGCGGTGGCGGGTTCGGGGGCGTCCTTGGCAGTGAGGGCCGTTGCTTCGGTGACGGCGGGCACACCCGCGTCCCTGGCTACGAAGCGCAGCAGCCGCCCGGCATCCCAGCCGTTCCAGACCTGCTCCTCGCCATCTTGCAGGTGTACCATGCGTGTGTGCCGAACCGCAGCACCATCGAGGCGTAGTTCGAGCAAGAACGACTCGTACCGGCGCGTGGCAACCACCCGAGCCGATTCGTCGGATTGCGGCGTGGGCAGCTCGGCTGCGAGCGTGCGCGCGTGACCGATCCAGTCTTGCTGAACGATGCGCTCGACCGAGAGGAGAGGAAGATGCTCGACGAGCTTTGCGACCTGGAGGGGAGCAAGCACACCGAGCTGGGCATACGAATGGATGCCTGCCGCGTGCAGGCAGGCGGCGATCACCGGCCCGATGCCGGGAATACGCGTGAAATCATCGGCACCAGGCACGAGTTCGCGTGCATCATCCACATGCGGACTCTCGCTCGCCAACAGCCAGGCCGTGGCGGCTCTCAGGAAACCAGCTTCGGTGAGCCAAGCATACCATAGGCACCGCCCTTCGGCAAAGCGCCATTGTGCCCTCCAAGCGTGAGCCTACACCGCCTCACGCTGCCGGATGCGCTCGTATAGCTCCACGGTTGCGACTGAAGGCTCAACCTCGAGCTCGGCGCGCAACGCCTCGACACAGCTCTGATACTGGCGCAACGCGAGTGAGTGCTGGCCCTGGCGCGCATAACAGCGCATCAGGCGGCAGTGGATGTCTTCGCGGCAGTTGTCACGTTCGAGTGCCTGCTGGCAAAACCTGGCACAGGCTGCATAGCGCCCCTGGCCGAAATGAACCTGACCAAGCCGGTCGAGCGCTTCGAGGTAGATCGCACGCAACCGCTCGCGCGCCAATACCGGCCATTCTTCGTACGGGTCGTCGCACAGAAAGTCGTCGCGGTACAGCGCGATCGCTTGCTCGTACTTGGCGGCGGCGGCTTCGAGCAGCCCGTTCTGTTCGAGTTGACGCCCGAGTTGAACCAGCTGCTCGAACTCCTCCACATCGATCCAGACGCCGAGTGCGGGATGCAGGCGGTACGCGCCGTCTTCGAACATGACCACCGGTCGGTCATCCACAGCGCGAAACACCTGGCGCAGGGTGTGCAGCGTAACGTTCAGACTGTTGCGGGCGGCTTCCGGCAGCGAGTCGGGCCAGAAGGCGTCCATCAACACATCGCGCGCGATCGGCCGGGTGCGCCGCGCCAGTAGATACTTGAACACCGCACGCGCCTTGCCACTTGGCCATGCGTCGATTGGATGACCATTCATCGTCACCTGAAACGGGCCAAGCAAGTACGCTCGCAGCAAGAGCGGCTCGAGTTGCGACGCTGTGGTGCGTAGCTCCCCGATTGGTGGCGACACACGGGTGCCCACCGCGCGCTCGAGCAGCAGCGGGCTCGCCGGGCGCAGTTCGAGCGCAACCGCACCGTGTCCAATTACAGGTGCAGTCGCATGGACTTCGGCCATGGCTGGTTCGGTCACGAGCACCGCACGGTTCGGGAAACTTGCCGCCGCGTTTCGTTGCTGCTCGGCTACGCCTGCTGCGGCATTCCGGCGCGGCAAGCCTACCGCCGCCAGGAGCCGGCGCCAGAGACTTGGCGGGTACGCCACCTCCAGCAACTCGGCCGGTGGCCAGGGCGAAGGCAACTTGAAGAGCAGTGGCAAGCGCGACCAGCCGTGTGCGCCGAGCAGCAGATCCAGCTCAGCCGGCGGCCCTGCGAGCAGCATTCGAAGTTGTTCGGCCGCTTCCTGTTCAGCTTGTTCGGCGCTGGAATATGCACGGCGGTGGAACTCGCGCTGCTGGCGCAATTCGCGCTGAAATAGCGTCAAGCGTTCGGCCTGGCGCGGCAGTTCGAACAAGAGCGCATCGCCAGTAGCTACGGCCGCCGCCTGTGTGCGTTCGAAAAACGCCAGCGCTTGATCCAGGTCATCGGCGGCAACCGCCAGGCAGCCGAGCTGCCACGCCGACCAGCTGCGGTACC
>Ga0224722_1002035_pt1 | contig 10900 bp, 5 predicted proteins | sample Balambano_FR1_Me_FD_161646 | JGI IMG/M metagenome (GOLD analysis project Ga0224722, IMG submission 161646) | Freshwater sediment microbial communities from Lake Towuti, South Sulawesi, Indonesia - Balambano_FR1_MetaG | ecosystem: Environmental > Aquatic > Freshwater > Lake > Sediment | place...
TAATTTCATTAGCCAACCTGTTTAAGCAGGAAAAGTAATGATGAATGTTGTACCAATGCCAATTTCACTGTTGACTGTAATCTTTCCGCAATGGGCTTCTACAAGCCTTTGAACCACTGCAAGTCCCAATCCAGTACCCGAAATATCTCCAACGTTTCTAGCGCGGTAGAAAGGTTCAAACAGGTGCGGTATATCACTTTCTGGAATACCAATGCCCTGATCAATAATCTGTAGGGTAATTTGCTGATTTTGACAGGATAATCGCAGTTCTATCAGGCTTTCCGGAAGAGAATATTTAATTGCATTAGAAAGCAGATTACTCAGGATAGGCTGCAGCAATTTTTCATCAATGTTCGCAGTTAAACAGCCGGATTGATTTGTAAAAGTCAGGGTGTGATGTTGAGCATCGTTGAGTTGAAACTGGCTGATCAAAGCACGACAAAATTGATCGAGATCGATTTCACTAGGTTCAAACTTTAGTTTGCTTGCATCCGATCGACCGATAATTAACACTGCATCCATTAACTGATCAAGCAGCGTAATCGCGGCTCGAATGTGATGAAAATATTCCTGCTGCTTTTCTTTATTCCAGTGGCAGTGATGTCGCTGCAATAGACTGGTGGAAAACGAAATAATATTGAGCGGATTACGAAACTCATGGGATACCATTGAGACAAAGCGAGATTTTAATTCGCCTAATTCTCGCTCCTGTTTCAGCGCTGCTTGCATTTCAGCTTCTGCCTGTTTGAAGTGGGTTACATCTCTGAAACTCCAGACTTGACCCACAATTTGCTTACCCACTCGCTGGGGCTGGAAATACTGCTCAAAAATTTTGCCATTCTTCAGTTCCAAGGTGTTGAAGCCCTCCAGCTCAGGTTGGCTTTCGATTTCTTGAAGACATTGATTCAGTGCATCTACATTTTTAATCTGGCTTCTGTAGAAGGCTAACCAGTGCGATGAATTTTCGGAGTTGACGATCGCTTCTGGTATCTGCCACATTTCAACCAATTTCTGGTTAAAGCTAATGATTCTGCCCTGAAGATCGATCGCCGCAATTCCATCTACAGTTGATTCCAAAACAGACTGAAGTAGAGAATTTGACTTATCCAATTCGGATTTTATCCACAGCCGTTCAGCCTTTTCGCGGGAGAGATACTTCTCCGCTACATTAAGCCGAGCAGCATCTTCTTGAATTCTGGAAGCTAATGCTTTATGAACTCTGTTAACCCGTTCGCAGGCGTTTTCTGCTGGTGAGGTTCTCTGCTGGACAGTAAGGCAACCATATTCACTGTGATTGTGCTGCAGAGAGGTTAAGCTAGCCAGAATGGGAATTAACTTGCCTGCTGCTGTCTTGTAGCTGCACTCAAAAGTTAGATAGCCACATTTTTTAGTTTCTTGCCAATAATTTGACCACGTTGCTGATGCAAGATGGGGAATAAGGTCATACAGCGTCATGCAGAGTAATTTAGTGCGGGAATAGCCCGTTAAATTGCAGGCAATTTCATTAACCTGGAAAAAATTTGCCTTCAAATCAACCCAGAAAACAGCTTCCGCTGATCGGCTAATCGATAACTCTGGAATGTGCTTTTCCTCAGCAAGACGCTTGAACAGGGAGTGATCTTCCTGATTCATGCAGCCAGTTACCATGACTTACCTCACATACATTGTCAACCCTGAAATGCTCTCAGAGGGTGTTTCAAAAGTCGCTGTTGCGACCCGAACTGCCCCCCGCCCCCGAATGCTGAGGGAACTGAGCCGAAATTGAGTTCGGAAGTCCCCCAACTCGCTCCTGAGGAGCGGCAAAAATTAGTGGGGGATTGAGAGGGCAAAGGAGCCTTAAACGAAGTCAGGTTCGACCGATGGATACACCGTAGCCCAGAGTTGGGGGGCTAGGGGGGCGTATTGTACTCCAATTCAGCAACGCCCAAACATCCTCTTCATTCTTTAGGAACACACATTCTGTAGCAAACAGACTGTAGCAAACAGAGGCAGCACTGACTGACTCCTGAAGCTAGTTCTCAATCCTTAAAATTCGACGCGTCGCTGCGACTCTAACCATACTGCCACTAAAGTATTAAGAAGATATTTAGATGCTGTTAAGCTCGTCGGCTTTCTCTGAATTTTCCTCACAGAACTTGCCGGGACATCAGTTGGGCAAATAGACCCTCTTGCGATGCCAGCGTATCGAAGGAACCCTGTTGAACGATTCGCCCTGCCTGCATCACATAAATCCGATCGGCATCTCGAATGGTACTGAGACGATGGGCAATCACAATGCGCGTAACCTTCATCTGGCGCAGGCTTTCTGTCACGATCGCCTGAGTCCGGTTGTCGAGGGCACTGGTTGCTTCATCTAGCAGCAAAACTTTAGGTTTGAGAACAAGCGCACGGGCAATCAGCAAGCGCTGGCGCTGTCCGCCTGAAAAGTTGCTTCCTCCCTCGCTCACCACCGTGTGCATCTGCATCGGCATTCTCGCAATATCATCAGCAAAGCCAGCCATGTGGGCGGCTTCCCAGGCTTCCTCTAGCGTGACTCGTGCCCCGCTCGCAATGTTCTCAAACAGGGAACCTGCCATAATTCGACCCGATTGCAGCACAACCCCCAGTTGGCGACGCACTGCATCAATATTCAATCCTGCCAAATCCTGACCGTCATAGTAAACGGCTCCTGCTTCAGGCGTTTCAAACCCCAGCAGCAGCCGCATCAGCGTTGACTTTCCACTGCCCGATCCACCCACGATCGCCACAAACTCGCCAGGAACTGCGTGCAGAGAAACATCATCCAGCGTCAGGGGCCCATCCGATCGATATCGAAATGTCACATGATCAACCGCGATATTCCCCAGCAATCGACCGGGGTCGGCTTTATCCAGCTCAACCTCTGGTTTTGCCTCCAGAATCGGCTGTGCCCGTTTTAATTGCGGCAAAACTTCCAGGGCATCCGTGAGCGTGTTGCTTAAATCTGCCGCGCCGTCTTTAAAGGTTGCAAAGGCACTGTTAAACGCAAGAAATGTGCCCACGGTAAAGCCGATGCTGCCCGCAGTTCGTGCATCCTGGAGGAGCTGCACCGTAAACCAAAACAAAACCGCAGAAACCAGTGCTGGCAGAATGGTGTTGAAGACAACCACAAAATCTTCAAGCAGTTGGGTACTGAGTTCCAGCTTGATCTGCTGGCTATACTGTTTGCTCCAGGCAGCAAAGGCGCGTTCTTCCGCTCCCGCCATCCGCAGTTTAGAAATGCCGTTGATGATTTGCACGGTCTGTCCAAAGATTTCACCGCTGAGTGCCAGCAGCGGACGAGTTTTGCGAACTAGAAAAAATCCCGACACGACGGTGACGGCGATCGTCAGAACTGCAAACCCTACCCCGATCAGGGCAAGCTGCCAACTGTAATAAAGCATGAGCACCAGATTGAGCAGGGCAAAGAATGCGCTCAACAAGGTAATCAGGGTTCCTCCGCTAAGCTGACGACGCGCCGTGCTGATCGAAAAGACCCGCGATTGCAGATCGCCCGTTGTGTAGTGTCGAAAGAAGGACAGGGGCAGATTGAGCAGTCGATCCCACACCGCAGCCTGAGTCGAACTGTCTGAGACGGTTTCCAGACGCAGAATCGCGAGTCCCTGCGTCAGTCTAAACATTGCAGTGCCGATCGCTGCAACCAGCAACCCAAACCCAATTTGCAGCAGCAACCCTCGATTGCTGTCAGGAATGGCATTATCAATCAAAATTCCAATTGCCTGCGGAGTCAGCATTCCCAGCAGCGCCGCAGCGATACCAGTCGATGCAATCAGCAGCAATTCCAGCCACCGTCCCCCCAGGGCAAAGCGCAATAAATCCCATGTCTTAATCGCGCGATCGGGCAGCGATCGATAAAACATATAGGCAGCAGGACCGAGAGCGGCTGCCACTTCCGCATCCACGAGGACTCGGCTGGAATCAACGGGATCAAACAGTTCATAGCAGCTAGAGGAACGGGGCAGCAGCGCAACCGGACTGCTATTTTCCTGGCGGTAGCCGACTAAGGGACCGCAATCCTGCTGCCACCAGTCAGCTCGCAGCAAAACCAGACGTGTCCGTATTCGGGAAGCCTGCGCGATCGCCTCTAGCGGATCTCTCAGTCGCTGCGGATCGATCGATTGAGCGGGTGGGTGAATCGAAATGCCCATTGCCCGCCCCACTGCCCCAGCAACCACCAGGAGCGGTGTTCCTGCCAGAAAGAAATCCTCCTGTTTCGTTCCCAGTGCCGACGCTAGCTCCCCCAGAGCTTCAGAAGTCACCTGGCGATTGAGTCGCTCCTGCGCTTGCAGGCGATGGAATTCTTCCTGTGCTTCCTGCTGTTCCAGCAATTCTAGAAACTGAAGGATGTAGTAATGCAGATGGGAAAGTCCGCGCAGCAAGAGGTTAGCCTCTTGAAGGGCAGCCGTGGTGCTGGTCGTAAGCTGCACTGATCCGACTGCCTTGAGCCAGAGCCGATCGCCCATCGGCATGATTCCGATCGCAGCATCCAGCAGCAAGGTTTCCAACCCCAGCCAGCACATTTGTCCCTGCTGCACCTGTACCCAGACGATCGTAGAAGGCGTGGGCTGTAAGGTTTGGGCGGGATTCAGAGAAAGCCGACAACGACCCTGCACCGGGTGGTGAATCACAGGGCTGGATGTGCTGGAAAGTCCCGCGTTAAATTGCTTGACCCAATTTTCGATCCACCCGACGACCTGACGATCGCTGCGATCGAGCAACTCTTGCAGGTGATGGGAGTTCATTTTGAGCAGTTCCACCTTGCCGATTGGAACTGCAAGCAGACGATAGGAAGGGTGACAATCTTCTGCTGTGCTAAACAGAGCTTCTCCGATATCGACGCTAAATAGATAGCGGCGTGCTCCCTGTCCCAGACCGTCCTGGACTTTGACGGCAAATACCGCCAGAGAACCAGATTGAACCAGCCAGACAAATTGCGAATGATCCAACCAGATCGGTTCATTTCCATTGAGTGAATGTCGTTGAGTTGGTAAGCCGTTGCTGTTCATCTGGCTATCTATCTGGCTATCTATCTGGCTATCTATCTGACCATCTGTCTGGTTATCTGTCTGGCTATCTGTCTGATTATCCATTCCGAATCCTCCTGCCTATAGGGTTTCTCCTTCGGTGCGAATAAGCTGAGCATACACACCGTTTTTCTTCCATAGGTCATCGTGAGTGCCCCGCTGCACAACTTTTCCATGCTCCAGCACAATAATTTCATCGCAGTCTCGGATTGTGCTTAACCGATGGGCAACGATTAAACCAGTACATCCTCGTCGCCGTAAATTTTCATCAATTTTTTTCTCGGTTTCGGCATCCAGCGCACTGGTCGCTTCGTCCATAATTAGAATGGCAGGATTGTTCACCAGCGCACGAGCAATTTCTAGCCGCTGTCGCTGTCCCCCGCTGAGATTGGCGGCTCCTTCCAGCAGTTCAGCGTCATATCCTCCGGGCATCGAAAGCAGAATGTCTTCGATCGCGGCATCCCGACAGGCTCGCGTCAGGTTGTGATCCGGGATGGTCGTATCCCAGAGGGTCAAATTATTGCGTACCGTTCCCCCAAACAGCAAAATTTCCTGCTCAACCACAGCGATCGAATTAGTCAGAATTGAGTAGGGAATTTGCTCACGCAGTTTGCCATCAAAATAAATCTCACCTGACCAGGGCTGATACAGACCAGAAATTAGCTTGGCAATGGTGGATTTTCCGGAGCCGCTGCCGCCGACCAGTGCAACCCGTTGTCCTGGCTGAATCGTGAGGCTAAAATTTTCGATCAGGGGCGGTTCCAAACGGCTGTAGCCGAAGCTGACATTCCGCAGCTCGATGCAGCCCTGAAGTCGGGAGACCGGAAGAACTGCTGTTTGAGCGGTGAACGAATTTTGAGCAGGAACGTCCTCAGCCGGAATTGTTTCAGCCGGAATTGTTTCAGCCGGAATAATAGAGGCGATCGTTTGGTTTCGAGCTTCGAGCTGGCAGTCCGTCGGATTGCACAACACATCGTCTAACCGCACTAGATTGCCCTCCAGTTCCTGAAGGGTGCTGCCAAAACTAACCAGATTGTTGACGGGCTGCATAAAGCTTTGCATGAGTGCCTGAAATGCAATGAGCATCCCAATACTGAGATATCCATCCATCACGCGCCAGCCCCCGACCACCAGCAGCGCCATCGAGGACAGTGCCATCAGCAGAGTCGGAAGCACCGAGAAGATCTGGTTTGTAATGCCGAGCTGCTGCTGCGAATTCGCGGCTTTCGTGTAGTATCCTGCCCAGCGAGCAAAAAAGTCAGACTCTGTTCCTGATGCCTTCAGCGTTTCAATGCTTTGCAGAGCGGCGATCGAAACGCCTGCTGCCTTTCCATACTCCTGCATGAGTCGCTGGTTTGCATCCACCCGCTGACGCGAAATCACCTGAAGCGTGATGACGTTGACAGCCGCCAAAAGAATGCCAATCAAGGTCAAAACAATATCGTACTGAAACATGACAACTGTGTAGAAAACCACCATCACAGCGTCGATCGCCGTTGTTGCCAGCCGTCCTGACAGCACATCTGCAACTTCATCATTTAAGCTGCTGCGATTCGTGATTTCCCCAGCAAACCGCTGAGCATAGAAACTCATGGGCAACCGCAGCAAATGCCAGAGAAACCGACTGGACATCCCGATCGATAATTTGACTTTCAATCGCCGCAAATAGCGTAGCCGTAGCAGGGTAAATACGCCCTGAAGGATGGTCGTCAGAATAATCCCCAGAATCAGCGGACGAACCCACTGCTCTCGTCCCTGAATTAAAACCTCATCGACAAAAATCTGATTGAATACCGGCACAGCGAGATTGACGATCGTTAGCAAAAAACCAGCAAGCAAACAGTAGGCGAGTGCCCCGATCGCGCCCTGGAGCCGTTCCCATAATGCGATCGCCAGACTGGGTTTCCGCCCGCCCGCTTCGAACTCGGCTGCGGGTTCCATCACCAGCACAATGCCAGTGTAGCCCTCATCAAATTCCTGGCGAGAAACCGATCGCGGTCCAGTCGCCGGATCGTTCAGAAACACCTTTTGGCTGCTAAACCCTTCAACCACCAGGAAATGGTTAAAATTCCAGAACACGATAAAGGGGGGCTTGAGAGCGACAAGCTGTTCCAGCTCATGCTTAAACCCTTTTGCCTGTAAGCCATAGTTTCTGGCAGCTTTAAGCAGGTTCGATGCCTTGCTGCCATCGCGCGATACGCCGCACTCTCGTCGCAGTTCCGGCAGCGGCACAATTCGACCGTAGTAGCCCAGCACAATTCCCAGAGCGGCAGCTCCACACTCAACCGCCTCCATTTGCAGCAGAGTGGGGGTTTTGACGCGCGTTTGCTGGGGCTTAAGCCGATCGCGCAGCAGTTTCAGCGACTGGAATGGCTGACGCAGAGGCAGACTAGTAGATACCACTGGTAGACCTCAAAATCGGCAGGACATAGGTAATCGGAGCACGCTCATCCACTTTGACCCGCACGAGCGTTGTCGTTCCCGAAGAAACTTCAATCTGTGGACCTCTGGAAGAAGACCAGCGGTAGCCCGTGTGCGTGGCAGGATCAATTTGTAGCGCGCTCGCAACCTGAATTAACCCTTCCTGATTATGAGCAACCAAGCTGGATACGACTTCTGCGTTGCCCACCACATTTGCGGCGGCTTCACGGGTAATCGGAAAAGATGAAACCTGGGTAATCGTACCAACAATACCGCCAAAGCGTTCTCGTCGAACCGTCTGTGGCGTGATTTGCATTGTCATGCCTGGCTGCACTTTCTTGCCGTCCCCCACGGTGAAGAAGGTCATTCCCACCAGGCTGCCCGCCGGGTCTTCGGTCTCGATCGCTCCAATTCGGGCACCTGCACTGATCACCTGTCCGGGGGTCAGCGTGAGTTCCAGGACTCGTCCGCTGTGCTGACTGACGATCTGGCTATTGTCGCGTAACTGCACCTGCAAGCGAGCAATCTCTCGCTGAACGTCCTGAATTTCGCGCTGTCGGGCAGTCGATGCTTCCAAATCCTGTCGCTTCAGTGTGGCTTCCCGGCTATCGACCGTCTTGAGCTGAGCCTGCAAATCTGCGATCGTACTGAGGTTGCGGACGTACTCAGTTTCTTCATCTGTTTCCCGCACCGTCAGCTCCTTAAGCTGAGCCTGCAGGTCTGCGATTTGCTGGCTATTTTGTAAATACTGCGTCTCGGCTTCCAGCAGCATATCACTGCTAATAATTCGCTCACCAGCGAGCCGTCTGCGGGTTTCTAGCCGCTGTTGGTAAACCGATGTCAGTGCCTTTGCATTTCGCAGGCTCTGCTCTAGAAACAGCCGCTGCTGCTCAATCGAGTCACTGCCTCTAGCGCGACGGGTCGGCGACATATTCTGAATTTCTACGATCCGCTGCTGCAAAAACTGTCGCTGCTGCTGCAACGATCGCCGCTCCTGCTCTTGCTGTTCACCCTGAAGCGATTTGACTGCCTGATCCTGAGATTGCAGCTCCTTTAATTTTGCCTGCTGCTGCTGAAACTGCTTTTGCAGGTCAGTCTGATCAAGCGTGCCGATGACCTGTCCCCTTTCAACCCGATCGCCAACCTGAATGCGTAAATCCAGAATTTGCCCTGAACTTTTGGACTGAAGCGGCACAACATCATTGGGGTAAATCAGGACACCCCGCCCTTCAACCGTGACAGGAATCCGCCCAAAAATACTCCAGACTACAGCCGCCGCGACCAGACAACCCAAAGTAGATAGCGGAATCCAGCTTCTCGGTTTAACAACCTGCATCAACTGATCCAACTGCTCTGGAGAAGATAGACGCTCTAGAGAGGACTGACGAAACAGTTGCTTGTTCTGATTAGACATAGGACTGCCTTTATACCCTCGCCTGTTAACAGCGTAGGAACAGGATTGCTACAGAACAATGCAAATTTTTTGGATGTAATCGCAATTATTTCTACTGGACTGGGAGAAGCCGATCGGGTTGAAGGATGGCGATGTGCTCACGCTGCCTGATCTGTTGCCCGAATGGGAAGTGCAAGCGTCTGATTTGGGGTCTCCGGTGTTTGAGGATTTATTGCCCAGTCCTTATATTGTTTCAGAATGGAAGAGATGTGCTCGATAGACTCGATAGAGAAGAACAATGACGCAGGCAGCCTTGACGATCGCCCAAGTTACCGATACGCACCTTTTTGCTGACCCAGAGCAGGGTTTGAAAGGCGTGATTACCGCTCGATCGCTTCAGGCAGTGGTTGAGCGAGTGCGGCAGCTTCAGCCCGATTTTTTGCTGCTGACTGGGGATTTGTCGCAGGATGAGACGCTGGCATCCTATGAGCATCTGCGGGAGATAATCGCGCCGCTTAGTCTCCCCAGCTACTGGATTCCAGGAAATCACGATCGCCCGGAATTGATGGTGCAGGTGCTGAGCAATCCTCCTTTTCAGAGTAAGAAGTCGCTGCAGTGGGCAGGCTGGCATGGCGTGCTGCTAGATTCCAGAGTAGAGGGAAAAGTGGGTGGTGAGCTGTCCCAGGCAAGTTTGCAGGAATTAAACCAGGCGCTAGAGCAAAATCCTGAGCTGCCGACATTCATCGCGCTGCACCATCCAGTATTTGATGTGGGATCTGCCTGGATGGGGGAGATTGGGCTGAGCAACGCAGAAGACCTGTTAGCCGTGATCGATCGCCATTCGCAGGTGAAGCTGGTTCTGTTTGGGCATATTCATCAGGTGTTTGAGCAGCAGCGGCAGGGAGTGACGTATCTGGGCACACCTTCGACCTGCGTGCAGTTCAAGCCTCATAGCGAGACGTTTGCGATCGACAATCAGATGCCCGGATTTCGGATTTTGCGCCTATGGGCAGACGGACGGTTTGAGAGTGTTGTGGAGCGTGTATCGGTGGGGCACGAATGGATTGAGGCGATTTGATTGAGTCGTTTGCTTCGCAGTTCCCGGAGGGAATCGCGCCATGCATCAACCTGAGTCTTTAAAGCAGGAGACAGCCAATCATCGTACTGCGGGTAGATGGGAAGACGGGGAATGAGCTGCCAGCCGTGCTGATGCAGCGTCGCGGCGAGGGTTGCATCGTGGGGATGGGAATAGTCAGGATTGACTTCATCTTTCGGACTAATGCCGCCAAGGTCGCTTGCGCCTGCTTCGAGGCAGGTGATGAGCTGAGCCGAGGTTGGAATTAGATTGGGGGGAATTTGCAGCGTGATTTCTGGCGGCAACAGGGTGCGAGCCAGCCGAATCACCTGGGGCAAGGTTTCGAGCGCAAAAGCGGTTCCCTGCCAGGGCTGCTGCTGTCCGGGGCTATGGGGTTGCAGAATGACTTCTTGGATGTGTTGATAGCGATCGTGAACTTGGGCGATCGTTTGCAGCGTCTCGTGCCAATCTGTCTCGGTTTCACCAATTCCCAAGAGTAACCCTGTCGTAAACGGAATCTTCAGTTCGCCTGCCCATGCAAGCTGCTGCTGACGGACAGCCGGAATTTTGCTCGGCGCGTGGCGATGGACAGTTTGCAGTAGAGCAGGCGTCATTTGCTCCAGCATCAGCCCCATCGAAACATTCACCGTCTTGAGCTGCGCCATCTCTTCAACGCTGAGAATTCCGGCATTGGTGTGGGGGAGAAAGCCCAAGCTGAGGGCAAGCTCACACAAATCGTAGATTCGCTGAAACCAAGCCGATCGCTTTGGATGCTGCGGATGCACCTCCCCGCTCAGAATCAAAATTTCAATCACACCCTGCGGCTGCAGCGATCGCAAAATTTCCTCTGCGCGATCGAGCGTCAACCATTCATCCTGCCCCGGCTCAGCTCGAAAGTTGCAGTAGGTACAGCGGTTGAAGCACTCATAGGTTGGGACGAGGGTGTAGGCGGGGCTGTAGGTGATGAGT